>ENA-OZEL01000939-OZEL01000939.1-human-gut-metagenome-genome-assembly--contig:-NODE-939-length-9922-cov-6.268977_pt1 | contig 9922 bp, 9 predicted proteins | sample MGYA00245064_ERZ653601 | MGnify/ENA primary metagenome ERZ653601 (study PRJEB26926, sample SAMN06165007) | human gut metagenome | biome: ENVO:00009003; feature: ENVO:2100002; material: ENVO:00002003... | reverse complement strand
CGCGTAAGATCGTCGGCAGCGTCAGATGTGTATAAGAGACAGCGATTTGCGTGATGCCGTCATTACTGCCGTAGTGAATAAGCGTGCCGGAGGTATGGGACTGATTAGCGGACGTAAGGCTTTCCAGAAACCGATGAATAAAGGGGTAGAATTATTGAATGCTATCCAGGATGTTTATCTTGATCCGTCAATAACGATCGCTTGATACGGTTGTGAATGGAAATAATTTCTTATCTTTGACTATTAGATAGTTAACCATTAAAAAATAAGAGTATGAAGTTTTTTATTGACACAGCCAATTTGGGGCAGATTCAGGAGGCGTATGACCTCGGAGTACTTGACGGAGTGACTACCAATCCTTCGCTGATGGCGAAAGAAGGCATTAAAGGTACGGAGAATCAACGTGAACATTACATTAAAATATGTAAGATTGTCAATGCTGACGTAAGTGCGGAAGTAATAGCAACGGATTATGAAGGGATGATCCGCGAAGGGGAAGAGCTTGCCGCACTCAATCCGCATATCGTTGTCAAGGTGCCTTGCATTGCCGATGGTATCAAAGCTATCAAGTACTTTACAGAAAAAGGAATCCGGACCAATTGTACATTGGTATTTTCCGTCGGACAGGCATTGCTGGCTGCAAAAGCCGGAGCGACTTACGTTTCGCCTTTTGTCGGACGTCTGGATGATATTTGCGAAGACGGGGTAGGACTTGTTGGTGATATTGTACGTATGTATCGCACCTATGATTACAAGACTCAGGTATTGGCGGCTTCTATCCGCAATACGAAGCACATCATCGAGTGTGTGGAGGTGGGAGCAGATGTGGCTACCTGTCCGTTGAGTGCTATCAAAGGGTTGTTGAATCATCCGCTGACTGATTCGGGATTGAAGAAATTTTTGGAAGATTATAAAAAGGTAAATGGATAATCGGATTTGAGAAACTAAGTTTTCTTCAAAGTTATATTGATAGAGGCTTCTGACATAAATGTATGTTAGAAGCCTTTTTTAGTTATTTTAATAATGTCAAACAACATAAAACTAAGACTTCTCGTTTATTCATCTTAATTTGTATCGTGTAATCTAACTAGTGATGTAAATAATGAATAAAAATGGATTTAGTCGTTGTGCCGATATCTATATCGGCCGTTTGCGCGAGGAGGGCCGCTATTCTACGGCGCACGTCTATCAGAACGCCCTTCTTTCTTTTAGCAAGTTTTGTGGTGTCCATAGTGTGTCTTTCCGTCAAGTCACCCGTGAGCGTCTTCGCCGTTACGAACAGCACCTTTACGAATGTGGTCTGAAGCCCAATACGATTTCCACGTATATGCGTATGCTTCGGAGTATCTATAATCGGGGTGTGGAAGCCGGCAGTGCTCCTTATGTCCACCGCCTGTTTCATGAGGTCTATACGGGGGTGGACGTGCGTCAGAAAAGGGCGCTTCCCGTCGTCGCTCTTCGCAGGCTTCTTTATGAAGATCCCCAGTCTGACCGTCTCCGCCGTACCCAGGCTATCGCTGCTCTGATGTTCCAGTTCTGCGGGATGTCTTTCGCCGATCTGAGCCATTTGGAGAAATCCGCTCTTGATAGCAACGTGCTGCGCTACAATCGTGTCAAGACGAAGACTCCCATGAGCGTTGAGGTTCTGGACAGTGCACAGGAGATGCTCGACCAACTCCGGAACCGGCAGTCTCCCCGTCCCGGCTGTCCCGACTACCTTTTCGGCATTCTTCACGGTGATAAGAAGAGGAAGGATGAGAGAGCCTACCGTGAATACCAGTCCGCTCTCCGAAGATTCAACTACTGTCTGAAGTCTCTGGCAAAGCGGCTGCGTCTCAACTTCCCCGTCACTTCCTACACGCTTCGTCATTCGTGGGCTACTACTGCCAAGTACCGTGGTGTCCCTATCGAGATGATCAGCGAGTCGCTTGGTCATAAGTCCATCAAGACTACGCAGATTTATCTGAAAGGCTTTGAACTGAAAGAGCGTACGGAGGTGAACCGGATGAATTTGTCTTACGTAAAGCGGTGCGGAGTAGGTCAGTGTATCTGATTTAGAAGCTTGATATACAGTGTTTATCGGTGTGCGTTACTTCTTAGGTAACGGAATGATTCATGGCGCAAAGATGGACATATTTATGAAAATACGCAAACAAAAATGAAATTAATTTCGGAAAATGAATCAAATGCAGGCATAACAGGCGGAAAATGACAATATCCGTGTTATGTCTTTTTTTTATTCCAATTCATGAAAAACACCTTCACTTCTGCTTTATTTCCTGAATACCAGTCCTCTTCTGATGTTTTCGTTGAAAAAAGTTCCCTTTTCTGCTTGCCCTATGCTTGTTCGTTACCTAAGAAGTAACGGATAAACATGGGGTAAAAAAATATGATTTTAAGAAAAAAGAAATCACTAAATGCTGGGCCTATTAATGGGACAGGGGAAGGCGTAGCACACTCAAAACGCTGGTATGTTGCTTTGGTTCGGATGCACCATGAAAAGAAGGTTTCCGAGCATCTGGACAAGATGGGTATCGAGAATTTCGTTCCCGTTCAACAGGAATTCCACCAATGGAGCGACCGTCGCAAGCTGGTCACCTCCGTCTTGCTTCCTATGATGGTCTTCGTACACGTTGACCCTAAGGAACGCATGGAAGTCCTGAGTTTTTCTACTGTCAGCCGTTACATGGTGATGCGCGGCGAGAGTAGTCCTGCTGTAATTCCTGACGAGCAGATGGCTCGTTTCCGTTTCATGCTTGATTATTCGGAAGAATCGATAAGCATGAACAGTTCTCCTTTGGCTCGTGGCGAAAAGGTTCGCGTGATCAAAGGTCCGTTGACGGGTCTTGTTGGCGAACTGGTCAATGTGGATGGTAAAAGTAAGATTGCTGTTCGCTTGAATATGCTGGGATGCGCCTGTGTTGATATGCCTGTCGGTTATGTAGAGCCGATTATGGCGGCTGTTTAAGGCAAGGGATATGGATGCTATTATTTTACAAGAAAATATAGAGGGTTTATTAAGTTTGGTACGTATGCTGCTTCCTGGTGGGGGGAGTGCAGGCTGCGTGTATTTGGATGATCTTTCAGCATTACAACGATCCATCCACGAAAAGATTAACGATTTATATTCTCAACGGGGGGAGACACCGGAGCAGGATGCTACCCTGTGTTTGGCCATCCTTCAGGGATATAATGTGTCGATGTACGCCAATCCGGAAGACGAAGAAAGAAAACAGGCTGTTTTGACCCGTTCTCTGTCTCTTCTCGATGTTCTTCCCCCTTCTCTTCTTAAGCAACAGTTATCTGCCGTCTGTCATGGGATGCAGGAACTGTGTGAAATCAACTGAAACTTTTTTATTTGTCAATGAAAATACAACGACTTTTTAGCATTCTACTATTTTGTTTGATGCTGGGAAGTGGCTCGCTTATGGCTCAGTCCATGAGTGACTCACAGGTACTGGAATATGTAAAAGACGGCATCCGCCAAGGCAAGGAACAGAAGCAGCTTGCTTCCGAACTAGCCCGTAAGGGTGTAACCAAAGAACAGGCAATGCGTGTGAAGCAGCTATACGAGCAGCAGAACAATGTAAATACCTCGAAATCAACGGGCACGGACATCAACGAATCCCGCCTGCGTGAAGAGACTAAGAAGAATACTTCCGATATGCTGGAGGATCATCCGACTACTCAGGACCTTGCCCGTGGTGATCAGGTCTTCGGACGTAACATCTTCAATACCCGCAACCTGACGTTCGAGCCTAGTGTCAACCTTGCCACTCCTGCCAATTACCGTCTTGGTCCCGGTGATGAAGTCATCATTGATATCTGGGGTGCGAGCCAGAACACGATCCGCCAGCAAATCTCTCCTGAAGGTACTATCAACATTCAGAAGATCGGCCCTGTCAACCTTAGCGGTATGACAGTCTCTGCCGCCAATGACTATCTGAAGAACGCCCTGAATAAAATATATAACGGTCTGAATAATACTACCGATCCTACTTCCGACATCCGTCTGACGTTAGGTAATATCCGTACTATTCAGATTAATGTGATGGGAGAAGTCGTACAGCCCGGTACCTACGCCCTTTCTTCCTTCTCTACCGTCTTCCATGCGCTTTATCGTGCAGGCGGTGTGAGTGATATCGGTAGCCTCCGAAACGTTCAGTTGGTACGCAACGGAAAGAATATTGCCACCATCGACGTCTACGAATTCATTATGAAAGGCAACACACAGGATGACATCCGCCTACAGGAAGGTGACGTTGTGATTGTTCCTGCCTATGATGTATTGGTAAAGATTAGCGGCAAGGTAAAACGTCCTATGCGTTTTGAAATGAAGAAAGACGAGAACCTTGCTACTCTCATTAAATATGCCGGCGGCTTTGAAGCTGATGCCTACACCCGTTCATTACGTGTTGTCCGTCAGAATGGTGAGGAATACGAAGTCAACACAGTCAAAGATATAGATTACAACATTTATAAAATGCGTAACGGTGACGTAGTAACCGCCGAAGCCATCCTTAACCGCTTCACAAACAAACTGGAAATCCGTGGCGCTGTCTATCGTCCCGGTATCTACCAGCTCAGCGGTAAACTGAACACGATCCGCGAACTTGTCCATGAAGCTCAGGGTCTGACCGGTGACGCTTTCCTGAATCGTGCCGTCCTCTATCGCCAGCGTGAAGACCTGACCAGTGAAGTTGTTCAGATAGACATTAAGTCTATCATGGACGGCACTTCCCCAAACCTTGCCCTAATGAAGAATGACATCCTCTACATTCCAAGTATCCATGACCTGGAAGACCGGGGTAATGTCACAGTTCACGGTGAGGTTGCCCACCCTGATTCCTATCCTTATGCGGATAACATGACACTTGAGGATCTGATCATTCAGGCCGGTGGCTTGAAAGAAGCCGCCTCTACTGTCCGTATTGATATATCGAGACGAATCAAGAATCCTCGTAGTACTGCGGATAATGATACGATTGGTCAGATGTATACCTTCTCTTTAAAGGATGGTTTTGTAATAGATGGTCAGCCCGGTTTTATCCTTGAGCCTTATGATCAGGTTTATGTCCGTCGCAGTCCGGGCTATCAGGCACAACAGAATGTAGCCATTGATGGTGAAATCCTTTTTGGAGGAAATTACGCCATGACCAGCCGTGAGGAACGTCTTTCCGATTTAGTGAATAAAGCCGGCGGTCCGACCAATTATGCCTATCTGCGTGGTGCGAAACTGACCCGTGTGGCTAACGCTAGTGAAAAGAAACGTATGGGTGATGTAATTCGCCTTATGAGCAGGCAATTGGGCGAAGCCATGATTGACTCTTTGGGTATTCGTGTTGAAGATACTTTTACGGTTGGAATAGATTTGGAAAAAGCCTTGAGCAATCCTAAAAGTAATGCCGATCTTGTCTTACGTGAAGGTGATGTGATCTCCATACCTAAGAATACTAATACTGTAACTATCAATGGTGCTGTCATGGTTCCGAATACGGTTTCTTATATGAAGGGAAAGAATGTGGATTATTACCTGAATCAGGCCGGTGGCTGTTCTGATAATGCAAGGAAGAGTAAGAAGTTCATTGTTTACATGAATGGTCAGGTGACGAAGGTTAAGGGTAGTGGTAAGAAACAGATTGAGCCGGGGTGTGAGATTATTGTGCCTGGTAAGGCTAAGAAGAAAGGGAACATAGCTAATATTTTAGGTTATGCTACTTCCTTCAGTTCTTTGGGAATGATGATTGCTTCTATTGCTAATTTGATAAAGAAATAAATGACCTATTATGATTGAAAAGCAATCTTATCAAGAACCGTTTTCTGAAGTGGATAAAAGGAAAGATGATGAAATGGAAATAGACTTGATGGCTATTTTTTATAAGATTATTACTGTTCGTGGAGTACTATGCAAAGCTGCTGGAGTGGGAGTAATAATTGCTATAGTGGTGGCATTGAGCATTCCCAAGCAATATACAGTAAAGGTTACCCTTTCTCCTGAAATGGGTAATGCGAAGGGAAGTAATGGTTTAGCCGGACTTGCTGCCTCGTTTTTGGGAGATGGGGCTCTAATAGGGGAAAGCACAGATGCCTTGAACGCTTCTCTTTCAGCAGATATTGTTTCTTCAACTCCTTTTTTATTGGAACTTTTAGAAATGGAAGTCTCCGTTTCTAAAAAGGATGATAAAATGACTTTGGGGTCTTATCTCGATGAAGAGTCATCTCCTTGGTGGGATTATCTTATAGGTTTTCCGGGCATAGTAATAGGAGGAGTTAAATCATTATTCGGAGAAGATACGGTTCCTGCCAGTGGAGGGCGGCAAGGAACTATCGAATTGACGAAAGAAGTAAATGAGAAGATTAATTTTCTTAAAAAGAAGATTAGTGCATCCATTGATAAGAAAACCGCCATAACGAGCATTACGGTCACCTTACAAAATCCGCAGATCACTGCGGTTATAGCAGATTCTGTCGTTCATAAATTACAGGAATATATTATTGGGTATCGAACTTCAAAAGTAAAAGAAGACTGTGCGTATTTGGAACGGTTGTTTAAAGAACGTCAGCAGGAATATTATGCTGCTCAAAGAAAATATGCGGATTATGTAGACGCCCATGATAATGTGGTTCTTCAAAGTGTACGTGCTGAGCAGGAGCGTTTACAGAACGACATGAGTTTGGCTTATCAGATATATAGTCAGGTTGCTAATCAGTTGCAGGTATCCAGAGCCAAAGTACAGGAGGAAAAGCCAGTCTTTGCAGTAGTTGAGCCTGCCGTTGTACCTTTGAAACCTTCAGGTATGGGACTCAAAATTTATATTTTATTATTTGTGTTCCTGTCCGTATCTGGTACTCTCGTGTGGGTGTTTTTTGGCAAAAGTCTGCTGGCTAGCTTGAGAAAAGAACTGAAAAATAAGGAGATAGAACAGGATAAATGATGCTAAAACGTCGTTTACAACATTCTTACATCAATTAAATTCACTTACTATATTATTAAACGAATGATACGTACAGCTATGATAATGGCTGCGGGCATGGGAACCCGTTTTGGCCAATATACAGAATTGATACCTAAAGGGTTCGTCAAAGTGGGAGGTATTCCAATGATAGTTCGTTCTATTGATACTTTGTTATCATGTGACATTGAGCGAATTGTAATCGGTACAGGATATAAACAAGAAGTTTATGAAGAATTGAAGACAGACTATCCTATGCTTGAAACCTGTTTTAGTCCTCGTTATGCTGAAACAAATAGTATGTATACTTTATATAATACGCGGGAGATTCTGGGCAATGATGATTTTTTATTGTTAGAGTCAGATTTGATTTTTGAGAAACAAGCAATAATGAGCTTATTGGAGTGTCCTGCGGCAGATGCAATGCTAATAACTCCAGTGACAAAGTTTCAAGATCAGTATTATGTGGAACATGATGATAATTTTCGCCTTTCTTCATGTTCTGTCAATAAGAATAAACTAAACGCTAAAGGCGAATTGGTCGGCATCCATAAACTATCCGGTTCCTTTTACAAAATAATGTGTGCTGATTATGCGAGTATTGTTGATGAACAACCCAATTTGGGATATGAGTATGAATTACTACGAATATCTTGTTCTCAATCTCCTGTTTATGTGCATAAAGTAGAAGGGCTGAAATGGTATGAAATCGATGACATATCAGATTTGGAATATGCAGAGAAATATATTGTTCCGTATTGTTAATTAAAATAATATATCAAATTATGAGTAAGACAGTTTATATTGGGATGACTGCGGATATTATGCATCCAGGACTTATCCGCATTATTAATGAGGCTACTAAATACGGTGATGTTATAATTGGTCTTCTTACAGATAAAGCTATTGCGGAGCATAAACGCCTTCCTTATCTGACCTATGAACAACGAAAAGAGGTAGTTCAGAATATTAAAGGCGTATGTAAAGTTGTTCCTCAAGAAGAATGGAGCTATGTTGAGAATCTCAAACGCATTAAACCTGACTATATAATTCATGGTGACGACTGGAAAACCGGGCCTTTACGTGAAGAACGTGTGCGCGTATTTGAAGTGATGAATGAACAGGGAGGAAAGGTTATCGAAATTCCATATACTTTGGGAATTAATTCATCTTCTTTGGATAAAGATATTAAGGCTATAGGTACAACCCCTGATGTACGTTTAAAATCACTTCGTCGTTTGATAAATGCCAAACCCGTAGTTCGTATTTTGGAAGCTCATGATGGACTATGTGGCTTGATAATTGAAAATCAGGAAATATTAAAAGGGGATAAGAGGGAAGTATTTGACGGAATGTGGTCTAGTAGCCTTACGGATTCAACCAGTAAAGGTAAACCTGATATTGAGGCGGTTGATTTAACTACCCGATTGCAAGATTTGAATAATATTCTGGAGTGTACTACTAAACCTATTATTTTTGATGGAGATACAGGTGGTAAAATTGAACATTTCGTATTTACAGTACGCACTTTAGAACGTCATGGAATTTCAGCTATAATAATTGAAGATAAAGTTGGATTAAAAAAGAATTCATTGTTTGGTACAGATGTTATTCAAACTCAAGATACAATCGAAGGTTTCTGTAATAAGATCAAAGCAGGAAAGGCATCTCAGATTACTGATGATTTTATGATTATCGCTCGTATTGAGAGCCTTATAGCGGGAAAGCCGGTAAGTGATGCTTTAGAGAGAGCTTTTGCATATGTCCAAGCGGGAGCGGACGGTATTATGATACATAGCAAAAATAAGTCGGGTGAAGATATAAAAGAATTTTGTTTGGCGTTTCGAAAACAGTATGCTCATGTACCTATCGTGGTTGTGCCTACTACATATGATCATATTTATGAGTCTGAATTGTGTGATTGGGGTGTGAATATAATTATTTATGCTAATCATATGCTTCGTGCCGCTTATCCTGCTATGATGAATGTCGCAAAGATAATATTAGAGAATGAACGTGCTTTAGAGGTGCGCGAACTGTGTATGCCCATAAAAGAAATATTGGAACTGATTCCAGGTACTAAATAAAAAGAGGAATATCATTATGTTAAGCGTAGAAAAAGTTTATGAAACGTTTCTGAGTCATGACGTTGATTTTTTTACAGGAGTTCCAGACTCATTACTAAAAAATATTTGTGCCTATATCACAGACCATACTTCACGTGAGAAACATATCATAGCTGCTAATGAAGGTGCGGCTGTAGGAATTGCTTCAGGTTATTATATGGCATCAGGTAAGGTTCCTGTGGTTTATATGCAAAATTCCGGCTTGGGTAATACTGTTAATCCTCTGCTGTCTCTTGCAGATGAACAAGTATACAGTTTTCCAATGCTTTTGATGATTGGCTGGCGTGGTGAACCGGGAACAAAAGATGAACCTCAGCATAAAAAACAGGGTGAGGTAACTTTAGATTTGTTGAAAGCAATGCGGATTCCTTATATAATTCTTGATTCAAATGAGAATGATGCATTTATTCAGCTCCATGATATCATACAATCAGCAAAAACTAAGAATATTCCTCATGCAATAATTATTCGGAAAGATGTTTTTGGCAAATATAAACTTCAAAAAGAGTTCGGATGTAATTATCCTTTATCTCGTGAGGATGCTTTGCAAATAGTTGTGGATTATCTGCCTGAAAATTCAGTGGTCGTTTCTACTACTGGCAAGCTTTCTCGTGAGTTATTTGAATATCGAGAAATGAAAGAGCAAGGTCATGAACATGATTTTCTCACGGTAGGCTCTATGGGACATAGTTCATCAATCTCTTTGGGTATTGCTATAGCAAAGCAAGATAGACCTGTTTATTGCTTGGATGGTGATGGAGCATTTATTATGCATTTAGGGGCAATTAGTAACCTGTCTCTTATACACATCTCCGAGCCCACGAGACCGGAGCCTATCTCGTA
>ENA-OZEL01000932-OZEL01000932.1-human-gut-metagenome-genome-assembly--contig:-NODE-932-length-9974-cov-12.264845_pt1 | contig 9974 bp, 9 predicted proteins | sample MGYA00245064_ERZ653601 | MGnify/ENA primary metagenome ERZ653601 (study PRJEB26926, sample SAMN06165007) | human gut metagenome | biome: ENVO:00009003; feature: ENVO:2100002; material: ENVO:00002003... | reverse complement strand
ACTACCGCAGCTCGCTCTCGCCCTTCGGCATCAAGATGGTGGACAGGCTCACGGGAAAACCGCTGCACCTTGACATCTCCGACCTGCCCATGAAGCGAGGTATCACGACCAACCGCAACAAGTTCGTGCTGGGTCCTTCGGGCAGCGGCAAGTCTTTCTTCATGAACCACCTCGTGCGCCAATATTATGAGCAAGGCGCACATGTGGTATTGGTGGACACGGGAAACTCCTATCAGGGCTTGTGCGGCATGATCCGACGCAAGACAGGCGGAGCGGACGGTGTGTATTTCACCTACACGGAAGATAAGCCCATCAGCTTCAACCCGTTCTACACCGACGGTGCGCCCATAATGGAAGCGTAGTAAATATCTCTTTAGCAAGAGATTAGGTTAGAGTTCAAATTTCATAAATGTAACAAAATGAAAAGGAAACCTACTCCCAGCCAACTTATCCTAAAGGGAAACCCGAGGGGGAGTGCAGCATGTTGGAAAAGCGATAAGTCAACAAATTGTCATGTTGCGACTGAATTGCGAGGGGGAACGATAGACACGAGGATGAAGCCTGATTGGTTGAACGATAGCTCAGTGGCAAATGAAGAAGCGATGGCGAAAGACAATTATATACGCCATACTGTGATACCTTTTCTCAGTCGTTCGGGAGAAGAGGCAAGAACTAATTACAGCACAACCGTAATAAACGGAGAAAAGAGCGAACGTCGCATCCGACAGTCTATCACGCTAATAGTTATTACGCTAACTAAATGGGGATTGCCTAAACCGAAACGCCGTAAGGCTATAGAGTTTGCTCTTGAATATTCGGCATGGCAACGGAGCTTCCATAGTAGTCCGAGCAGGGGAAAGCCTTGTACATGGCGAAGGGAAGCAGTTGATAATTTTAATATAAATCAAAGGAAAACGTGAGAGACGTATGAGAAATCCAGAGAAAGTATTAAACACTTTATGTTTACACAGCAAAGTTTCGGACTATAAGTACGAAAGACTGTATCGTATCCTATTCAATGAAGATATGTTTTATGTTGCTTATCAGCGTATATACGCCAAGCAAGGTAACATGACATCAGGCGCAGATGGCAAAACAATAGACCAAATGAGCATTCAGAGAATAGAACATATTATTGAAAGTCTTAAAAATGAGACTTATCAACCCAAACCTGCAAAGAGGGTATATATTCCCAAAAAGAATGGCGGAAACCGTCCATTGGGAATACCATCTTTTGAGGATAAGTTAGTGCAAGAGGTAGCACGTATGATATTAGAAGCTATTTATGAGGGGCATTTTGAAAGCACCTCACACGGCTTCAGACCATACAAAAGTTGCCATACTGCATTAACACATATTCAACATCAGTTCACAGGAACACGTTGGTTTATAGAAGGAGACATTAAAGGTTTCTTTGATAATATAAACCACAACATACTGATAGATACTCTTCGAGAACGAATATCAGATGAACGTTTCCTAAGGTTGGTGAGAAAGTTTCTCAATGCAGGATATGTTGATAATTGGAAATATAACCGCACATACTCAGGAACACCTCAAGGTGGAATTATTAGCCCAATATTGGCTAACATCTATCTCGACAAGTTCGATAAGTACATAAACGAGTATATTGAAAGGTTCAATAAAGGTGAGAAAAAAAGACGTAATGCAGTCTACTTTCAAAAGAATACCCAAGCGGTAAATCTAAGAAAGAAACTTAAAGTAGAAACTGACCCTTGTGTAAAGGCAGAGCTAACAGAAAAAGCAAAGAAATTACAAATAGAGATGCGTAATATACCATGTAGTCATGATATGGACGAAAATTACAGAAGAATGAAGTATGTAAGATATGCAGATGACTTCATCATTGGAGTTATTGGTTCTAAAGTAGATTGCGAAAAGATTAAAGCTGACATCACGAAATACATGAGCGATGTTCTTAATCTTGAACTCTCAGCAGAGAAAACGTTGATAACCCATGCACAAGACACTGCAAAATTTCTTGGGTATGAACTCTCTGTGAGGAAATCCTATGCGATGAAACGAAATCGTAAAGGAGTTCTCCAGCGTGATTTTAATGGTAGAGTTGTGCTTACGCTGCCAATAGAGACCGTAAAGAAGAAGCTAAAAGAGTACGATGCCATAAGTTTCGAGCAAGCAAACGGCAAAGAAATCTGGAAGCCAAAATCCCGGTCACATTTAACAGCTATGCAACCACACGATATATTAGCCCAATTCAATTGGGAAATACGTGGGTTCTATAACTATTACAGTATTGCTAATAATGTATCTGCCACATGTTCTAAGTTTGGTTACATCATGGAGTACAGTATGTATCTAACACTTGCTCAAAAGCTAAGAAGTACAATAAGCAAGTTGAAGAAAAAGTACGAGACAAACAAGCAGTTTATAATCCCATACAAGGATGATAAAGGGCGACAACAGTACCGAATACTGTATGATGATGGATTTAAACGCCAAACAACAAACGCAAACACAAATTGCGACACACAACCATTTACCGTAATTGTGCCACCTCCAACATTGGTGGAGAGGCTCAAAACTAATCGTTGTGAACTCTGCGGAGTAGAAAGTCCTACTGTTATGCACCACGTCCGTACACTCAAAACTCTATCAAAGGAGTACGAATGGAACAGAATAATGCTAAACAGAAACCGAAAAACTCTCGCTGTATGTCCAAGTTGCAACGCAAAGATACAAGAACATGAAAAATAAAGTGCATTTATCAACGGAGAGCCGTATACATCGAGAGGTGTACGTACGGTTCGGGGGCAGGCTCTCGAAAACCTGTCGTAGCAATACGACAAGGCGTCGAGTGCCGAGCCTACACTACAAGTTCAGCGTGGAGAAGAAGGACAGCATCAAGACGCTGCTGCTGGCGCTGTGGAAGGGCGAGGACGAGAAAATCACGAAGACGGAGAGCGGCGAGCTGGGCAGTGCGGTGTCGGCGTACATCCGCCGGATACAGCAGAACCGGGACATCGTCCCCTCGTTCGACACCTTCTACGAGTACATGCTGAACGATTACCGGAAGGAGCTGGCTGCAAGGGACATCAAGGTGAGCCGGAAGGACTTCAACATCGACAACTTCCTGACCACACTCAGGCAGTATTACAAGGGCGGACGCTATGACTTCCTGCTGAACTCGAACGAGAACATCGACCTGCTGCACAAGCGGTTTATCGTATTTGAAATTGACAGTATAAAAGATAATGCCGAGCTGTTCCCCGTGGTTACGATCATCATCATGGAAGCCTTCATCAACAAGCTGCGCCGCCTGAAAGGGGTGCGGAAGATGCTGATCTGCGAGGAGGCTTGGAAAGCCCTTTCCTCGCCGAGTATGAGTGAGTATTTGAAATACATGTACAAGACCGTCAGGAAATATTTCGGCGAGGCGATTGTCGTCACGCAGGAGGTGGACGACATCATCTCGTCCCCCATCGTGAAGGAGGCTATCATCACCAACTCGGACTGCAAAATCCTGCTCGACCAGAAGAAGTACATGAACAAGTTCGACGGCATCCAGTCGATGCTCGGTCTGACGGACAAGGAGAAGTCGCAGATACTCTCCATCAACCTCGCCAACCATCCCGGACGGAAGTACAAGGAGGTGTGGATCGGTCTGAACGGGGTGCAGTCGGCGGTGTATGCCACGGAGGTATCGGCTGCCGAGTACCTGACCTATACCACCGAGGAGAGCGAGAAGACGGAGGTGTTCGCACTGGCGGAAGAGCTGGGCGGGGATTTGGAGCTTGCCATCAAGCGGCTGGCGGAAACGAAGTATAAATAATGTGCCGATGTGCTGACTGGGAGCGGCGGACAGGCTGCCGGACGGATGGTTGATTGACCGGACGAACGGCTAAAGGGTCGGACGATTAACCAAACGGCTAAACGGTCAAACGGTTAAACAGTTAAACGGCTGGCTGGCTGAACGGCTGGATGTACAAACGGCTAAACGGAATGGAGAGAATAAAATTTTGTAAAACTTAAAAAAACGGAATCAAGATGAGACGATTGAATTTAATCCTGCTGCTGTCGGCGGTGACGGCGGCGCTGGCGTTTGTCATTTCCTGCAAGGAGACAAATGCGGAACGGTTGGAAAAGATGTGCGGCGAGTGGGTCAGCACGGGCGGCAAGCCGCCCTTCACCCTCTGGGAAGAGGACGGCAAGTACCGTGTAACGGTCATGCACAGAAACCACAAGGGCGACAGTGAAGCGGAGACCTACCTCGTCCGGGAAACGGAAGGGGTGCTGTTCATCGAGACGGGCTTCGCCGTGATGATGGACTATGACCGGGAGAAAGACCGCATCCGGCTGTCGCCGGGCGGAGAGTACAGGAGAAAGAGTGACGGAACCCTAAAACAGTAAGGACATGAGAACAATAAAGGCAATCATTCTGGGCGTGGCGTGCCTGACGGCAGGTGCGGCCAACGCCCAATGGGTCGTACACGACCCCGGCAATCTGGCGCAGGGCATCATCAACACAGCTAAGGAGATCGTGGAGACCTCCGCCACCGCACAGCACACGCTGGACGGCTTCAGGGAAACGGCGAAGATATTCGAGCAGGGGCGGAAGTATTACAATGCGCTAAAGGCGGTGCATGACGTGGTGAAAGGCGGAGTGAAGGTGAAGAAGTCCATCGGGCTGGTGGCGGACATCTCGGAAATCTACGTGCGCAACTACCAGAAGATGCTGGGCGACCCGAACTACACGCCGGACGAGCTGGAAACCATCTCGTTCGGGTACGCCAAGCTGTTGAGCGAGAGTGCGGACATCCTGCAAGATCTGAAGAACGTGGTGAACGTGACGGGGATGTCGCTCTCGGATGCCGAACGGCTGGCTATCATCGACCAGAGCTACAAGCGGCTGCTGGAGTACCGCAACCTCGTGCAGTATTATACGGACAAGAACATCTCGGTGAGCTACCTGCGGGCGAAGAAGAAAAAGGACGCCGACCGGGTGGTGGCTCTCTACGGGGATGCGGAAGACCGTTACTGGTGAGAGTGGCAATATATAATAATGTTCACGTACATAAATATAATATAGGACTATGTTGTTAGCGATAGACTTCACGAACCTGCACGAGATATTGCAGGTATTGTATCAGGACATGATGCCGCTCTGCGAGAAGCTGACGGGGGTAGCCAAGGGAATTGCCGGGCTGGGTGCGCTGTTCTACGTAGCCGCCAAGGTGTGGCAGGCGCTCGCCCGTGCCGAACCCATCGACGTGTACCCGCTGCTCCGCCCGTTCGCCATCGGGCTGTGCATCCTCTTCTTCCCCACCTTCGTCATCGGCACGATCAACGCGGTGCTCTCGCCCGTAGTGAAGGGCTGCCACGGGATGCTCGAATCACAGACCTTCGACATGAACCGATACCGGGAGCAGAAGGAGACGCTGGAGAGGGAGGCGTTCCGCCGTGACCCGGAGAAGGCATATCTGGCGAGCAAGGAGGACTTCGACAAGAAGCTCGACGAGCTGGGCTGGTCGCCCAAGGACTTGAAGACGATGGCGGTGATGTACATCGACCGGACGGAATACAACATGAAGCGGAACATCCGGCTGTGGTTCCAAGAACTGCTCGAACTGCTGTTCCAGTCGGCTGCGCTGGTGATCGACACGATACGGACGTTCTTCCTGATCGCCCTTTCCATCCTCGGTCCGATAGCGTTCGCCCTCTCGGTCTATGACGGGTTCCAGAGCACGCTCACGCAGTGGATAACGAGGTACATCTCCATCTACATGTGGCTGCCCGTGAGCGACCTGTTCAGCTCGGTGCTGGCACGCATCCAAGTGCTGATGCTCACCCGTGACATCGAGGCGATGAGCGACCCGACCTTCATCCCGGACAGCTCGAACACGGTGTACATCATCTTTTTAATCATCGGGATATTCGGGTACTTCACCATCCCGACGGTCGCCAACTGGATCATCATGGCGGGCGGGGTGAGCCAAGCCAACCGTGCGATGAACCAAACCGCAAACAAGGTCGGCAACGTCGCCGCAGCGGGTGCGGGTGCCGCCGTGGGGAACATCGCCGGAAAAATCATCAAGTAGCGGCGGATGCCCCAAGAAAATGAGTCATAACGAATAAAAAACCGGAAACATGGAATTTAAGAGTTTGAAAAATATCGAAACGAGCTTCAGGCAGATACGGCTCTTCACGCTGGTATTCGCCTGCCTGTGCGCCGTGGTGACGGGCTTCGCCCTGTGGAAGTCGTACAGCTTCGCCGAGGCGCAGCGGCAGAAGATCTACGTGCTGGACAACGGCAAGAGCCTGATGCTGGCGCTCTCGCAGGATGTGCGGCAGAACCGCCCGGTGGAGGCACGGGAGCACGTGCGCCGCTTCCACGAGCTGTTCTTCACGCTCTCGCCCGACAAGTCGGCTATCGAGGGCAATATCAAACGCTCGCTGCTGCTGGCGGACAAGAGCGCCTTCAACTACTACAAGGACCTCTCGGAAAAGGGGTATTACAACCGGATAATCTCGGGGAACATCAACCAGATGATAGAGATAGACAGCCTGCGGTGCGACTTCGACAAGTACCCGTACAGCGTGCGGACGTTCGCCCGGCAGATCATCCTGCGGGAAAGCTCTGTTACGGAGCGCAGCCTTGTGACCCGCTGCCGCCTGCTGGATGCGGTCAGGAGCGACAACAACCCGCAGGGCTTCATCATCGAGGGGTTCGAGATCACGGAGAACAAGGATTTGCAGACCCTCAAACGCTGACGGCTATGATAAGGAAATTCATCACAAAGGCGCAGGATTGGGCGGACGGGAAGCTCCGCCGCCTCGCCGGGCGTATCTCGCCCGACATGCGTGTGGCAATCATCCTCGTGACGCTGGTGGCGTTCGGCTCACTGTCGGTCTATATGACCGTCTCCTCCATCTACCGCATCGGCAGGAACGACGGGAAGGAACTGGGGATAGAGCATATTAGGCGCCTGCAATTACCCAATGACAGTATTATCAACCCTTTTGAAAGCGGACGGTATGGGACTGGTGGAGAAGTTGAGTGAGTGGCTGCTCCGCCGGGAACGGAAGGCTGCGCACCTGCGGGCGGACAACCGGGCAAGTCCCACGGCATCGCTCAAACGGGAACGGAAGGAACCGCCTGGCAAGCGGCAAACCGGGGAGACAGGCAGAAGGAAGCCTCCGGGGAGGAGAATCAGAATGTAGGACAACCATAAATTTTTGACATGATGGAAGAACAGAACCAAGAAAAAGCAACGGCAACGCAGCACGTGACGGTGGCGGATGCCGCAGCCCCGGAGACGGGGAACGGAAAGAAGGAGGACAAGGGCGGCGGGAAAAAGGAGAAGAAGACAGCCAAGCCGCTCACGCCGAAACAGTTGCAGCAACGGAAGAAGCTGATGGTATATCCGCTGATGGGCTTGCTGTTCCTCGGCTCGATGTGGCTGATATTCGCACCTTCGGAGGAGCGGGACGTGAACCGGGACACCGTGGGGGCGTTCAACGCCGACATCCCCCTGCCGGAGAATGACGGGATCATCGGCGACAAGCGGAAAGCCTACGAGCAGGCGCAGGCGGAGAAACAGCAGGCGGAGAAGGTGCGCTCGCTGGAGGACTTCGCCTTCTCCGAAGAGAGCAATACGGACGGGGTGGAAATGGAACTGCCGGACAGCGAGCCGGAACGGGAACCGTTCAGGGACTATTCGGACAATGGCGGCGGCAGCCGTTCCTCCGTTACCGCCTACCGGGACATCAACCGTCAGCTCGGCTCGTTCTACGAGGAGCCGAAGGTGGACGGGGAAAAGGAGGAGCTGAAAAGGCAGGTGGAGGAGCTGACCGCCAAGCTGGAAGAAAGGGAACGGCAGGCGGGCGGAATCGACGATCAGGTGGCGCTGATGGAGAAGAGCTACGAGCTTGCCGCCAAGTACATGGGACAGAACGGGAAGGACGGCGCAGCCGTGCAGAACGACAACAGTCCAAGACAGCCCGCCGTGGCGGTGCAGGTGGCACGGGAGCGGACGGTATCGGGGCTGCAACAGCCCCTGAGCGATGCGGAGTTCATGCGGCGGTACAGCCAGCCGAGGAACTACGGCTTCAACACGGCGGTAGGCAGCGGGTACGCTATGGGGAAGAACACGATACGGGCGTGCATCCACGGAGATCAGACGATTATGGACGGACAGACGGTGAAGCTCAGGCTGCTCGAACCGCTGCAAGCGGGAAACCTTGTGATTCCGCAGAACACGCTCGTTGCGGGTACGGGAAAGGTACAGGGAGAACGGCTGGATATTGTGGTGTCGTCCATCGAATACCGGGGGAACTTGCTGCCCGTGGAGCTGGCGGTGTATGACAGTGACGGGCAGAAAGGCTTGTCTGTCCCTTCATCACTGGAACAGGAAGCGGCAAAGGAGGCGATGGCGAACATCGGCGGCGGGTTGGGAACGAGCATCTCGTTCGCACGGAGCGCCGGACAGCAGGTGGCGATGGACATCACCCGTGGGCTGATGCAGGGCGGCAGCCAGTACCTTGCCAAGAAGTTCCGCACGGTAAAGGTGCACCTGAAAGCGGGGTATGAGCTGATGCTTTACGCCAAACAACAATAGATCGACAGATTATAAAACCATTAAAAAGAAAGGACAAATGAAAAAGATTTTTGGATGGGTCGCCCTGCTTATGGGCATGGTGACGGGTGCGAACGCACAAGTGAATGATACGATACAGCGGGTTACGGGCAACGACCTGTATCAGGGGATTACACGGAAGCTACCCTACCGGCAGATGGTTACGCCCCACGGGGTGCAGGTGACGTTCGCCAAGACGGTGCATATCATCTTCCCCTCGGCGGTGCGGTACGTGGACTTGGGAAGCAATTGGATTATCGCCGGGAAAGCGGACGGTGCGGAGAACGTGATCCGGGTGAAGGCGACCACCGAGGGGTTTCCGGGGGAAACGAACTTTTCCGTTATCTGCGAGGACGGAAGTTTCTATTCGTTCAATGCCCGGTATGCGCATGAGCCGGAGATGCTGAACATCGAGATGAAGGATTTTTTGGAGAACGGGAACACGACGGACTTTTCGCATACCCGCATGAACCTCCATTTCCGGGAACTGGCAGGCGAAAGCCCGCTCTTGGTGAAGCTGATCATGCAGAGCATCTACAAGGAGGACAGGCGGGAGATCCGGCACTTGGGCTGCAAACGCTTCGGGGTGCAGTTCCTCCTGAAATCCGTCCACTCGCACAACGGGCTGTTCTATTTCCACACGGAAACGAGGAACAGGTCGAACGTGGCTTTCCGGACGGACTTTATCCGGTTCAAGGTCGTGGACAAGAAAGTGCCGAAGCGCACCGCCATTCAGGAACGGGTGATCGACCCGGTGCGCAGCTACAACGAGGTGCTGGTGACGGAGGGGAAAAGCGACGTGCGCACGGTGTATGCCGTCCCGCAGTTCACCATACCGGACGACAAGCTGCTGGTCATCGAACTGTTCGAGAAGGACGGCGGTAGGCACCAGACCATCCGGGTGGAGAACGCCGACCTCGTGGCGGCAAAACAGATTAACGAACTGAAAATCAAGTAAGCGATGAAAAGGTTACTGTTCATTATCCTGCTTTTCGGGGTGTGCCTGCATGTGAACCGGGCACACGCCCAACGGTGCCTGCCCGGAATGAGGGGCATACAGCTCACGGGCGGGCTGTCGGACAACATGCGCTGGAAAAACGGCGACGGCTTCGGCTACCACGCCGGGATAGCGGTGAGCACCTACACGAAGAACGCCCACCATTGGGTGGTCGGTGTGGAATACTTGGAGAAGCGGTACGGCTACCGGGACTGCCTCTATCCGGCGAGCCAGTTCACGGGCGAGGGCGGCTATTACCTGAACTTCCTTTCCGACCGGAAGAAGACGTTCTTCGCCGCACTGGGACTGTCCGCCCTTGCCGGGTACGAGACGGTGAACTGGGGCGAGAGCCTGCTGCCGGA
>ENA-OZEL01000908-OZEL01000908.1-human-gut-metagenome-genome-assembly--contig:-NODE-908-length-10154-cov-3.961085_pt1 | contig 10154 bp, 7 predicted proteins | sample MGYA00245064_ERZ653601 | MGnify/ENA primary metagenome ERZ653601 (study PRJEB26926, sample SAMN06165007) | human gut metagenome | biome: ENVO:00009003; feature: ENVO:2100002; material: ENVO:00002003... | reverse complement strand
GGCCTGCGCCATGCTCCGGCGCTGCCCCGCCAAAAGCATGGCCCCCGCGCCGTCCGGCAGGTTCTCCGGCAGCGCCGCCCAAGGGGTTCTCTCTGCCCGGCGCGCCTGCCCCGGCCACGCTTCCCCCAAGCCCGGCCACGGCTGCTTTTCCCCTGTGTAAAAGGCGTTTTGCGCCCCCGCGCCGGACGGCGCGAACGGCTTCCGCTCCTCCTCCGTAATGAACGGCTGCTTGGCCAGCCGTTCGCTGAACGCCTCGTCCCAGCTTTGCCACGGTTTTTCCTTTCGCTGCTGCGCCGCCTCAAACGCCGCCGTGTAAGCCCGCCTCCGCAGCTTTTCCTCCAATGCCTTTTTCTTCTGTTCCCCCTGGCCCATGCTCCATCCGTCTGCCTTTTTCATGCCGGACGCCTCCTGCTTTTATTTTGTTTTGAAAGAGGTTTGCCCCTTCCGCTTTCCAGCATAAACCTTTCCGCGTCCGTTTTTCCGGAAAACGCAAAGGCGCCGCCGTTCCGAAGAACGGCGGCGCGAAATTTTCCTTTTTTCTGTAAGAGGTGTTTGCCCGCCCGGCGCAGGTCTGGGCGGAGAAACGGGTTTTCAGGCTTTTTCGGCAGGCCGGTGACTCTCCCTGTTTAAAAACCATCGACGCCGAAAAAAGCCCTCCCCCCCCTTTCGGCGCATTGACGCAGGAAACCATGTTTTCTTACGGCAACGCGCCTTTTTCTTCCAGAGCAATACCGCACAATTCCAGGTGTCGAATCGCGCCGGCAGATTTTTTGGCAGGTTAAACAAAAATGCTGGCGAATACTTTGTGTATTCGCGAGCATTTTTGTGACAGTTGCCGGAAAATCTGCAAGCGAGGCGACGCTTAAGGCATCAGCCGTGAATTGTGCGGTATTGCCTTAGAAGCTAGGGGCGGCCTTCCGGGAAGGCCGCCCCTGCTTATTTTTCTTTCTGCGTTTCTTCCCGCTCCGGCACAGCGCATTGCCGCGCCGCCTCCCGTTTTTTGCGCCGCCCGTAAAACAGGGCCGAAACGCCCGCCGCGCACGCCACCACCAGCACGGCCTTTACCCAGCCCGAGGCCTGTTCCAGCGCGGCCGTAACGGCAGGCCAGCTTTGCCCGGCCAGCGCGCCCAGATAGACCAGCAGGATATTCCACAGCAGGCTGCCCACGGTGGTGAGCAGCAAAAACGGCGCCGGATGCATGCCCGCCATGCCCGCTGGGATGGAGATGAGGCTGCGCAGGATGGGGATGCAGCGGCAGTAAAACACACTGGGCCAGCCGTGGGCCGCAAACCAGTCCGACGCCTTGTGCACGTCGGCGCTCTCCATTTTCAGCACGCGCCCAACCCGGCCCGAAAGCAGCGCCTCCCAAATGGCCTCCCGGCTTTTCTCCTTCGCCAAAACCGCCGTCAGGCCGTCGCCGTAGGAGCCGGGGAACCCGGCGTGGTGGTCGGTGGAGCCCAAAAAGCAGAACCGGCTGCCCCGCCGCAATCCGGCGTATACCGTGTTGCGGGAATCCCGCGGGCCCATGTCGTGATAATACGGATAGGGAGCCGTTTCGCTCATGGCGCAGCCGTGCTTGGAGCATACCTCCACGCAGGGCGAGATGTTCTGGTCGTACAGCTCCCAATTGATGCCCCGGTATCCCGGCGTATAGCCGATGTGGTGCGGCACCGCGATGGCGCGCACGCCGCAATCCGCCACCAGCCGCGCGGGGCTGTCCCGATAAATGAGCGGGAATGTGTCATCCGGCGAGATGATGTGGTGGTCTCCGTAAAGCGAGGAATGCATCTCATAGCTTTGGAAGGTCACCAGTTCGCCGTCATTCTGCCGCGCCATCTCGGCCCGGATCTCGTCCCAGTGGTCCAGAAGCTTTTTAAAGCCCTCCCGGTGAAAATCCACGATAAATTCCGTCTCCGGTGTGCGCGCATAGATGTCCGGCCACATGGCGTGTCCCGTAATGCAGCAAAAATCCAGATGGCTGCGGGCGATCTTCAGCGCATTCTGCAGGCTTCCGAAACCATAGGTGATGCCGCAGTGGTTATGTAAATCTCCCCATAACAGCATGAGCGGCTCCTTTCTCAGCGGATCATGTATTGTTCCAGATGGCGCTTCGCCAGCACGATGTGCTTCCAGCGGTTCTCCGGCTCGGCCCACACGTCGCCGTGGGGCTCGATGATGATATAGCCGTCATAGCCCACATTCCACAGCATACCCAGCATCACGTTCCACTTCAGCTGGCCCATGCCTACGATAGGTTCGATCTCCCAGCCGTCGTCGCCATAGCGGAAAATGTCCTTGGCATGGAAGTGCGCGATGCGGTTGGCGTAACGCTTCATGATCTCATAGGGGTCGTCCTTCATGTTGCGCATAATACCCACCGGGTCCAGCTTGATGTTGAACTCAGGCACTTCCTTCAGCAGCTTGTCCAAAATCCCGCGGGAATGGACGAAGTTTCCGCCGTGGCCCAGGTAGCAGGCCAGCTTGATGCCCTTTTTGTCCGCGATGTCCTTATAGTAAAGATATTCTTTTTTGAACTCGGCGATATTCTTGTCCGGGTCCTCCGGGTCGTACTCGCCGGTGTTGAAAAACGCCATCCTGCAGCCGATGGCCTCCGCCATGTCCAGAAATTCCAGCATGGTCCTGCGCACTGCCGCGCGCTCGTCCGGGTCCGGGCTGATGGTGTTCAGCCACCAGAGGCCGCAGGCAGCGGGCTCCACGGGTGTATTTTCAAACGCAGGCTTGATTTTGTCCAGCGAGAAGTCCACGCCGCACTTTGAGTTGAACAGCAGTTCCACGCCGTCGATGCCCTGCTGCTGGGCCAGGTCCACCCAGCGGCGCAGGTCGGCTGCGTCCTTGCAGTCCTTCATCTCTACGATAAAACCGAGTTTTTTCATGTTCTATTCCTCCTTCAGATGCCCAGCACGCGCTCGATGCGGCCCGATTCAAAGGAGCGCCGGGCGGCCTCTACCACCTGGAGCGGCACAAATGCGTCGCGCGCTGTTTTGCTGTTGTTCGTGCCGTTCAGCAGATCGTCCACAAATGTCTTGTGATGAATGTACCCAAAGAACTGCGGGTCGACGGGGGCGGCCTGCCAGTGGATATCCTTGCGGGGATGGCCGTCCAGATTCCAGCCATAATATACGATATCGCTGCGGTGGGGATTGTACAGATAGATAACGCCCTTCGCACCGTAGATTTCCATTTCAAAGCGGTTGGTCTGCGCCACCTGCGTCCAGAAAACCTCGTGGAACACCGTTGCGCCGCTGGCCAGCCTGTAGTTGAGGATGGCGGTATTTTCCACACCGTTCAGGTTGGCACGCTCGCCGAATTCCTCTCTGCGCTTTTCGTCCCGCGGGGACAGGTGCAGCGCGAACACCTCTTCAATGGAGGACCCCGCCACCGTGTGGATCAGGTCCATCCCGTGGCAGCCGATGTCCATCATACAGCCGCCGTAGCCGGGCGCGGAATCGAACGGATTTTTGGTGGCGTTGCGCATGCGGATGTGGCGGATCTCACCGATCTTCCCCTCTTCCACGATCCTGCGCGCCGCGATGGAGCCGTCCATATAGCTGTGCATGAAGGACGGCGTGAGTTTGACGCCCGCCTCGTCCACAGCGCGGATGATCTTGCGGCCTTCCTCAATGTTATAGGCAAAGGGCTTTTGCGAAAAGATATGCTTGCCCGCGGCGGCCGCCTCGATGCAGAGCGTCGCGTGCATCTCGATCTTTGTGAAGATGCACACCGCGTCGATGCTGCTGTCGTTCAGGATGTCGTGATAATCCAGCGTATATTTTTCAAAGCCGAAGTCGTCCTTTGCTTTCTGCGCGCGCTCCTCGATCAGATCGCAGGCCCACACGAGCTGCGCGCCCTCCACGCGCCGCAGCGCGGGCAGATGGTATTCGTTGGCGATGCTTCCGCAGCCGATCACGCCAAATCTGATTTTTTTCATTGTTCTTCTCCTTTGGAGCGGCGTCCCCCCGCGCCTGGTTTACAGGCGCGGGGCGCCGCATAATGCATTTTCCGCTCAACCCTTCCAGCGGTCGTAAGCGTCCTGGTTGATTTTGATGTAATCCTCAACCGGCATATTGTTCAGTTCCGCCACGTAGGCGTCCCACTCGCTCAGGCTCTTTTCGCCCGTGATGAACTTCACCACATTCTCCGTGGCGTAGTTGACGATATCCTGCGCATAGGTGCCCAGCTTGATGCTCTCCTCCTCGGTAAACTTTACGCGAGGCACTGTCTCAAAGGGCACCACATAATCGCGTACCACATCGTTGGCCGCTTTGGTTTCGGGCAGCTGGGCCGCGCTCTGGTCCACTTCGTTGGTGATATACTGAGGCAGGTAGCCGCCCGGGAAGATGGCCCACTGGCCCAGAGCCTGGTCCAGTGTCAGCCCGTCGGGGTTGTTCTTGATGTTATCCAGCAGCTGGTACTTGCCGTCCACGACCTCATAGCTCTCGCCCTCGATGCCCAGGCGGCACAGCACGGTGCCTTCTTCGCTGTAAAAATAGTCCAGCCAGCGCATGGTTGCTTCGGGATATTTGTTGGCGGTGGTGATGACGGCAACGCCCGTCATCTGCACGTTGCTCTCCACGTTGATGAGCGCGCGGTCGCCGTAGGGGCCTTCCAGCACGGGGCACTGCACATAGTTCTCAGCGGCGGCGCCCATCCACTGGGTGTTCTGCGCGCGGGCCACAAAGCCCACCTGGCCGGCGTTCACCTTTGCGGCGGCCTGGGTCTGGTCCTGAGAATAGCTTTCCTTGTCTACCAGGCCCTCCGTCCACAGCTTGTTGTAAAATTCCACCATATTTTTGAATTTGTCCTCACGGCCGATGAAGCGCACCTTGCCCGCGTCGTCGATATCCAGCCAGCTGAAGGCATAATCGGAATCCATAACGCCGTTGATGCCGAAGCCCCAGGAGCCGAGCAGGTCGTAGAACATGCGGTGGGGATAGTCCTTACCCACCACGCAGTAGGGGATCTCGTCCTTTTGGCCGTTGCCGTTGGGGTCGTTGTCGCGGAACGCCACCAGCACGTCATACAGCTCGTCAACCGTCGTAGGCGCTTCCAGGCCCAGGTTGTCCAGCCAGGTTTTGTTGATCCAGTAGTGGTGGATCAGGTTGCCCTCGGTCTTGTTGAGCTGCGGGCAGGAATAGATATGGCCGTCCGGCATGGTAATGCCCTTGCGGATGGCGTCGTCCTGTTCAATCAGCGCCGAAAGGTTGGGCGCATAATCCAGATACTCGTCCAGCGCAACGAGCTGTCCGTTGGCCGCATATTTCATCTCTTCCTGCGGGCTGATCTTCGCGCGCAGGATAATGTCCGGCAGGTCATCGGAGGCAAAGGCCAGGTTGCGCTTCTCCGTGAAGCCCGCGTCCGGCACGCATTCCCATTCGATGTGGATGCCTGTCAGCTCCTCCATGCGCTTGAGGGCCGGGTGCTCGTTCCAGTCCTTCACATTCGCGTTCAGGGCGACCATGCCCCGCAGCGTGATCGGCTCGTTCACGATGGGGAAGCCCTCGGCGTTCACGTTGGAGTCCCCCGCCGCGCTCGCGCTCTGCGCGCCGGACGCAGGCGTACTGCCGCTCTGTGTGCCGCCGCAGCCCGCCAGCACGCCGCACAGCATCACGGCTGCCAAAAACATGCTCAACCACTTTTTCATCTTTCATCCTTCTTTCTCTTTTTTATATATCCCGGAGGCCTTACGGCCTCCCGTCTACCCTTTTACCGCGCCGATCATGACGCCCTTGACGAAAAACTTCTGCAGGAACGGATACAAAACCAGCATCGGCACGCTGGAAACGATGATCACCGCGTATTTGATGCTCTCTCCCACCATAAACTTACTGATGTCCATACCCGCGGTGTCGATCATGCTGTCCGCCATGTTGTTCAGCAGTATTTCCCGCAGGAACATCTGCAGCGGATAGGCCGAGCGCTCGCTCAAATAAATCAGGCCGTTGAAATAGCTGTTCCAGAAGTTCACGCCGTAGAACAGCACCAGAACGGCAAGGATGGGCGCCGAAAGCGGAAGCACCATTTTAAAGAATACGCGGATGTCTCCGCAGCCGTCCATGGATGCGGCCTCATACAGCTCTTCCGGTATCGTGTTCTGCATGAAAGTGCGGGCAACGATAATGTTATACACCGACACCGTTCCCACCAGGATGACGGCCCACATGGTATTGTATAAGCCCAGATTTTTCACCATCAGGTAAGTGGGTATCATCCCTCCGGAAAAAAACATTGTGAACAGGAAAAACCCCATCAGCTTGCTTCGTCCGTACAGTTTTTTGCGGGACAGCGGATATGCCGCGCTGAATGTGATTATGATGGTGACAAGCGTCCCCACAACCGTATAGATCAGAGTGTTTTTATAACCGGTAAAAATGTCCCCGTTGCGGAATACCTGCTTGTATGCTTCCAGGTTGAAGCCTTTCGGCCACAGCCACACGTTCCCCTGAAATATCTCCATCGGGTCGCTGATGGATGCGACAAGCACGAAAATCAGAGGATACAAAATCACTACAACGCTGACTGCGGTGAGGCCCCCAAGCACAATATTGAACGCCCTGTCTCCTGCGCCCAGTTTTTGTTTGCGCCTTTTTACTGCCGACATAATCCATACCTCCTTCTTCCCACCATTAGAACAGGCTCGTATCGCTGATTTTTTTTGCGATCTTATTGACTGTCAGCAGCAAAACAATGTTGATAATGTTGTTGAACAGCCCGATGGCCGTGGAAAACCCGTAATCGCTGTTGATGAGGCCCGCTTCATATACAAAGGTGGATATCACCTGCGACGTTTCAGTATTCTGGGCGTTCTGCATCAGGAATACTTTTTCAAAGCCCATATTCATTACCTGGCCCACATCCAGGATGAACATGATGATGGCCGTAGGCAGGATACCCGGCAGGTTGATGTGCAGAATACGCTGGAGGCGGGACGCGCCGTCGATCTGTGCCGCCTCATGCAGCTGCGGGTCGATGGCGGCCAGCGCCGCAATATAAATGATGGAGTTCCAGCCCGCGTTCTGCCACACGCCCGACCATACATACATGGACGGGAACGCCGCCGAGCTTGTGAGAAACCCGAACTTCTCAAAACCCATTTTGTCGAGGAACACGTTGATCAGGCCGTTGCCCTGGTTGAAGAACAGGTTCAGGATGCCTACAAGGACCACCACAGAAATAAAATGCGGCGCGTAAGAAATGGTCTGCACGGCTTTTTTCAGCTTTGGGCTTTTCACCTCGTTGAATACCAGCGCCAGCAAAATCGGGAACGGGAACGCCACTATAAGGTTATACAGGCTCAACCCTACCGTATTTCGCAGCAGCCTCCAGAAATAATAGGAATCAAAGAAACGGTTCAGGTTCTCCATTCCCGTCCACGTGCTGCCCCAGATGCCCAGCCGGGGCGAGTAGTACTTGAAGGCGATCTGCACGCCGTACATCGGCAGATAACAAAAAATAATGAAATAGACGATCGCAGGGATCAAAAACAAGTAAAGGCTCTTGCTTTGGTTGAGCTTTGTGAGCACCCGCCTGCGCCGCTGCCTGCCGCGCGCCCGCTTTTCGGCGCGTGTCCGTGCCGGTGCGGCCGTCCGGCCGCCCTGCAGCATTTTAACCATTTTTTTCACCGTCCGTCCTTTGGATTTGTGTTCATAGTACAACCCAAAACACGATTTTGCCATGTGCAAAAATTGACATCCGCCGCAATATTTGCCCAGATACACCCTTAATTCTTGTTTTTATTGTTAAATATTCCTATAATATTTTTACAACAGAAGAAAAAACAGCAAAATTCTACAATTGGAGGTGATGAGTATGAAAGAAAAGCTGCCCGGGCTCTTTCGTCCGCTGATGAAATTCAATGTAACCGCTGTAATGGTCATCATTCTGATGTTCTCTGTTTTCAATGTTTTTTCCATTGTCCGCACACAGCAGCGGCAGGCCAGCCTGCAGACGATGGCCCTGAGCCAGGCCAGCCAGCAGATCGGGGATTTCATCGCCAGTGCCGAACAGTTGGGCATCGTCGTCCAGAATGATTCCCAGCTCATGGCTTATAACCTTTATAATAACAGAGACCTGCCCCACAATATCGTCTGGGAGCTGGAAATGCTGGCGCCCTCCGTCAACTCTCTCTCCTCCCTCAGCATCGTTTACGTAGATTCGCTGTACCCGCAAATCAACGGCGTCATCTATTCCAGCGCCGGGCGGTTCAGCTACGCCGATTACTGCCGCGACGAACTGAGCGGCAGCCTCACGGAAAACCAGCTTATGGAAGTGGTGTATGCCGCGGATCATGCCCATTTCGTGCCCCAACTCTCAGGCAATACCAGAAGCCTTTTGTATGTGATGCCCATCCCCTCCTCGTATGTGTTCTCTCCCGGCAGACTGCTGCTGCGGCTGGACTATACCTCCTTTACACGCGGGCTGCGCGCCACAGCGGCCGGAAACAGCGACATTTATGTATTCGACAGCGAAGAAAACCTGCTTTTGTACTTTGGCCCCACTTACGGCAACGATATCACCGCCGCCCGTGCTGCCGCAGTCGGGCCTGAAAGCCTTTCCGGCAAGGCCGTATTTCGCCACGAGCTGGAGAATTACGGTATCCAGGTGGTGCAGGCCCTGGATTTCTGGCAATATTATCAGCCTACGCTCACAGCTGTTCTCAGCCTTGTGCTGCTGGCAGCTTTCGTCACGGTGTCGGGCCTCCGCCTTTCTTATGTGCTGGCACAAAATACCGCCCGCCCGTTTTCCGTATTGGTACAGCGCGCCTCCCAGCTGGGCGGCGTGACGCCCGCGGAGGAACCGGATGAGATCGCCCGGCTCTCTCATATTTTTGAAGACCTCGTGGAGCAGCAGACTTCTCTGACAGCCGCTATGGAGAGCCACAGCCAACTGGAGGAATCCCAGTACCTGCTGTATCTGCTGGGCGTGCTTGGCGGGCGGGACTTTTCCGAAACCGTCGTACAGAAATACAGTACGCTGCTTTCCCGCTGGAGCCGCTTCGGCCTGCGCGTCCTGGTGTTCCGCTTTGACGATACCATTCATTTTGTGGAGACGTATCTCCCCAAGCAGCAATGGAGCATCAAATCCGCTTTGCGGCAGGAATTTGCCGCGATGTGCGGGGCGCAGGACGGCTTCGGCGCGGCGGTGGACCTGCAAAACGGGCAGGGGATCGCGGCGGTCGCTGCCTTCGGGCCGGACGCAGACTGCGCCTGCATTCTGGACGCCATCCGCGAAGCGCTGTGCCGCAGCTGCGGGCTGTCGCTCTCCTGCGGCATCAGCAGCGCGGTCTATGCGGCCGGAGATCTGCCCCATGCCTTCCGGGAGGCGAGCGCCAACTGCCGGTACCGCCTCTTCCACGCCAATTCCACCATTACGCCGGAATTTGTGGCCGACATCCGCAACCAGCGCACGCGTCTCTCTTATACGGGCGCGGACGATATTCTTCAAGCAGTCAAGGCGTGCAGCTACCCGGACATCTCCCGCGGAGTGGGGCGCTTCTTTGCCGATATCACCCGGGCCGCCACCCTTCCCTCCTACAAACTCGCCTATTTTGACATGCTTTCACGCCTGAACAAGCTGATTCCGGAATGCGCCGAAAACAAGCAGACCATGCTGGTAAACATGTTGGACCTGCTGTATGAAAACTGTTACGAGAGCACGGAAGTGCTCCAGCAGGACCTGTACAAATTCTGTATCCTGCTGGCCGATACCCTGTACGAGCAGCGCTCGGCGCAGCTGAGCGGCGGCCTGCTGGGCACGATTTATGACTATGTGGAGGAAAATTATGCCTCGCCCGCGCTTTCGCTTTCCTCCATTGCCGAGAGCCTGCGTTTTTCTCCCTCTTATCTCACCCGTTATTTTAAGGAAAAGACAGGTATTTCCCTGATGCAGTACATCGACCGTAAGCGCTTTGAGGAGAGCAAGCGCCTGCTGGCTGCCACCGCTTTGCCCGTTAAGGCCATTGTGGAGCGCGGTGGCTACACCGACGAGGCGAATTTTTCCCGCAAATTCAAAAAATATGAAGGCGTTACGCCCACTCAATACCGCGCCATGCAGAAATAACGGCAAAAGCCCGGCGCTTTCCCGTTTCTGGGAAAGCGCCGGGCTCAGCTTGTCGAAAAAGCTGCGCTTTTGCGCCA
>ENA-OZEL01000907-OZEL01000907.1-human-gut-metagenome-genome-assembly--contig:-NODE-907-length-10156-cov-4.889714_pt1 | contig 10156 bp, 7 predicted proteins | sample MGYA00245064_ERZ653601 | MGnify/ENA primary metagenome ERZ653601 (study PRJEB26926, sample SAMN06165007) | human gut metagenome | biome: ENVO:00009003; feature: ENVO:2100002; material: ENVO:00002003... | reverse complement strand
AGGCTCCGGTCTCGTGGGCTCGGAGATGTGTATAAGAGACAGGATTCACCTTATAAATAAAGAATATATCTTTGCTATACGAAATTTTTACAACATCTGATATTAAAAACTTTTGTGTACATAAATCTAACCCAACAACATTAATTTTACATGAATATGAAAACATAACCTTATGGAATAACCAAACACACAATGTGATTGTCCTAAGCCCTGTCGGCTAAGTCTTTAATCCGATGTAATTAATAACTCCTACATATATGAAAAATATAATACAAATATTTCTATTTTTGCTGTTAGCTGCTCCTCTATGGGCACAGCAGAAAAAGGTCTCAGTAATCAACGACCAGTCTGGGTCCAGGTTGATTGTGAATGGAAAACCTTTCATGGTAAATGGTATGAACTGGGATTATTTCCCCATCGGGACCAATTACTCCTACTCTTTATGGACACAATCAGATGACGTAATCAAGGCAGCCTTAGATCAAGATATGCCTTTACTAAAAAACATGGGAATTAACGCCATCCGATTATATGCGGATGTGCCAGCCCAATGGGTACGCTACAATATGGTATCTATACCATGGTCAATACCACGTTCGGACGTTACGGACTGACCATCAATGGAGCTTGGGTAGGTAATACAGACTATTCGGATCCGAAAGTTCAGAAAGCCCTACTTGCAGAAGCGCGTAACATGGTGAAAAAGTTCAACGGTACTCCCGGGGTACTTCTTTACCTTTTAGGAAACGAGAACAACTATGGCTTATTCTGGCAAGGAGCGGAAGCAGAAGACATCCCTATTGAAGACCGGAAATCGACCAAACAGGCTATTCATCTGTACCGGATTTTCAATGAGGCAGCAGTTGAAATGAAGCAAATGAATATTTCGTGCCCGGTAGCCATCTGCAACGGTGACCTGCTGTTTCTTGACATTATCGCCAAAGAATGTAAGGATGTGGATATATTGGGGATAAACTGCTATCGCGGTGAATCGTTCGGAGATTTATTCAGCAGAGTAAAAGCTGAATACGGTAAACCTGTATTGTTCACAGAGTTCGGTTCAGACGCATTCAATGCTGTAACTCAAGGAGAAGCCCAGAAAGAACAGGCTGATATTTTACTGCATAACTGGACGGAAATCTATCTGAATGCCGCAGGACTTGGAAACAACGGAAACGCCATCGGAGGATTCACCTTCCAATGGACAGACGGATGGTGGAAAACGGGACAGAGCACAAATCTGAGCATTCATGATACACGAGCTTCATGGAGTAATGGGGGCTACAAGTTCGACTATGTGGAAGGAGCCAACAACATGAACGAAGAATGGTTCGGTATATGTGCAAAAGGTACTCCTGACGCAAGAGGGATATATGAACTTTATCCACGTGCCGCATATTATGTATTGAAAGACGTTCACAAAATCAACCCGTATGCGGCGGGCAGCACTACCTCATCCATCATAAGTCAGGTATCTGGTGTCAACGTAATGTCATCTGTTTTGTCTGCAAGAAGCGACAAAGCTGCTTTACAAGGAGAGAAAACCAAGCTAATCGGTCTGAGTCAATTGAGAGGTGATTTCACCACGTTCTATACAGGAGCAAAACATACAACCACTCCCGAAACAAGAGCAGATGCTCCTACAAGTTTCCCGAGCTCAAAAGGATTTGACCACATGGAATCCTTCTATGTAGGTGTAGAATCCAAACCTGCAGAAAATGTACATGCAGAAGTGACAATGAACGTACTCGGAAACGTAGCAGAAAATCCGATTGATGAAATCTTCTATGAAAACAGAGGACGCACAAACTACATCAACGAGAATGGAGAATACATTGATTTAGGCCCGCTGGAACGTGTGAAAGTCTATAGTGCCAGCTTTAATTGGGACGGAAGCCTTTTCAATCTTAATGCATTTTTCCGTAAGCCCCACTACCACTGGGGATATGAAGGAGACTTCTTTGGTTTGTATCAGGAAGCAAGCTATGGCGACAACATGGACATTTACGGAGGTGAGGCCCCGTTGGGATGCGAGATTGAAGGAAAGAAATTGTTCTCCGGACTGAAATTAGCGTTCGGGCCCGAATTGTGGTGGGGCGCCAATCCGGCATTACTCGTTAAATACTACCGCACATTCGGCAAATGGAACTTAGGAGGTATCTTCCATTATGACATTGACCAACGCAGAGAAACTGTCACCTCTTTCGCCATTCCGTTGCCAAAGAATACCCGTGCGTCTTTAATGGTAGAAAGAAAATTCGGACGTTTCGACATCACACTAGGAGGACTTTGGTCAGGAACAACCTTGGTAGGTAGAGAATTTCAGGCTACTACAGAGTATAGCCCTACAGCTACCGTCTACCAGGACAGAGTGAAAACATCAGATACCTTCGGAGGTAAATTGAAAATGATATATAGCGGAGGCAATTTCAACGCATACGCACAAGGCGCCATCATGGGATTAGTAGCAAACGGAGGTGCAGACAACACACGAACCCTTACTGGATGGACATTAAAAGATAGCGGTAGCGGAAACCAGCAGAACGTACTGGCCGGATTCACTTATCAGATAGGCAACTTCCAGATTGCACCAAACTTCTTGTGGCAGAAACCTCTCGTAGGTCCGATGCCTAATGGTGTGGATGCTCCGGGAAGACTAAGAAACATATTGGACGATCCTTTTGCCGTAAGAAGCAACCGCGAAACAACAGCCGGTGAGTTGCTGCTGACCTATGACCCTACTCCCGGCACATGGATGTATGACTGGGACAACGATGAAACAGAAGATGCTCCGTTTGCCGCTTCACTCGGCTTTGTTTACCGTCATCTTCCTACCGCCCAAGATGCCGCCATTGGTATTCTGGCTGACGGACGGTCTACCTTTGCTTTTGCTTCATCTGCTCCTGCGCATGATTTATGGGAAAGCAATTTGAAGATAACATCCAGAGTAACAAAAGACTTCGGACTGATTGCCAGTGCTTATCTTGGTACGGCACAAGCCAACGGTGACGATGAACGTCTCATCAGACGTGGAGGAGGTGACCTTCAGATGATTTATAAGAAAATCAGATTGAATGCCGCACTGAAATTTAATGACTGGGGGCCGTACGACTATCACAGAGATTTCAATCTGACATTCCCGTTCCAGTGCATGGTAGACTTGTCGACTAATCTTTTCAAACCCAAATGGCTCGGCCCGTTATCCACACGCGTAGGAATCAGGGGTACATACCGTACGCTAGACCAATATTCCAACCGCTATCTTGCCGGATATGTATCCGACGGAAACGGTGGGTTCACAGAAAGCACGGATATTATCGGTGCACCCCAGGGAAATGAATGGGAAATAAGAACTTATATCAGCTTCAGTCTTTTCTAATTACCTACAAACTATTTAACAAGCGATTTATGAACAAACATATATTAAATACAGCAAAAGGTCTTTTTTTCTCGGCAGCCTTAGTTACTTTGGCTGGATGTGAGAGAGAAATAAGTACAGATATATTAGCCACAAGCCCCAAAGTGGCCGAAGTCTTCCTTGATGAGTTTGCAGCAGGTGTCGATTTTCAGGCATGGGGTAAAACCACCGCTCTTAGCCAGGACAATGAAACCAAATACAGTGGCACAGCCTCCTTGAAGATAGAAGTGCCTACACCTGATGATTTTCTGGGCAACTGGACAGGTGGAGTATTCTTTACGGAAGCAGGAAGAGATCTGTCCGATTATGATGCTTTGACGTTTTACGTAAAGTCTTCCGCTTCAACAAAAATTGAGGTAGGACTAGGAAGTTATGGTGATAATCCGGAATACACTGCCACCATCGCAGGTGTAACGGCAGATGCCAACTGGAGAAAGGTCATTATCCCAATACCGAACCCCGCCAAGCTTACAGCAGAAAAAGGATTATTCAATTTCTCTGCCGGAACAAACGATACAGGAGGGCAGGCATATACACTTTGGATTGACGAAGTCAAATATGAAAAACTTGGCACTTTAGCACATACGCGAATCAAAGACGTCAACATGGCAGGGTTCCCTACCGGAAATATTGAAATAGATGAACTCACAGCATACGTTAATCTCCCCAATGGTGTAAACCAAGAAATGACTGTTTCCTCTAAATACTTCACCTTCGATTCATCCAATCCGGAAGTAGCAACGGTAGAAGGAAACATAATCTCTTTCCATGGAATAAAAAATCGGGCTGTACTTACTCCAAAGGAAGCTGAAGGAAGCATCACAATCACAGGCGTGTATGATTTCGCTCCAGAACCGGACAAAGATGAAGCAGATGTAATTTCTTTATATTGCGACAATTACACCAACACCCTGTCCTCACCTTTTAACGGATACTGGGCCCCGTATCAAACAACAACAAACGATGAGATAACATTAAGCGAAAATCATCACATCATGCATTATGGTAATTTCAACTTTGTCGGTATCGTACTTGACGAGGATGCAGACACTACAGACAAAACATACGTGCATATAGATATTCTATTACAAGATGATGTAGAAGGCAATCCTCAAATCGACATTTCTGCAGACATCAATGCAAACGGAGATCCAGCTGGAAAAGAGACTGTGAATCTAAAAACAGGAGAATGGGTTTCTGTAGATATCCCCCTTAATGGTTATACCGTTATACATCAGTTGCAACTAGCGATAACCGAAAATACAATAGCATATCAGAACTTACTTGTAGATAATATTTATTTCTATTAAAAAGCGGACTCATGAAACATTATAAAACGATATTGCTCGGCTTTCTGGCATTGTCCTTTGGAAGCTGTGGAAAAGAAGATTCACTTGAAGGCAGCGGCAATCCTGAAAACAACGGATGGGTGCTGGTCTGGTCAGATGAATTCAATACCCCTACAGAAGATAATCGCCCCGACCCTTCAAAATGGACATACGAACTGGGAGCATCGGGATTCGGTAACGGTGAATTGCAGAATTATACGAACAAAGAAAAAAATGCATCATATACCACTTACAATGGTGAAGGATGCCTGAAGATAACAGCCTTGAAAGACGGTGATGGAGCAACCTATTCTTCCGCACGTATCAAGACAGAAGGATTGTTTGAGTTTCAATACGGACGTGCTGAAGCCCGTCTGGTTCTTCCGTATGGTATAGGACTCTGGCCTGCATTCTGGATGCTCGGCGCCGATTATACGACCAACGCATGGCCTGCATGTGGCGAAATAGACATCATGGAGAACAAAGGGTATCAGCCCAATATTGTTTCAAGCGCATTGCACATGCCCGGACGTTCAGGAGGCAATCCTGTCACCAGCACTTTCGGATACCCCGACCAACGATTCGATACAGATTTTCATGTGTTTGCGGTAGAATGGGATAAAGAAAAGATTGATTTTATCGTAGACGGTACCCTCTATCACCGGGTGGAAAAAAGCGCAGTGACAGATGGAGAATGGAAATTTGACCATCCTTTCTTCATCATCCTGAATGTAGCTGTAGGAGGAACATTCGGCGGAAATCCAACAGATAACACCTACTTTCCTCAAAGCATGTACGTGGATTATGTAAGAGTTTATCAAAAAGAATCGGACATAGACCCGAGTGCGAACTATGGCGACATTCCTTCAGGAGGCTTGGTGAACGAATGGGATTTTAATGGAGAAGATTCTGATAAAGGACTTTTGGAACCTGATAGGAAATAATTGAAAAACTATAAGCAAAATGAAAACAACAAATATCGTAACTATACAGAAATGCCGTTTAGGTATTGCCGTTGCAGCATGTGTCAGCCTGCTTTCCTGTTCCAACGAAGCTGACCTGCAAAACACAGATGACAACGTGTTGTTCTTTGCATCAGTAGATACCTCCAATAGCAGAGTGACAGAAAGTGCCTGGGATGGCGATGAACTGATTGGAATAAAATCAGGTGAAACGGTCAAGACCTACAAAGTAGCTACAGATGGAACTATGTCCACAGAAGATACTCCATTTCGTTGGGAGGGTACCGCATACGAAATAAAAGCCTGGTCTCCTCTAACAACGGAAACGATAAATTTGACAGACCAGACTACCGACGAAAAATTCTTTGATTGTGATTTACTGGCAAGCTCGGCAAAAGTAGAATCAAAAAGTGTACGACTTGTCTTCAATCATCAGATGACAAGGATGTGGTGGGAACTTCAAATTACCCCAGAGACATCTGGATATACAACAGAAGAGATTAATGGAGCTAAAGTCACCTTCCTGGGATATGGCTCTGTAAAATTTGAAGATGGTGAAGTCAAGCCACAAGGTGATGCAAATCAAGAGATACACACCTTCTGCTGGAAAGGAGATTATTATTGGGAAGGCCAGGCCATGATGGTGCCGGGCGAAATGTGGGAAAAGCCACTCATCAGGGTGAAAATAGGTAACGATGAATTCGAATACACTCCAAGTAAAACCAATACCAATGATGTGGAAAAGAAAACCGGAATTCTTATTCCAGGGGCCTGGCAGCGATATTATTTACATGTAAGCAAAAAAAGCTTTAATGTGGATATGGTAACTGTTACATCCGGTTTCGAGCAATGGACAGATGAAGGTTGGGATTCAGATAAAGGACTTGTGGACGCAGAAATGCAATAAACTTTTTTAACCATGAATAAAATAACATCAAATATACGGAACTACAGCTTCGGATTAATTCTTCTAAGCTGTATGGGTGGAATGTCATGTACCCGTGAAGCCGATATAGACATGACAGATACTGACGGAGTAGTCTTTTCAGCAAACATTGGACAGGCAAGCCGTCGAGGTGATAACAGTTGGACAGGTGGCGAATTGATAGGAATGCAAGTGGGTGAATCGGTTAAGACATACCGTATTTCAGATGCGGCAACCGGTGCAATGGTTACCGACGATGAGCCTTATACATGGACATCAGGAGAATATCAGTTGCATGCATGGAGCCCTTACACAGACAAAAGTATCTCTTTGACCAACCAATCGGATGCAGAAAAGATGTTTGCCTGTGATTTGTTGGAATGTAATACAACCGTCAATGCCAAATCCGTGCAACTTACTTTCAAGCATAAAATGACACGGGTGTGGTATGAACTCCAGCAATTCCCTGGTTATACAGATGAAGAAGCCAATAATGCAGTCATTTCATATTATGGCTATCCAAGCATCAAATATACGGAAGGCATCATAGAGAAAGAGGGAGAACCCAACGCTGAAATTTCAACCCGAAAAATAGATGACAGACACGGAGAGGCCATTTTGGTACCTGGGGAGATGTGGGACAAACCTTTCATAAAAGTAGTTATCGGTGGAGATACGTATGTATATACCCCCAAGCATACTGTTGCTACTGACGAAGAACGACAGACCGGAGTCTTAAAAGAAGGATACAACCAGAGATATTATTTAAAGGTAAGTAAGAAAGGCATTGAAGTTTCAATGGAGTCATCTTCTGTGGGCTGGGAAGATGAAACCGTTGCGGGAATCAAAGACGGGAACTACTTTACCAGTTTGCCTAAAGTAGAAGACGGTAGTGACATTCAATTCACCTACGAAGGCATCAACACTGAGACCGGTGAGATAACCGGTGAAGACAAGAGCTTCTCCATCTCTTATACCGAAACCGGGAACGGAGGACTGGACATCGAGGGTAATTGCGAAGTGAAACGTGAGACGAATGTGCAGTCTGCCTCCCTGTCACGAGCAAATGGTGAAGGATCAGTTCATAAATACACCATCTCGAAAGTGGCTTCCGACATCAAGATTACGTATGACAAAAATTATATAGCGGTAGGCAAATACTTGTACGATAACGGTACTTTCGGTACGAATCCAAATCCAGAAGGTTGGAAGACCGTAGGTTTAGTTTATAAGATGGGAGCAAGTGATACAGATACTCCAGATAACTATAAAGGTACAGATAACAATAATCTGTTAAGCACAATCACCGGATATATGTTGTATGTGGGTGCTGATTTGCCGAAAGGAGAGTTTAAATGGACTACAGAGAATAACCCGACAGAATTTGCTACATGGGAGGACAATGCCGAAAGAAAAGCTGGTGAAAGCTACCATGGATATATATATACTCAGGCTATAAGAACAAAACTTCAGAATGCAACAATCGACAATTTCCCTATTTGGAAAGCCTTTACTGAACTAAATTTAGAAACTCCAGATGGTACTTCCGGATGGTATATACCTTCTATTCCACAATTAGAAGAAATTGCTAATGCTAATATTACAGACCAGGTGACCTTTGAGGATGGAAATTATTGCTCATCGAATATCTTTTATTCAAGCAATTCCGAAGAAAATAAATGGGGGGCTACAGATAACCATTCATGGGCTCTCCGATATAATATAAAAGCAAAAACGGCATCAGGTGGCTGGGATATGGATGCTGCCAAACTAATTTTTATACTAACATTCTAAACACTGAAGATTATGAAACATTCTTTATTATACGGACTGGCGGTTTCCTCCCTCTTGCTATTCTCTTGTAGCAAGGAGGAAATGCCGAACTACGGCAACGAGGCCAACGAGCCGATGCCGCTAACACTTGAGAACGTGACCTTAAAAGATTTCGATGCTGAAAACCCGTCACGCGCTTCCTACAATCAGGATGCCGCCACGGTGTTTGTCCAAAATGACAAGTTGGGGCTTATCTTGCTAAAAGAAGATAACACAAGAAAGAGCCACATCAGCTTTACATACAATGCCAATGAGAATAAATGGACGCAAGATGGAAATGCAGAGTACTTATCCGGTGACGTGAAGAAAATAATAGCTTACTTCCCTTACAATGAAACTCTTGCCAACGATGTCAATTCAGTAGAAGCGTTGAAAAATGCCATCTCCCTCACCGAAGACCAAAGCAGTCTGGAAGACTTCAAGAAAAATGACTTGTTGATAAGTGAGATTACAGCACCGAAGCGCAAACTGGAAATTACATTAAGCCATGCATTTTCACTCATTCAGTTCAAGTCAAGTGAACTGGATTTCAAGGGTTACAAGTACAATGCGGAGTTGGAGGACTTCCAAATTGTTTCAGGAGACAAGACTTATACACCGTGTAACCTCAACGGCACTTACTCGCTCCTGATGAAGGAAGGAGAAAAAATTCCGGCAAATAACTTCCGTTATTTCTACACTTTGGGAGGAAATGCGTACGTGAAAGCATTGACTTCGGAACTTACCATGGTAAGCGGAAAGAAATACACATTCCTCTGTGAGATAAAGGGCACATTTACTCCACAACCTGCCCCCGGTGACTTCTATTGCACCAATACAAGCAACGAAGTGGTCATCTTCCCCGGAGCAGCCACAAGCCTCCCGGAAGGACTGACTTGCCACGGAATCGTGTTCCATTATCTGAATGATTTCTCTAGCTTCTGCACAACCAACGGAATTGATAATGCAGATAATAAATATCCGGGCTATGGCGATGATTCGGATAAGAAGCACGGATTAGTAATCGGATTTAGTGCAGGAGGCTCTTTTTATGATGGTACAGAACCGGATGCAGCAACCATTACCGGCATATACACAACTGCCGGCATTGAAGAAAGCAGTTATAAAGCACAAGATGTGATGAATGGATATAAGTTGACTCAGGCTATGATTAACGGTACAAAAACAGGTTGGTCTTTTACCGGTTTGAATGGCTATACTGAGAATCAACTGGTAGGTGCCACAACATGGTATGCTCCGTCGTTCCAAGAATTGAAACACTTGGTATGGGGAAGCGGCATGAGTAATTCATCTCAGAACGGGCTGAATATGATAATAAACCAAGTGGCCAAAGCAGGTAAAGACTGGGGAACTAAACAAAACATAACGTCACTTACTATTGGAGAAAAATTTATAATAGCAATGACAGAAATAGCTAATGGTGGCAATGCAAACGGTACCTGGAGCACTACTCTTGCCAATGAACCATTCCGCCCCATCTGCGCCTTCTAAAAAATTATTCACAAACTAACACCTCACATACAATGAAAAAGAACTTTTTATATGCTATGGCTCTGGCTGCTTCCCTCATGGGATGCAGTCAGCCACAGGACAAAAATACAGAGATAGAAAACAAGGTGGAAACCTTGCTTCATAAAATGACCTTAGAAGAAAAATTAGGTCAGATGAACCAGCTCAGCCCATGGAATTT
>ENA-OZEL01000874-OZEL01000874.1-human-gut-metagenome-genome-assembly--contig:-NODE-874-length-10426-cov-3.563205_pt1 | contig 10426 bp, 10 predicted proteins | sample MGYA00245064_ERZ653601 | MGnify/ENA primary metagenome ERZ653601 (study PRJEB26926, sample SAMN06165007) | human gut metagenome | biome: ENVO:00009003; feature: ENVO:2100002; material: ENVO:00002003... | reverse complement strand
CGAGATAGGCTCCGGTCTCGTGGGCTCGGAGATGTGTATAAGAGACAGGAAGATCATGTGTGCAACAAAGCAGAAATCATTCGGGCTTTTCACTGTGTTCTGAAATCGCTTCCGGGAAAGGCGTCGAAGCCGCAGCCCGAAAATGCGGGCAAGCCTTGGAACGATGCGGACGATGCAGTCCTCTGCCAGATGTTCGATGCCGGAGGCAGCAGGAAGGAAATGTGCGCCTACTTCAAACGCTCGGAGGGCAGCTTAGCCGCACGTCTGGTGCGGTTGGGAAAAATCTCTGACCGGGCAGAATTCAGAATGAAATAAGGGGTAAATGCCATGGCAATTCTAAATTTTTCGGATGTTTTGATGAAAGTGGGACTTGACCCGAAGAATGTCAAGCTGATTCGTCATGCGTTGTCCGACGAACGATTCAGGGAATGCTATGAAGCTGGTATGGCATATGAATATACACAGCACCAGAAAAAAGAATTCAGCAAAGGTTATTCCTACTGGATCACGTTTATCAGCGATGGCGGTACATATGCGAGACTACATTCCTGCTATCGCGTCAATGGCTCTGTGCCTGATGCGCCGGATGTATGCCCGGTTGGATTGCCTGCGTGTGAGGCAAAAGAGTATCGTGGCGAGATGGCATTTTATGATTTGGAATATGTGGACTTGCTGAAGGAATACGAGGGAAAGCTGGTCATTGACTGGGGAAAATCGACCCGGATGTGGCATCAGAAGGCTGTGACAGATAAACCCATCGTAGAGATTGCGTCAAAGAATCAGAAACCTTTTGTCGGCTTTGAAAGCCTCATCCTATCCTTTGACGAGTTAAAAGAAGTAATTGAAAACGATACGGATTATAAGTTGTGGCAAACCGCTATGTCCTCTGTCAATGCAGTTTATTTGATCGTAGATATCAAAACCGGTGACAGATATGTTGGTTCGACGTATGGCTACGATGGCTTATTGGGACGCTGGTCTGTCTATGCTGTCACTGGTGGTCACGGAAATAATAAGGGAATGATTGAGCATTTCAACGCCCAAAAGCATAGCTGTCATGATCTGCAGTTCTCGGTGCTGCAGGTTTTGTCGAAAGCCATGTCTAAGGAACAGATCATTGATGCAGAAACACTTTGGAAGAAAAAACTGCTAATCTATGAACCGTTTGGGATGAATAAGAGTTAAAAATATGGAGCAAACGCACAGTGCAATTCCTGCTCCGCTATAGACAAAGAATACGCTGCCGACAGCTTACCGGCAGCGTATTTTCATATTTTGGAGTCGCGGAGCCACTGCTGGAATTCCTCCAGTGAGATGATCTCCCGGTCGCACTTCTTCTTTTCTTCTCTGGCCTGCTCGCTCCACGCATAAAACTGCTCGTCGGTGATGCGGCCAGCCTTGATCCACGCGAAGCGTTTTTTGTACTCCTTGCGGTACACCTTGAAAATCGGGTCGTCGGTCTGTTTTTTCGTCCACTGCCGGAACGCGCCGATCTCGCGGCAGCGCTGCTCGCCGTACTTTACCGGGCGCTCGCAGTACTCCGCGCTCACACGCCCGGTCTGCGGGAACCAGCGGCCGCAGTTCTTGCAGCGGCGCACGGTCACGCCGCGCTCGACGCAGCTTCGCAGCGAATAGTCGATCATGTCGCGCACGGCGGACGAGTATAAAACAGGCGCGCACCGGCCCGGCTCGACCGGTTCAAAACTCAGCGGGATTGGCTCAAATCGGAACAGCTCCGGATCCCTCGGCTGGTCGTGATGGTAGTTTTTCGCCGCCTGCTTCTGCGGCTCGCGGCCGGCGGAATCCACGTCCAGCACACATTCCAAAAACTTCTCGACCTGCTTCCTTGTCTCTGAAAACTGTGTTACAAACTCCTTTAGATCCAAAGTAATTGCCTGAAGCGGCGCTTTGCCCAAGTCCCTTCGGGAGCTGCAACTGTAGCAGCGCGTATATAAAAGGCGAAAGTAAATGTGCTTCTCAGCCAGCATACCCAACTCCACCATCGCGGCTGTATGCGCTCCGAGGTCACTGCTTTCGACGAAGTGTTCCCAATTCACGCTGATGCGTTCCAGCATCGGCGTGATTTCTTTTTCATCCAATTCCAGAAACGTCAGCAGACTTTCCAAAAACGGAAGTTCTAACTGCTTGGACGGCAGCCCCTGCATTCCGAACGCATCATTTTCAAAGAACTCCTTCTCACCGGAGAAATACATCTTCGCATACCACATAGCTCTCACCTCAAATATGGACTAATTGTAAATTATAAATGAAATAGTCTTGACAAATATGTAGCTCTATGTTACCTTAAAACCAGAAAGCTGTCTAAATTATTTTATCATAGTCTAGCATCACATAGACAGCTTGTCAACGAAAAGTTGCTTTGTACCTTGAAAATTTCACACCCATCTCCAAAGACGATACTCGCCGGGGAAGTATGCCGCGACGCTGCAAAAGCAGCCAGCGTACCGAGGCGAAGCCAACGCCGTGTGCGTCAACAAAAGGCCGCAGGGCAGGAACGGGTATGGAGGTGGCGGACGACAGGGCAGCACAACGCAAATCGGCAAGAGCATTCGGCGAGAGATTTTGCTTCAAGACAAGGTTTGGAAAACGCAGGAATACTTTGTGTATTTCAAGTTTTTCAAACCGCAGTATTGGAGCAAAAGATCCGCCGAAGGCCGCAGACGCATTTGCGTTGTGCTGCCCACAAAGAAAAAAGCCGCCCGGCTGCTGCAACAGTCGGACGGCGCGCCGCGTTTCGGAAAACACGGACTGCAACTGTGTTCAGTCTAACAGAGGGGCCTCCGAAACGCAAGTTTTTTCTCTGAAATTTCTAAAATCAGTTGGAGGTAAAAAAAGACTTTGAACACATCAAGCATCAAGAATTTTGACGAGCTGCCGCTGTTTCTAAACGCGCAGCTTGTCTCCCGCACGCTGGGCATATCGCCGTCGAGCGCCTATGAACTTCTGCATGAGGACGGTTTCCCGTCGCTGCGGATTGGCAGCCGGCTGGTCGTGCCGAAGGAGCAGTTTCGTCTCTGGGTGGAGCGGCAGACTGGAGGCGCGCATGAGGAATAAGTATTACACGTCGCGCGATCCGATTAAAAACTACTTTCCTCTGCCGAATGAGGTTTTCGCCCTCGGTCTTTCACCGGGCGCGTTGGCTGTCTACAGCTATCTGATGTACATTGAGGATCGGACGACATATCAGTGCCATGCAAGCTACAAAACGATTGGTAAAGCCGTCAATATGAGTCCGAACACGGTACGCAAATATGTGACCGAGCTGGTCGAACGAGGGCTAATTCAGACGGAGCACACAAGCATCATCACACAGGATGGTCGAAAACAAAATGGAAGCCTTTTGTACACACTCCTGCCCATTCAGTTCTCCATCCAGCAGTTTTACGAGCAAAAGCTTGCAAAACTGGACGCGGAATGTGAGCAGGAACGCATCCGAAAACGCTTGGAAGCGTTCCAACAGGCGCAGCAGAAAAACGCCTGTCCGCCCGCGTGAGCCGCGTGTGGCGGCTGTGTCCGATTTTCCGGGCACAGCCGGGCGCGTACCCACCGGAAGCCCAAAACCGGACGTTGCGCCGCCGTGCGGGAGCGTTGCGGGAACGCCAAGCACAGAAGAAGGACACCTGCGGGCAATTTCGGACAGAGAGCAAAGCCGCAAGCGGCGAAGCAGCCGGCTATGGATTTGTCAAGGGATAAAAATGCAGAAGAAATGAAATGGTCACCGCTGGAAATGGGCGCGGCAATGCAGGCTCACGGAGCGTGAGCAGGCGGATATGGGTGCGAAGCTTCTATGCGGCGGTCGGCAGAACAGGTTCATAGACCTTATGGTCACGCAGAATGGCAAAGATCACGGCAGTCATTTTCCTCGTCACATGACCGATGATCGTCATGTATTTGAGCCCTTCTGCGGTTTTCTTCTCGTAATATGCGCGGAACATGGGATCGCGCTGTACAGCGACCTGAGACGCCATCCAGATGCACCTGCGCAGATACGGAGAGCCACGTTTGGACATATGCGCGTGCGCAGCCTGGAACTCGCCGGACTGGTTGACAGACGGATCGACGCCAATATAGGCTGCGAGCTTGTCCGCGGAAGAAAAACGGGAGATATCTCCGACTTCGCTGAGAATGACGGCTCCAATGATCGGGCCAACGCCGGGAATCGTCGTGACCGTCGTATCAAAGCTCTGAAACAGTCTGGATATTTCTTTTTCCAGAGCGTCAGCCTTTCCGGAGAGCGACTGGATCTGGTCGAGCATCAGGAGAATCAGCGTGGAATACGCGCCGTCACAGTCTTCAACGCCGAAGCTGTTTCGTGCAAGCTCCCTGAGTTCACGCGCCTTCCACTCGCCGAAGTGACCGTTGCTGCTGTTCCAGAGCAGTTCCGTCAGCTTATCCAGATGTGCGTTGGAAAGCTTCTGCGGCGTCGGATACTTTTTTAGGAGCGCCACGGACGACTTACAGAAAATCGTATCGAACTGCGCCTCGTACTCCGGAAAGACACGGTCGATCAGCGCGATCAGCTTTCGCTTGAGGTCGCCGGCCATGTCGACCAGATAGAAGCGGTTCCGGCACAGCTCCTTCAGCGCCAGCAGACGATCCTGTGCAACATTGCTTTCGGCATAGCGCCCAAAGCGGATCAGCTCGGCGATGATGAAGGAATCCTTGGCATCGGTTTTGATCTTGCGGATGAACATATCCCGCATGGCGCTAGTCTGGATCGGGTTGAGCAAAATGACGTGATAGCCGTCCTTGCGCAGCCGTGTAAAGAGCGCCAGCCAGTAATGCGCGGTGGACTCCATCGCAAATACAATCTGGCTTTTGATGTTCGTGTGTTTTCTGATTTTCTCCAGCATGAGATTGTACCCGGTGCAGTTGTTGCGGATAGAGAATGGGCGCTGGACGGTCTGGCCGTCCGATGTGATCATACAGACCTCGTGGCTGCGCTTGGCGACATCAATACCGACAATGAACATAACATACACCTCAACGTAGATTTACAGACAGTCCTCATGGTCTTATGAGTCATACCCTGCTTCGATATCAGCGGAGAATCCCGCATCCGGCTCATAAATGAAAGCTCATAAGAGAGAGGTCCCACGCTGCCTAGAGCGGACGAGCGCCGCAAGGAGAAAAGAAGAGAACCTCTGTCTGCATGAGGATATTATATCATCGCGCATCTGCGCGCTGATAACGGCAAAGAAAAGAAGGGAAGAAAAGTCGTCTCATACGGCGGAGCCGAATGCTGCTTAAAGCGAATAAGTACCGCAAGGATAAAAAAGCGGACTGCCGCCAGAACGAGCTTGGAAGCCGCATTTTCGTGGGAATGGTTTTCGTCGATTATGCGAAATGTCTGCATTTTTATCCGAGTTTTCCTATGGACGAATTATAGCAGGTGAAAGGACTGGCGCTTTTCTGCGCCAGCCCGTCCACTTCTGCCCGCAGTGCGGGCAGTTTCGGGGATTTGTGAGGACGTTCCAAAAGCAGCGAAAATCAGCTCCAAGGCGTTGCAGTACGAAAAAAGCCCGCCGTTTCAAGGAAAACGGCGGGGTTCCAACGAAAAATACGGGGTAAAAGCAAAATTCGCGCTCTGGATCACACCGGAGTGTAAGCAGCACGTGTTACTTTTACGATAAAGTATTTACTTGTTTTTTCAATCATTTAATGGTAAAATACTTTTAATCTGTCTACAAAACAGATACATTTGGAAAGAAGGAATCCGCAAATGGGCCTGTTTTCTGATTTAAAAGCAATGAATGATCTTCAACAAATAAAACATGGCGGTGTGGGCAAATTGTCCCTTTCGCAAATAACGTGCTTTATTGTGAATATGTCGGATGCTAAAAAGAATCTGAGTGCAAAGGAATACGATGCCATTTATGGCCTGTACAAAAAGCTGCGGAAGTGTACGACAAAGATGGCAATGGATATGAAAGGATATACAGATACAGCTGTAGAGATAATCAAAATGTTTGATAAAATTGCACCGTATGAAAAGTATAGCGGCGCCAATGAAATTGAGATATCATTTATGATGAACGAGATACGTTCAGAGGCTGAAGAAAGCATACCAGCGGAGATGATTTTTGACGATGAAGACAAGAAGTATATGAAGTACCTTATGGATGGCTCGTCAGGGATATTAGATAGGCAAGGCGCGGAAAAACTGTTAATGATTTTAAAATGCAATTATGATAATGGAAAAACAAAAGCACTAGAGCTGCTTGATAGAATGGCACTAAAAATGATTGAAGCGGAAGACCTCAATACGCTCGCCTTCAAGTTGCCGTTTATGACCGAAACTCTTGTAAAAAACGGTGTCATCTCAAAAGAAGAAGCAATAACGTTAAACAATAAATACAACGACCTGTGTATGCGAAAGATGCAAGATAAAGTTGTATCTGAATGATCTGCACTATTGATCCCAGGATCAACGAAAAAAGCCGGTTCTCTCTTTGCCATATAAGGCGAAGAAAGAACTGGTTTTTGTTTGTTTCGAATAGCTTTGTTTCAGTACTTGTAGGAAGAACCGACCGATACAGTTTAATCCACCTCCCAGCAGAAGGAGTTCCGGCAGATCAAAAATGCGGTCCTTCAGGTGGCGGAACAGGTGCGGCAAAACGAGATCACGTTCGAAGACGCAGGCGCAGAGCAGGATGCGGAACAAAATGCGACCTATAGTATTCCGTACCCGGTGAGCGCATGGTACGGGGTGGCGACGGACGAAACCCTGCCGTTGGAGGATCGCGATGAAGCCGCAAAGCAGTTGGAAATGCTGGCAGATGGCGGAGATCGATACGCGCAATACCTGACCGGAATCCTCTATCGTGACGGCGGGCTGCTGATTCCGGACACAGAAAAGGCACAGCACTATCTGGAACTGGCGGCGCAGCAGAATCATGCGGCGGCGCAGTATGCGTTGGGCAAGATGCTCCTCTCGGATGATCCAGAACTGCAAAATCCTACACAGGGATTCTACTGGCTGGAACGGGCAGTGCAGAGCGGCAGCGACTACGCCGCCTACCGGCTGGGCAAGGAATATCTCAGTGGGAAGAACGCACCGAAAGAACCGGAACGCGCAGCGGAATATGTGAGTATGGCTGCCGAGCGCGGCAATCCCTATGCGCAGTATTTGTTAGGGAAGCTCTATCTCAGCGGCGACGGTGTGCCGAAGGACAGGGATGCTGCCTACGACTGGTTTCAAAAAGCACAGGCGCAGGGACACGACTATGCAGGATTTTTCGTGGACCGCATCGAGCGCCCGGAGTCGCCGAACGTGCTGCTCTCGGCGACACGGCTGCTCTATCACATGGGAAAGATCTTTCAGAGCAGCGCACCTGCGCCGCAAAACACCGGCGTTCAGATCGACCGCAAGCGGCTTGCCAAGCTGCGTCGGATGCGTATGGCTGCCGGACACAAGGCTGACGATCACGAGCAGGAGCAGACGAATAATACCATGTCGATGGGCTGGTAGCACGGTTCAAAATCTGCACCACCATAGACAAAGAAAACCGAAATGATAACTTTCTGATAACTCTCTGCGCGGGAGGTTGCTATTGTATCTCCTGCGTGGTAGTTGTTAGAGAAAGAATACCACGAAAGAAAGGAGCTCTGCATATGGGAAAACGGCGGCCATCCGGAGACGGGATGGTCAGAAAACGCGACGATGGGCGTTGGGAGGGGCGCATTGTCGTAGGACACAAGGTAAACGGCGACCCGATCTTCCGGCACGTCTACGCAAAGACACAGAAAGCGCTGACAGAAAAACTGCACCAGAGTATCGAATGCTATCAGGACGTAGAGCTGACCGAGGACAGCCGCATGACGCTGGGCGAGTGGCTGGATCGCTGGCTTGCGGAATACAAGGACGGCACGATTCGTCCGGGGACGCTGGAAGGCTACCGGAATTATATCGAAAACTACATCAAGCCGCAGCTTGGCGGCAAACAGGTTTCGCTCATCACGACGCAGGACGTGCAGCGGATGTACCGGCGGCTGAAATCCGGCGGGCGCGTGCGCGAGGACGCCGAGGGCAGCAAGCGTCTCTCCGATTCGACCGTGCGGCACATCCACACGATGCTGCACGGCGCGATGAAGGCTGCGGTGCAGGCGCACATCATTCCGAAAAATCCGACCGAGAACGCAACTGCGCCGAAGCTAAACTACAAGCCAATGCAGGTGCTGAACGAGCAGGAGCTGGATACGTTCCTGCAAGCTGTCCAGAACGACGATGTCTGGCGGGATTTCTTCTACACGGAGCTTATGACCGGCCTGCGGCGCGGCGAGATCTGCGCGCTCATGTGGCGCGACTTCGACGCGAAGGCCGGGACACTCGGAATCTCACGGACGCTGCACAGCAAGGGGCAGGGCATCTACGCCCTCGGCGAAACGAAAACGAGCCAGGGCAACCGCACGATCATCCTGCCGGAGAGCGTCGCGGCGCTGCTGCGGGCGCGGAAGAAAGGCTCCATCAGCCAATGGATTTTCCCGCAGCCGGCCAGCCCGGAGCTGCCGATGAATCCGGGAACGGCATACCGGCGGCTCAAGACGCTGCTGGAGGAAGCGGGACTGCCGAGCATTCGCTTTCATGATCTTCGTCATACATTCGCGACACACGCCCTCACCAGCGGCGTGGACGCGAAAACGCTGGCCGGGATTCTGGGTCACACGAACGCCAGCTTCACGCTCGACACCTACACGCACGTCACGCCGGATATGCGCGAAGCCGCGGGCGGCATCGTCGGCGGCTTCATGGAGGACTTATTCGGGAAGGAGTTAAAGCCTTGGCAAAGAAGCGAAAAGCAGGCGACGGATTGATCCGTCAGCGCGCGGACGGACGCTGGGAGGGGCGGTACGTTGTCGGCTACGACGATCACGGCTACCCGAAAACAAAGGCCGTTTTTGGCAAGAGCAAGCGCGAGTGCACCGAAAAGCTGGCGGCGCTTAAGGCACAGCTCGGCGGGATTCCGTCGGACAAGCTGCGGCCGGAGATGCGCGTCGCCGACTGGCTGGATTATTGGTACGAAACGCACTGCAAGCCGAACATCCGCACCTCGACGCAGTCCGGCTACGAAGACCGCATCCGCCTGCACATCAAGCCGGAGCTGGGCGAGATTCCGCTGAACAGGCTGACGCAGAACGACCTCCAGCAGTTTTACGCGCGGCTGAAAAAGAGCGGACGCAAGACACGCACAGAATACTACGGCGAAGGGTTGTCCGACCGTATGGTGCGGATGTGCCACGCGACCTGCCGCTCGGCGCTGCAGCGGGCTGTGCAGGATGGACTTATCCGCACCAATCCCGCCGAGGACTGCAAGCTGCCGCCCAAAAAGGCACGCGAGATGCAGGTGCTGGCGCGGGACGAATTGCAGCGGTTTCTCATTCAGGCGCAAGCCGAGGGTTACTATGAACTGTTTCTGCTGGATCTGGCGACAGGCCTGCGGCGCGGGGAACTGCTGGCGCTGCAATGGGACGACCTCGATTTTGAAACGGGTATCCTCACGATCAGCAAACAGGTAAGCCTCGTTCGCGGCAAGATCGTGATGAGCGTGCCAAAGACGAAAAGCTCTATCCGCAAGCTGGTGCTGCCGCCCGCCGTTGTGCAGGTGCTGCGGGAGTACCGCGAAAGCGTCCACTCCCGCTGGATGTTCCCGTCGCCGGTGCTGGAGGATCTGCCGCTCAACCCCGGTTCGGTCTACGACCGATTGCAGCTGATCTTGGAGCACGCAAACTGCAAACAGGTGCGTTTTCACGACCTCAGGCACACATTCGCAACGTTGGCGCTGCAAAATGGGATGGACGTGAAGACGCTCTCCGCCATGCTGGGACATGTGTCGGCGGCCACGACGCTGGACATTTACACGCACTCGACCTCTGATATGCAGCACGCCGCCGCGCGGAAGATCGACTGCGGCATCGGCAAAGCAGTGCCGCAAAAGAATATTCCGCAGTTAGGGCAAGAAAATGCCCCAGTTACAGTTAAAAAGCCGAGTATGACCAATTTCAAGCCCTGTGTAGGTCACAAGCGCGAGTCTGGAACTGACTTCGTTATCGAGATCAATTATCGGGAAATTATGCTATTCTACATTATCAACATTTGCTTTCAGAGAAAGAATATCTCCCAAGACAATATACGTATGAATAATACATCGCATAGCCTGATCTCGTGTTACCTCATGATGTACGCCTGCGCTTTGTGCATTATTTATTTGTTCCATCCAATCGACCAAATAAATCGTTTCGCTTCCAACAAGAGTATTTCTGGCTGCTTTGGTTTGCAGTGTTTCAATAACCGCAGATAATTTGTTATTATCATGGTCACCAGAGATGTCAATGTCTTTGCCTGATCTTGTTTTGAATAATTTCCCTGTATAGCTGTCTCTTATACACATCTGACGCTGCCGACGAT
>ENA-OZEL01000871-OZEL01000871.1-human-gut-metagenome-genome-assembly--contig:-NODE-871-length-10455-cov-3.235673_pt1 | contig 10455 bp, 6 predicted proteins | sample MGYA00245064_ERZ653601 | MGnify/ENA primary metagenome ERZ653601 (study PRJEB26926, sample SAMN06165007) | human gut metagenome | biome: ENVO:00009003; feature: ENVO:2100002; material: ENVO:00002003... | reverse complement strand
CGACCTCATCAACAGCGGCGGTTTTGCCATGATGCGCTATTCCATCTCCAACACGGCGGAATACGGCGATTACCGGACCGGAAAGCGCCTCATCACCGAGGAGACCCGCAAAGAGATGAAGAACGTTCTGACGGAGATCCAGAACGGCACGTTCGCCAGTGAGTTCATGCAGGAATTTTCTCCGGCCGGCGGCCGTAAAGCGAAATTCCTTGCTACGCGCCGCGTAGAGAGCCAGCATCTGCTGGAGAAGGTGGGCGCAGAGCTGCGCAAGATGATGAGCTGGCTGAAAAAATAAGCCGAAGCGAAAAGAGCCGCGCCGCGCGTCCCGAAAGACGCCGCGGCGCGGCTCTTTGATGAAACGGATGCGGAAAACGCCTCACACCTCGGCTTTCAGCAGCTCAATGAACTGCTTTGCCACACGGGGGCTGCGTCCGCCGTTGCGGATGGCGTGTGCCTCCGCTTTGATCATCAGCTCCGCTTCCGGCATTTCAATGCCGTAGAGCAGTGCGAGATTCTGTACGATATGGCAGTAAAGCTCTTTGTCTGGCCGGGAAAAAGTGATGGTAAGGCCGAAGCGGGCGGAAAGGCTCATCAGCTCCTGCATGGTATCCGCCAGATGAATCTCGTCGCCTTCCCGGTCGGAGAATGTCTCCTTCACCAGATGACGGCGGTTGGATGTGGCGTAGACCGCGAGGTTGGAACTGCGGCTGCTGACACTGCCTTCCAAAATCGCCTTCAGGGCGGCAAAGTCGTTGTCATTGGTGGAAAAACTGAGGTCATCGATGAACAGAATGAATTTGAGTGGATTGGCGCTGAGCGTTTCCACAAGGTCCGGAATTTGGTAAAGCTGATTTTTTTTCACTTCAATGAGACGAAGTCCTTCGTCTGCAAACGCGTTGGCAACGGCTTTTACCGTGCTGCTTTTTCCCGTGCCGGCATCGCCGTACAGCAGTACGTTGCTGGCGGGGCGTCCCTCCAAAAGGGCGCGTGTGTTGGCAATTACTTTCCCGCGCTCACGTTCATAGCCGGAAAGTTCGTCCAGCCGCTGAGGGTCCGGGTGTCTGACGGGAACGATGGCCCCGCTGTGTACGGTAAATACATGGTATTTGGCATAGATTCCATAGCCGTGGAGCGGAAGCGTGCGGATATTTTCCTCATAACGCGCGGCGAAATCCAGCGTTTGCGTGCCCCAGCGGGGCAGAAATGCGCCTTTCAGCGCGCCGCGCAGGGAGGCGCCATCAAATTGGGAAAGCTCCTGCAAAAAGCAAAGCTCGTGTTGCAGGCATTCCGCAAGTTCGGCGGGAATCGGCGCACCGGACGCCGCCCGGCGGACATACAGGTTTTCGTCCTCCAGTACGGCTTTCAATAAATAGGTGCTGAGGTCTCCGCCCCTTTCGTACAGTGCGGCGGCAAAGGCGCAATAGGCATCCGCACAGGCTTCCGCGTCCGAGGGCTGTGCGTGCAAAAGCGCCGCAAGCCGGGAAACAACAGGGTCCTCCAACAGCCCGCGGAATATGGTAAGGCTGTGCAGCCGCATGCGCAGGGCTTTATTTTCTTCCAACATAATGGGGATGCTCCTTTGTCTGCAAGATACCTTTTCAGTATACACGGGGCGGACGGAAGGCGCAATATTTTGCTTGCAAAATCACGCTGAAGTGGTAAAATTATTCTTAACGTTGTCCGATAGAGGGAATAATAGGGGAAAGAAGGAAACGGCATGCTCACACTGGACAAAATCTATCACGCCGCATATGTACTGAAATCTGTTGCACGAAAAACGGATCTGATTGCTGCTCCGGGACTCAATGCAGAGAGCGAAATCTATTTGAAGACTGAAAATCTGCAGGTAACAGGCAGTTTTAAGGTGCGCGGCGCCTATTATAAAATCAGCCAGCTTACGGCTGACGAAAAGGCAAAAGGCGTTATTGCAAGCAGCGCGGGCAACCATGCTCAGGGCGTTGCGCTGGCGGCTCAGCGCAGCAATATCCCAAGCGTTATCTGCATGCCGGATGGCGCGCCCATCAGCAAGGTGGAAGCGACTAAAGCATACGGCGCACAGGTCTGTCTTGTTAAAGGCGCCTATGACGACGCGTATGATTACGCCTGCAAGCTTCAGAAAGAGAAAGGGTATACTTTCATCCACCCGTTCAATGACGCGGAGGTCGTTGCGGGGCAGGGTACTGTCGGCCTGGAAATTTTGGATCAGCTGCCCGACGTGGAGGTCGTATTGGTTCCGGTGGGCGGCGGCGGCCTCATCAGCGGCGTGGCTTACGCCATCAAGCATCTGCACCCGGAGTGCAAGGTGTACGGTGTACAGGCCGCGGGCGCGCCCAGCATGCGGGATTCCGTGCAGAAGCATGAGGCCATCACGCTTGACGGCGTGGCCACCTTTGCGGACGGCATTGCCGTAAAGCACCCGGGAGATTTGACCTACGAACTCGTCAGCGAGTATGTGGACGGCATCGTCACCGTGACAGACGATGAGATCGCTGCCGCGGTGCTGGCCTTGATGGAACGCCAGAAGCTGGTGACCGAGGGCGCGGGCGCGGTATCTGTGGCCGCCGCCATGTACAACAAGGTGGATATCAAGGGCAAAAAGACGGTCTGTCTGCTCTCTGGCGGCAATATTGATGTGAACATTTTGAGCCGCGTGATCACGCGCGGCCTTGTGATGGCAGGGCGCAACAGCACGCTCACCATCGAGCTGGAGGACAAGCCGGGCCAACTCTCCGGAGTGAGCGATATCATCAGCCGCTGCGGCGGCAATGTGGTGAGTGTTCATCACAACCAGAGCGATACCAACATGGCCATCACAAGCTGTTATCTGCGCGTGGGCATGGAAACGCGCGACCATGCTCAGGTGGAGCAGATCAAGCAGGAGCTTGCGAAAGCGGGCTTTAAGCTGGTGGCAAACCAGCAGTGATTCCTTGTCTCAACGCATACATACCAGATAATAACAAACGCCCTCCGCGTCCGGCCTAATGGGCCGGACGCGGAGGGCGTTTCCCATTCTTTTGCTCTCAGAACAGAGAAAGCTGCTCTCCTTCAGGCAGAGCTTTTTTTGGCGCCGCGCCACCGGATGTAACGGCGCCGGATGGTATCTCGGCGAGGAACGGAGACGGCTCGCCCGGGTATGTGAGGATGAGTTCGTCCCGGGCGCGGGTGATACCGACGTAGAACAGGCGGCGCTCCTCCGCAAGGTCTGCAGCGCGCTCGGACATCTCCAACGGCAATGTGCCTTTGCATGCACCACAGAGAAAAACGGCGGGGAATTCCAGGCCTTTTGCGCCGTGCAGCGTCATCAGAGTAACCGCTCCGGCGGCGTAATTCTTTCCCCCGGCCCGCAGGATGTCCGCTTCTTCTCCGAGAGTAAGCGCGTTCAGCAAGGAATGCATATCCCGGTGAAACAGAGCTGTTCCAATCAGCTTCTGCAGCGGTTCGCTGCCCGCAAAGCCCGCGTCATCCCGCCAGCGTTCCAAAAGACGTGCAGGAGACTCCTGCGCGGCACACTGAGAAAATTTTCGCAGTGCGCACACAGCGGCACGCATCGGAAGCTCTGGAAATTCAGCCTCGGCTTTGTCCCAAAGATTTTCGTGCAATGCGCTGCACCCGGGGAAAAAAGCGCTGAGGCGCACCGCCTGTTGCGGTGAACAGGCCCAGCCGAGTTCCAGGGCAGTCTGCAGAGAATGCGTGTCCCCGGGTGCGAGTAGAAAGCGGAAGAAGCCTATGGCTGCGCGTACCGCAGGCTCAGACAAAAAGCTGTCGCGCCCGGCTACGGTATAGGGGATGTTTTCTTTTTGCAGACAATATTCCAGAATGTCTGCCTGGCGGTGGGTGCGATACAAGATTGCAATATCGGAAAAGCTGCGGGGTTGGATGCGTTCATCACCTGTGACTCCGCCCGCGTCCAGCATATCCATACCGCCAACCATACGGTTGATCTCTTTTGCAATAAAGATCCCCTCCGCAAGGGAACTGGCCGCCTGTGCCAAACGCACCGGCGCTCCGCTGCCGCGGTTGGGCAGCAAACTGCGCGCGCCGCCGGGATTGTGCCCGATCACAGGCAGCGCGTAGCCAAGCACCTCCGGCGTGGAGCGATAATTTTGGGTAAGGCGAACGACACGCAGCCCGGGGATATCTTCTGCCAAGCGGTCGAAGCATGCTGCATCCGCGCCGCGAAAGCCATAAATAGACTGGTCCGGGTCTCCGATGGCAAAAAGACTTTTGCAGCCTTTTGTCCATGCTCGCACGAGACGGTATTGCAGCGCGTCAATGTCCTGAAACTCATCCACCAGAAGATAAGTAAAACGCTGCGTTATCTCTTCCGGGAGCTCACCCGCTTCAAAAAGCGCCAGCGTTTCCAGGAGCAGGTCATCAAAATCCAGCACATCCAGCTCGCGGCAGCGGGCGACATAAGATTCACAGAACGCGGCATTCACATTTTCCGGCACCGGCAATCCGTTTTTTGCCGGGAAACAGCCTGCACCAGCTTTGCAGGCGGCAGCTTTGCCCCGGCCTGACGGAGCACGTCGGCGGCAACGGCCTGTGCATCCTCCTGTGAGAGAAGCGTCACGGCTTTGCCTGTCTCCCGCAGCAGTGAAAGGCAGATGGAATGGAACGTGCCGATGGTCAGGTCGCCGATTGTGCGGTCTTTGTCCAGCTCAGCGGTGAGCCGTTCGCGCATTTCACGGGCTGCTTTATTGGTAAAGGTGACGGCCGTGAGCTGCCGCGGGGACACCTGCTTTTCACACAGCAGATGAACGGCGCGGGAAACCAGCGTTTTCGTTTTTCCGGTGCCTGGGCCGGCGATAACAGCCACAGCGGGTTCGACGGCGCAGACGGCTTTCTGCTGCTCCGGATTCAGCTTGCTGTGAGCGGTTTGTACCGGCGCGGAAGGCTTTGCGCCGGATGACTTTTGGGGTGCGTCTGTTTTTCGGGGCCTGCGTGCAGAAGCTTCGGGATGCGGCGCGTCGGAACTGAAAAAACTGATCTGTCCGTTAAGAGATTCGATTTCATCGGGGGAAAGAAGTTGGACGGTTCCGTATTGCCCATCGAAGCCCGGCGTGCGGGACACCTGCCCGCACCGCAGGCGGCGGATGCCTTCTTCCACACAAGGGCCGGCCGCACGGCGGATGTCCTCCAGCGGCGCTTGGCGCAGAATATAAAACTCCGGCCCAAGCTTCTCCAGAAGCGCTTGATACCGCGCGGCGACCTTGAGGCCTGAGGCGGAAAGTCCAGTGGACGCAGCAATCACATCCGGCAGCGGCACAAGGCTTTCAAACGGACGCGCGCCGGGCAGGGAAAAGCCTTCAGGTCTGTCGGCGAGCTGCTCCACCCGATGCTGCACGCCAATGGTGATTTTTTTGCCGCAGACAGGGCATCGTCCTCCGCAGGCTTCGGTTTCACCCGGCTCCAGGCACAGACCGCAGGCACGGTGGCCGTCCCAATGGTACTTGCCCTCCTCGGGGAAAAATTCCAGCGTTCCCGTCAGCGCGGCGGGACTGCGCCCTTGCAGCGCATCGGATAAGCCCGCGTAAGACGGTTCAATGTCCAACAGGTTGGCCTCGCGCCCAAGTTTGGCGGGAGAATGGGCATCTGAATTCGAGATCAGCGCATATCCATCCAGTGCGGAAATGCGCCAGTTCATGGGCGGATCGGAAGAAAGGCCGGTTTCAAGCGCGTGGATATAGGGCGTCAAGTCCTCAAAGCATTCCTCGATGGCGTCAAAACCTGAGAAAGCGCCGAACAGAGAGAAATGCGGCGTCCAGATATGTGCGGGGATAAACACTGCCTCTGGGCAGGTGTCCAGAGTGATTTCCAGCAGGTCACGGCTGTCCAGACCTAGGATTGGCCGTCCGTCCGAGTGGATGTTGCCGATCGCCTCCAGCTTCTGGGAAAGCCTTTCGGCAGCCTCGAGCCCCGGCAGCAGGATCAGATTGTGCACCTTACGCGTTTTGCCGTTCTTTTTGTAGATGGAGCTGATTTCTCCGGTCACTACAAAACGGGGTGCATCGTATTTGCCCGCGGTCTTGTCCGCCAGGCGAAGGCTTTCCCGTAATGTGTACAGGCCGTCCTCAGCAGGCTGCAGCTTGTCCAGTAGTTCAGCACGCCAGGCAGGATGCGTAAAATCTCCAGTGCCCACCAGCCCGATGCCCTTGCGGCGTGCCCAAAGGTCCAGCATCTCCGGTTCACAGTCATGGCTGGTAGCGCGGGAATATTTGGAATGGATGTGAAGGTCTGCAATCAACATTGTATCACCTGCTTGCTTTGAATTTCCTTTATATACCATGCGGCTTTGCATGGTTCAATGTTCTTAAAGCTCTGTGCGCGAGCGCAGAAGCGTGTGCAGTGCACACGCACAGCCGCGTAAGCGGCAGCTTTGAGGTTATTATACCATATTTCTAAGTTCACACTTCGCGTGCAGCTCGTGTTCACTAAGAAACATGGTATCTATGCCGCCAGGCTCATGCTTCGCTTGCGGCTCGCATTCGCTAAGCGCACATATTATACCATGACGCCGCACAGCGGCCACAACAAAACCGCACCTTGCTGCGGTTTTGCATGATACAATGTTCTCAAAGTTCTGTGCGTTAGCACAGAAGCGTGTGCAAAGCACACGCACAGCCGCGTAAGCGGCAGTTTTGAGGTTATTATACCATAATGCTGCGGCCTGCTACAATAAAAGCGCCCGTACGGCGCGGCGGAAAAAACAATGTTTTTGCAGATTTCTCAGGTTCTGGGCCGGCCGATGTTACGGGCGTAAGGGGAGAAGGATATTTTTGCGTGAGCCTGTTGACATTTTCGAAAGAAGATATATAATATCAATTGAACGGATGCTCATATGAAAGGATGTGCTTTTTATGGAACTGAGCCAAAACGAACGCTGCGAATATATGCATGTACACGAAGACATTGTAGCCAAAGTGGAGAAAGAGATGCCGGATGACGAGATCCTGTTCGATCTTGCAGAACTGTTCAAAATATTCGGGGACTCCACGCGCATCAAAATTTTGTATTTGTTGTTTGAATCGGAGATGTGCGTGTGTGATATCGCTCAGATGCTGCGTATGACGCAGTCGGCCATTTCCCATCAACTTGCGGTATTAAAAAAGAGCAAGCTGGTAAAATACAGGCGGGAAGGCAAGACCGTGTTTTACTCTCTGTCAGACGGTCATGTAAGGACGATCATCGACCAGGGAATGGAACACGTTTCTGAATAAACCAAATCAATTGAATCTTGGAGGTTGTCGGATATGAAAAAGCGTTTTAAACTTGTAGATCTGGATTGTGCGAATTGTGCGGCAAAGATGGAAGATGCCATTAAGAAGGTGGACGGCGTGAAGGACGCCACAGTCAGTTTTGTAATGCAGAAAATGACGGTGGAGGCCGATGACGCGCGTTTTGACGACATCATGAAGGAAATCGTTAAGGTGTGCAAGAGGGTGGAGCCGGACTGCGAGATCGTGCTGTAAATATGCGCCGCCCCGCGCGGCAGAACAGGGGATTAAAATATGGGTAAAAAGCAGAAGAAAATGCTGGCGCGCATTCTGGTCAGCGACGTATTGTTCGCGGCGGGATTCTTTTTGCCGCTCGCCGGCTGGTCACAGCTCGTCTTTTATCTTACGGTCTACGCAATCATCGGGTGGGACATCGTGTGGAAAGCCGTACGGAATATCGCTCACGGGCAGGTATTTGATGAAAATTTTTTGATGGCATTGGCAACTATTGGCGCTTTTTGTCTGCAGGAATTTCCCGAAGCGGTAGAGGTCATGCTGTTTTATCAAGTGGGTGAGCTGTTCCAAAGCTATGCGGTGGGGCGTTCGCGTCAGTCCATTGCAGCTTTGATGGACATCCGGCCCGATTACGCCAATATTGAACGTGACGGCAAACTGGAACAGGTTGACCCGGACGACGTGGCGGTGGGTGACACCATCGTTATCAAAGCAGGAGAACGCATCCCACTGGACGGTGTAGTTCTGGACGGAAATTCCACTGTTAATACAGCGGCGCTCACAGGCGAATCGCTGCCGCGGGATGTGGGCACAGGCAGTGACGTCATCAGCGGCTGTGTGAATCAGAGCGGCCTGTTGCGTGTACGTGTTACAAAGGAATTTGGAGAATCCACCGTCTCCAAGATTCTGGATCTTGTAGAAAATTCCAGTACGAAAAAAGCAAAGGCGGAAAACTTTATTACCAAATTCGCGCGTTACTACACGCCGGCCGTCGTGATCGGCGCCGTGCTGCTGGCTGTGCTCCCGCCGTTGCTTGGTATGGGGATGTTCAGTGTCTGGGTGGCGCGCGCGCTTACGTTTCTGGTCATTTCCTGCCCGTGCGCACTGGTTATTTCGATACCGCTCAGCTTTTTTGGCGGTATCGGCGGCGCGTCCAAACGCGGCATTCTTGTGAAAGGCAGCAACTATCTGGAGGCGCTTGCTCAGACGGAAACTGTTGTTTTTGATAAGACCGGGACATTGACGCGCGGCACGTTCCAAGTGACCGCGGTCCACCCGGCCCGGGTTTCCAGGGAACAGCTATTGGAATTGGCGGCGTTGGCAGAGAGTTTTTCGGACCATCCCATCTCCCGTTCGCTCAAAGAAGCCTATGGCCGTGAATTGGACAACGCCCGCGTCAGCGATGTGGAAGAAATATCCGGCCACGGTGTATGCGCCCGTGTGGATGGAAGAACCGTTTGTGCCGGAAACGGTAAGCTAATGGATAAAATCGGCGCGCAATGGCATGAATGTCACAAGACAGGCACCGTCGTTCATGTGGCGGTAGACGGCGAATATGCCGGACACATCGTGATTTCCGACGCAGTAAAGCCGGACGCGGCCCGTGCGATTGCTTCGTTGAAGCGGCAGGGCATCCGCAAAACGGTCATGCTCACAGGCGATGCGAAGGCCGTAGGAGAAAGTGTTGCAAAGCAGCTCGGCCTGGACGAGGTACACGCGGAACTGCTGCCCGCGGATAAGGTGGAGCGCGTGGAAGAGCTGCTGAAGCAGAAGAGCGCAAACGGAAAGCTCGCTTTTGTCGGGGATGGTATCAATGATGCACCGGTACTCTCCCGCGCGGATATCGGAATCGCAATGGGCGGCCTTGGCTCCGACGCGGCCATTGAAGCAGCGGATGTGGTGCTTATGGACGATCAGCCCTCCAAAATCGCAACGGCGATGCGCATTTCCAAAAAAACGCTACGTATCGTGCATCAGAACATCGTGTTTTCACTGGCTGTCAAGGGCCTGATGCTTTTATTGGGGGCATTGGGCGTGACCAATATGCAGGCTGCGATTTTTGCAGACGTGGGTGTTATGGTTCTGGCCGTTCTCAATGCGACCCGCGCGCTGCGCACAAAGGAACTGGAATAGAGCCGACAGCAAAACAGACCGGCACAGGCCTTTCAGTTGGCCTGTGCCGGTCTGTTTTGCTGTCGAAACCCGGAATCAAAATCGCAACAGCCGCTCTGGATTTCTTCAGAGCGGCTGTCCGCTTATGTTCTGTTTCAGTTTTTGAAATCGATTTCTACGCCGCCAATGGTCACACGGGAAATCTGCTCCAAGGGCAGTGGGGAAGTGAATTGGTTTTTGCAAATACGCTCCGTACCGTTCCAGGAGCTGGAAGAACCATTGACGGGAATGGGGGCGCCTGATTTGTCATATGCAAGGATTTCCGGAAGCGGGTCGCTGGAGCCGTTGTCATCCACTGTCACGGATACACCCATCGGCGAAAGTTCTACTTGCGTGACATGCCAGCCGCCAATATTCAGCTCCACATGCGCCACACGCTGACGGGACACACTTTCCAAACGGAAGGTAGTCTCCCATTTGCCGAGTACGGCGTCCTCATAGGAGATGCCGCTGTATGCGACCGTCAGCTTTTCCGGGTCTGCGCCTTGCGGAAGTGGGAGAATATATTCGGTGTATTCGTAATACTGGCTTCCTCCGCGCGTTTCGCATTTCCCGAAATCAATGGAATGGATCGGCAGCTTTTCGTCCTTTTCGGGTTTTCCGGTCATCAGAAATACCTGAGTGAACTGCGCGTATTTGCCGACAGCGCTGTATTTAAGCTGCAAATGGAGCGCGTTATCCGCCACGCCGCCGGATGTGAGACCGCCCCAGGGGAACATGCTGTCCAGCGAACCATCGGATTCCGCAGGGACGAGCGCCTGGTCGCCGTTGAAGGGAGCGCCGGAATCAGAAAAGCCTACAGTGGTGCGGGTGGCGTTGCCTGTTATGGGCTGGAACGCAGGGGAAGGGAACACTGTTTCAATGTCGGAAACGCTGATACCGGTGTTCTGGTCCGACCATTCGGTCCTTCCCAAAAGAACAGCGCCAATGGAAAGCGTGATTTTTTTACCATTTAGATCCTCGCCGCATACGCCTTCAATGCGGAAGGTGGCTGTCGCAGTTTTTTCGTCGAACTGGACCTGTCTCTTATACACATCTCCGAGCCCACGAG
>ENA-OZEL01000858-OZEL01000858.1-human-gut-metagenome-genome-assembly--contig:-NODE-858-length-10560-cov-15.359448_pt1 | contig 10560 bp, 10 predicted proteins | sample MGYA00245064_ERZ653601 | MGnify/ENA primary metagenome ERZ653601 (study PRJEB26926, sample SAMN06165007) | human gut metagenome | biome: ENVO:00009003; feature: ENVO:2100002; material: ENVO:00002003... | reverse complement strand
TACAATGTAACGGTATGAGAGCAACCGTTTGCTCTCATACTTGCCACCACTCTTGCTACCATAGCCGAAACTGCGATGAATAAAGGGATACAGATGAATAGTTAGAGCATGAGAGCAAAACAGATGACTTTTTCATTGGGAGAAAAAACTAGCTGAATTAACCTATTTCCCCCCATCCGACTTCTCTTGTTCTGATTGTAATTCTTTTAATTCCATGAGTTCCATACTATTCTGAACATATATTCGTATCAACACCAAACGGGTGATAACACGATTTGGACAAGCAGACTTTTCATTCACGAACTCATCAATGAGAACATTAAGGAAACAGAGTGTACAGTTAAGTTCCTGTTTTGACAGTTTATCAATACTTTCAATTTGTCCAAAGCTAGGCCAGTTGTCTTTAAGAAAGGCAAATTTGTCGGTGGAGTTCTGTAAATCAGACTTCATCAGGCAGGTACCGCAACAAGTAGAATCATCCATAATTTTCTGTTCTTTTATTTGTGTGTGTTCCCGCATGCCACAAAAAAGAAGGGCGCGGAAACTATTACTACATTACCCTCTCAAAGGCTCTGGTAAGCCCGTATTCGAATAATAAGCAATAGTCCCACGCCCATGAGGTATATAACAAACTTATATACAACAAAGACGTGGAGACCGGTTACTTATTATCTGCGAATACTAAATTTACCAGATTTTCGCTCGAAACGCCTTGCGGTCTTATGTCTATATCATCGGCGAAAAGTTACCCGATCGCCTGCTATTTTCTGAAATACAATTGCAAAGTTAATCAATTATTGCCATTTACAGCCATACTCCGGTCAGTTTTCTTCATTCAATCCATACTCTACCAATTTATTATACAGCGTTGTCCTGCCGATACCCAGTATCTTTGCAGCCATTTTCTTGTTACCGGCTGCTTGTTTCAAAGCACGCAGGATACGTCCTCTTTCTTCATCCCCGCTCTTCAATGTAAAACAAGCGGAAGTAGCGGACGGTTCATTGTCAAGTTCCAAATCGGCTTCGGTTATCATATCGCCTTCTGATTGCAGGACTGCCGTCTGTATCTTCTGTTTCAACTCGCGCACGTTGCCCGGCCACGCATGGGCGAGCAGGGCATTACGGGCAGATGCGGCAAAACCTTTTACTTCACGTTCCAACTCACGGTTTGCCATTTCACGGAAGAACTCGGCCAATGGCATGATGTCTTCCGGGCAGTCGCGCAAGGGCGGCATGGTTATCACATACTCCTGCAAGCGATAGAGCAAATCCTGCCGGAACCGCTTTTCCGTTACGGCTTTCTGCAAATCCTCGTTGGTTGCAGCCACTATCCTCACGTTGGCTGTTTTGTCCTCCTTTGCACCGACGGGACGGTAACGGCGTTCCTGTATGGCGCGGAGCAGCATCTGTTGCATCTCCATTGTTAGGTTGCCCACTTCGTCAAGGAACAGCGTGCCGCCATCCGCTTCCAGAAAATACCCCGTCTTGTTTGCTTCGGCACCCGTAAACGCGCCCTTGACGTGTCCGAAGAAGGCGGATTGTATCAATGACGGGGACAAGGCTCCGCAGTCCACTGCCACAAAAGGTTTATCGGCAAGTTTGCTTTGTTGGTGTATATGTTGTGCGATATGTTCCTTGCCCGTACCGTTCTCGCCCAGTATCAGCACGCTCATCCGGGTGGTGGCTACAAGGCGCACACGTTTCTTGATTTTCTGATAGGCTTCGCCCTGCCGGACGAATATCGGAATGTTCCATTGTAGTCGCTTTTCATGTTCTTTTTGCAGGGTGCGGATAAGCGGTATCAGTTTATCCTCCAACAACTGTTTCTGTATGTAATCCTTTGAGCCGAGCTTCATACTTTCCACTGCCGTATGCACCTCCCCGTAATTGGTCATAACGATAAACACCTGCTGTTTGTCGTTGGCACGCATCCACCGTAACAACTCTATGCTTTCACCGTCGGGGAGGCGTAGGTCGGCAACGACAATATCATCCACCTCTGACTTTGCCAATAGTTTCTTGGCAGTGGCAAGATTATATGCCGACATAGTATCGAAGCTGTCTTTCTTCAGCAGGTTGCAGACATAATCGTTATAGACGGGGTTGTCCTCAATCACAAATACTTTCATCCGACAATCTCCTTTCCTTTTGCGCAAGTTCTATGATAACTGTTCCCATACGAAGCATGGCATCCACGCATTTCCGCAATTCCATTTCGGAACATTCAGATTCTTGATGCAGCAGTTCATACAGGTTCCACAAGGGTTTGTCAGCACGGATAACAGCCCATGAACTTCGCTGACGGTGCATCCATTCGTCCAACGCCTTGCGGTCATTCCTCTCCATGATTTCCCGGACAGCCTGCATATCCTTTTCTGTTTCGGTTATCAAACGGTCGAGCATCGCCCGTTTGTCACCATATGCAAGCAGAGAGGACAAGTCGGGAAGTTCATCCTTGTCCGTACTTGTCAAAAGGCATTTGTCTGATACAGCAACCAGTTCGGAAATGGAAAATGGCTTGAACAGGCAGGCGGTAAATCCATTTTCCAACAGCTCCTCTTCGCTGCAACTGCCGGAGGCGGTCGCCACGACAATGGGAATCTCTTTCGAGTTGCTGACACTTGACGAGCGTAACAACTCCAACACCTCATAGCCGTTAATCTCCGGCATCTTCATATCGGTTATCATGAGGTCGTATGTGTGCTGCCGCATGGCTTCCATTGCATCGCCAATAGTGGTGAACGTGTCGCAATGCACACCTATACCAGCATACATTTCCTTTGTCATGGATAATACCATCGGATTGTCGTCCAATACGATGACAGAATAAGGTCTTTCTATATGAGCCAGACTTTTTGCGGCTGTCTGTTCTTCAATACCAATATCGGCAGTGTTCATTGGCAACTCCACAGTAAAACGACTGCCTTCTCCTTTTTCGCTTTCCAAGCGTATAGTGCCGCCAAGCATCCCGACTATCTGTTTCACAATGCTTAACCCCAATCCGAAACCGTCTTGCGTGGCGGCGTTGGAAAGCCGCTCGAACGCTCCGAACACTCGCTGTTGTTCTTCCGCACTCATGCCGGTTCCGGTGTCCTCTACTACAAGGGTCAGCCTATTGCCGTCATAGCTTATGACAAGTGAAACGCTTCCGGCATTCGTGAACTTGACGGCATTGCCCAGCAGGTTGTCGCATATCTGTATGATGCGCTCCTTGTCGCCATTCAGGATAATACCCTCCGGGCACTCGATGGTAAGTTTAAGATCTTTTGCTTCTGCTTGTTGCGTAAACTCCGTTTGCAACAGCTCCGCGATGTTTTCCAAACGAAACGGACGGACATTCGCCTGTTCCTTGCCGCTGTCCAAGCGGAAGAAGTCAAGCAGGGAGTTGAGCATGTCGGTCATTCTCTTGGAGGCTTGCAGGATATTGTCCGCATAACCGCTTATCTTTTCTTCTTCGTTGTCCTGCATCAGTTCCGCATATCCATGTATGGCAGTCAGTGGTGTGCGTAGCTCGTGGGTGATGGTGTGCATCGCTTTCTTGCGTGAGGCTATCAACGATTCGTTTTGTTTTACGGACTTTTGCAGTTGCCCGATTAAATCTGTTGTCTTATGTTTGTACTGCTTGATGCGAGTGGCATAGCGGTGAATGATGATGTATGAAATAATGAGCAACAGCAGCATGACACCCGTTATGATACCTACCTGCAAGAACGACTTTTCACGCATAGCGGATATTTCCGCCTCACGTTCCTGCAAGTCAGCCTGCACCTTGTGGTCCATCTGCTGGATAAGGGTTTGCAGTTGGCGGTTCAGTTCCGCATTGCGGCTGGCAAGGCTGTCGGCATACTCCGACAGACGATGGCTCTGGGCACGTTGTTGCGCTATCATATCACGGTTCAGTGTGTAGAGCATCGTGGTGGTCGTCGTCGGAGGTGCTTCCTGTTTCTTGCCGAACAACCCGAGAAAACCTTTCCTCCTCTGTTTCTTCGGCTCTTCCTGCCTGCTCGTTTGCACTATCACCGGCACCTGCTTGGCTATCCGACGGTTGATGTCCGCCTGTTGTTCCAGAGCCTCCATGATGGCGCACAGCCGCTTTTCCTTGTCCTCCAGCAAGTGGCGCACGCTGTCTATGCGCACCGATTCGTAATGGCTCTTGAAGCGGCAAAGCATACTATCCACCGTCATCCGTTGCCGCCGGTATGCCGCCACATCCTTATCGTCCCATTCCAGCACCGACTCGCCCAAAAGAGACAACTCCACCACACCCACATACGCATCGTGTGTTTCCTTGCGGAAGCGGTTGATTTCACGGTTCTCCCGTTCCAGCAACTCCAAGTCGCGCCATTCGCCGAGCCACGTGCAGATGATGCCGCCCACCAGCAGGACTATAAGCAGATAGCCTGCGGCAAGCAGCTTGCGGAAATGCTTGGTAGTGGTAACGAATTGTTCGCTCATTTGCTGTTTGTGTAAATACCGTTATTCAACATACGCATATAGGTCGTGGAACTTCGCAGGTTCATGGATGAGAATGGCGGCCATGCTGCCTATGACCGCCACCAGAATTATATATCCGAATAGAATTCTACTCCTCAATGAAACAACCATTCTTCCCTTATTTACAATTGTTATAATTATTAAGGCATCTGACCACCGGCGATAGATGGAATTTCTGTTAGTATGGGATTTCTCGGGATTGAGTTAAAAATTCTTTGGCCACGTATGGCTTGACTTGGAGGAGCGTTTTCATTTACATCAAGCCGATAACATCTATCGTTAAATGTTATAATTCCCCAAATACCAATTGTTCCTGGGATTCTCGCCAATCCTTCAGTAGGTTTAAAAAGAACAACATTATCTATTATTCGATTTTTAACCGCCCGATTCCATGATGTTTTAATACTATTGTTAGGCGTTGGAATATGAGCAACATACCTAATGCCATTGTGCCTAAAACTGGCCATATAACACCCCGAAAAACCTGAACTTAAAGTATCTATGCCATTTGAAGCAACGACTGCTATTCTATCCGCAATATATATGACACAGGCATAGTCTAATCTAAGAAAACGATAGTTACGGGTATATCCTTTTATTTGAAATGTCAAATTACTTTGCGTGACAATCGGAGGGGTCAAACCTACATTATAAATATTTTGATAATGAAACCGTGCAATATTTGTCATTACTGCTTGACTGTTTGGCAATCTTAATGCTTGAATCAAATTCATATATTTACTTACTGTTACTTTCGTTTGTTATAGGCTCGATACATGATGCCATTATATCCATCAGTTTAGACAGACCTTCGGTCTGCGGCTGCTGACTGGCTGTCACATGTATCTGGTATTTTGCCGTTTGGTTGGTCATGCGGGTGTTCTCGCGGGCGGTCGTGACTTTGCCGCTGATTTCCGCATTTATAAACCAATGTTTTGCAGAAGCTTTTGCCTCTACTTCTGCGTTGGTAGTGCTTTTTACGTTTGATGTATCGGTAACCTCCATCTGGAAATCGACATCCACGCGATCTATGAGCAGGGAAGGAATAGGCACCAATCCTATAAACGGAGCCTTGACACTTTGTGACATTGTTGTCATTTTTCCATCCTGCTGTATCGGTCTTTCGACATCGAATTCCAATATACGCGCTTTATTGCCGCTTTTACCATCAAATGCAATTTGCTGGTAGAAATTCCATGCTGTCGCTGCCAATTCCTGTTGTGCTTCGGCTGCTGCAATAAGTGGAGCTGCAATAAGTTCCCGCATGGGAAGCCCCTTGAATTTGTCAGTCACGTTTGAATCTGCTTTAAGAACTGGAGAAGTTTCTCTGTTTTGAGTCTCTTCCAATGCAGCGGAGATAATTTCTTTCGCCTGTCCGCTTACATTTTCATTCAAGTTTTCCGCATTTTCTTGTTGCCCTTGGTTCTTTATTTCTTCTGCCATAACATTTGAATTTTAAAATTGTTAGATATTTTTTACAAAATCGTCAATAATTCGGGAAATGCTCTCCGGAGTCTCCTGAACCTTAAAATTGACGCAAACCTCCATGACATCATCCGCATCCGGTTTTATGTTGCTCATCTGCATCTGGAGATTGGCTCTTTGTGGGCTGGATAACAATAAGTTGTTTTCTGGAATCTGTGATTCCACGCTTCCGACCTTCGCCTTGAACTTTATCTGCACATTATCCATCGCAAGATAATGATGGGATATCAAAGCTATAAGTGGAATATCAATAGTCTTGTCTCCAACCATGATTTTTTTCGATTGGAACGTATTTGCGTTATTTGCATTTGTTCCTTCAAAAAGTCTGGTCAGATTTTGTATCTGATGATTCTGTAATGTATCTTGTGCACAGTTTACGGCGTACTGCAAACCATTCATAATATCAGAGAATGAATTGGTTTGAACACTGTCCGGCTCATCGTCATTATTTTTCTTGCCTCTGTGAAAAAGTCCCATGTTTTTTATTTAATTACTTGATTTGTTGCCTTTAATGAGCACCAATCTTGACAATGTCCGGCTTACAGCTTCCATATTTACACTGGAGTCTATATTATTATTATTGACAATGCCTTGATGCCAAAACCAATATGGTGGATTCTCCGTGTGTTCCATCACGTCCTCCTTTCTTTATTGGGGTTATACTTCGGTTAATGTTCGTTGCGGGCGGGACTTTTCCCGCCCGACGGTTTACTGCTTCCTCAAGGTAGGCAATGTTCCGTTAAATTCGTAACGCCACTTTGAGCCTGCGTTCTGCAAGGCGGTGTTCATGGCATCAACGGCTTTCTGCCAGGTAACGACAGAGCCGTCCACCTTCGTGGCTCCGGTGCTTTCCCTATTGTAGCCGATGCCTTGTTCATGATTGTTCTTCCAATAGCCGGCGATCACGGTGGTGTAGTTATTTCCCAAAAAGCCGCCGATATGCATATAGCCAGTGCTACTACCCGTACTGGTTACGTTGCCCGTGGCATAGCAGGCAAGAAGGCTGCTTCCTGCGTTCATTCCCACCAGACTGCCGCCAGCGATATTCTTTTTGGGGTCCATTTCTATGATCACGTTGCCTGTGGCATAGCAAGCGGTCAGGGTGGCACTCGAATTCGTCTGACCTGCCACGCCGCCGACATCGACCATTCCCTTCACTGTGGCAGAGGAACTGCATCCGGTGATGGAACCGCCTATTTGAACACCCACCACACCGCCGACATACACCGTGCCGCTGACGCTGCCCGACACCGAGCAGTTTTCAATGGTGCCCCAGCCAGATCCTACCACGCCGCCAATACTGCCGCCATATATTTGATTGCTTGTTATCTGTACGCCCTCCATCACCACGTTCTTCACCGTACCAGCTCTATTGAGCCAGCCGAACAGACCCGCATATTCGTCATTTGTCGTAAAGGTCAGCCCCGTAATGGTATGGCCGCCACCGTCGAAGGTGCCTTTGTATGAGTTGTCGTAGTCTGTGCCTATCGGCGTCCAGTCTTTGCCGGTGAGGTCAATGTCTGTGTCGAGGGTAATGTTAATGTCGGTCTTACCTCCGTTCACTAATTTGGCTACATTCATCAAGCCATCGGCGGAGGTCACGGTGTAGCTGCCGTTGCTCTCTATGGTATAGCCCAGGTCTTTTGCCGCAGCGAGGGAGACGGTGTAGGTATATTCACCGCCCGCCTGCCAGTCGGCAGCATTCTTCATCTTATAAACGAAGGTCTTGGCGTTGGTGAAGGTGCACGTAATGAAGGTCGTGCCAGCTGCCACACTTTGCGGGGCGACGATGGCGGTGTAGGTATTGCTACCCTTGTCATACGGGACGATTATATCCGGGTTGTCGCCTTCGGTAGAGAGACCCGTCAGCTGCACGGATGCCAGCCCCTCGGTGTAGTCCGTCAGAACGACGGTCACTCGCGCCGTGCGGTGGGTGAAGCGGAGCGTGGGGCTACCGTAGGTCACCGTCTGTCCGTCGGCTACGATGAGGTCACTGCCCTCAAAGTCTTTCTGGGCACTTTGGTTGGCTTTTACCTTCACAGCAGGCGGAGTTGTCTCGCCAGCGGTGTAGGGCCACCACGCTGTGACGGTGATGTCGCTGTGGTTGGTCCAGTAGTACGGGTCGGTAGAGGTCAGCGTGGCGCTGGTGGGGTCGGCGGTGGAGGGCGTCACGTCGTATGCCTTCACCGTGCCGTCCATCAGGACTGCCACGCTCTGCACACCCTCCCAATTGCCATCCGCTGGGGCACGGGTGCCGGCGGTGGCTGTCGCGGCGGGGTTCAGCCCCGTGGCGGTGAAGACGATGGATCTGCCTTCCGCCCCTTCAGGCAGGAAGCCTGCTTCGTCCTGTGTGCAGGCGGCAAGGCCGAGCAGTAGGGCGAGGGCTGCGAATATATGGATATTTGTTCGTTTCATGATGCGTGTTGTTTAGGGGTTGTTATTGTTTCTTTTCAGTACGGGCAGACCGCCGGTGCCGAGTGTCCACTGGTAGTCGTTGCCGGTGAGGGCGGTGTTCATGCCGTCGACGGCTGTCTGCCATTTCACGGTCGCGCCGTCTACCTTCGTGGCAACTACCGTTCCTCCTTCATTACGGAGTACTCCTTGCTCGGCATTGCCTCCCCAATAACAGGAAGTTATATTCTTGTAGTTGAAACGCACTATAGTTCCACAGCCAGCCTCATCTTTCAATGTGCCGTTGAACCAGCAAGCGATGATATCGCCATAATTTGCATTGGCTATACCACCACTATGTACAGTAAGTTTTCCCGTCACAGAGCAGGCAATGATTTGGCCATGATTTCGGTCCACCATTCCAGCAGCTCCTCCACTACTGCCATCCAGATTCACATCTATGAGTTGTAGGTTCTTTATCACTCCACTTTGATTTAAAAAAAGAAAAAGTCCAAACCTCGCTGCTGAAAAGTTTAATCCCGTAATGCTGTGTCCCTGCCCATTAAAGACGCCGGAGTAGCCTGGCCATGTGTCTAAACGTGTCCATTCCCTACCCGTCAGGTCGATGTCGGCGGTGAGGGTGCAATTTATCGATTCGTCTTTTTGTGCAGCTTTGTTCCATGCCAGCAGGCCGTCAGCGTTATAGACCATGTAGCTGCCGTCGTCCTGTATAGAATAGCCCAAATCCTCAGCCTCGCCAGTCTCGCCGCCGCCGTCAAACCATTCACCGATGGTGCAGCCCTCTAACGTCAGACCGGTGGCGTTCACCTTTACGGTGTAGGTATAGCGGTTGCCCGCTGCCAGCACGACGTTGTTCTGCGGGCGGAAGTAGAAGGTGCCGCCGCCGAGTTCCACCCGGATGAACGGCTTGCCTGCCACAACGGTCTGCGGGGCGGTCAGTGCCTCGTAGGTGTTGCCGCTTGCGTTGTAGGTCCTGATGGCGGTCGGGTTGCCGTTATCGGCGGACAGGCTCACGAGGCGCACCGTGGCACCGTCCACGCTTGTGAATCCCGTGCCGGGCTTCAGTTCGATTGCCACGCGTGCCGTGCGGTGGGTAAATTCAAGAGTCGGGTTGTTAAATTCCACCTTCCGGTTCTCAGCAGAGATGAAGTCGCTGTTCTGGAAGTCAGCCAATTTGCTCTGGTCTTCGGCAACCTTCACGACAGGCATCTGTGTGATGTCGGCATTGTCGAAGGGCCACCATGCCGATACGGTAATCGGGTTGCGGCTGGTCCAGTAGTACGGGTCGTTCTCGCGTGAAAGCGTGGCACTCTTGAAATCGGTAGAAGCCGTTACGGTGTATTCCTTTACCGCATCGCCCATCTTGAGTGCCACGGAAGTGACGCCCTGCCAGTCGCCGTCCACAGAGGCACGGGTGGAAGGGGCTGCCAGCGGCGTTGCTTCTACGGACAATCCGGTGGCACGGATGACGACGGGGTATTCACCTTCGGGCAGACGGTTATCGCCAGCAAGTTCGTCCTGCGTGCAAGCGGCGAGGGCGAACAGCAGTGCGGTGGCTGCGGGGATAAATAATCTATGTCTCATAATTCTTCATTCTAATCGATTAATTATTAACATCCTACAGGTCAGCACCCACATCTCCACCGTCTATATCGTTCCACTTTGCAATGGTGGCTTCGCTGACTTCAAGGACTTTGTTGCGCACCTTGACGGTATAGGTATAGTTGTTGCCCGCCAGCAGTGCGCCATCGGGCATGGTGAGTGTGGCATGATATTCCTGACCGTTGTAATTCACAACCAACGGCAGGGATGCAACTGTCTGCGGGAAGAGGATGATCGATGACGTGAGATTGCCGTCTGCCAGATTCATGGTCAGTTCTCCGGTCTGTAGTCCGTTGTCTGCGGTGGCAATACCGTCGGCCGTGTTGAACGTACCGGTGAGTAACAATCCGTCCAGCGTGTAACGTTCAGGCATGACCACGCTGAAATCCACGCCGTCGCCCGCCTCGAAGGTAAGGGTTATCTGGCTCATGCGGTGGTGGAAGGAGTTGTCTTCACCGCCTTTGGCGGTTTTGTCGGTGAAGCTTACTACCGGGCTGTTTTTGTCTCCCGTGGCTCCTGAAGCAAAGAGGAAGTCGATGGCAGGCTGGTTCTGCTGCGCCGTGGCAT
>ENA-OZEL01000839-OZEL01000839.1-human-gut-metagenome-genome-assembly--contig:-NODE-839-length-10696-cov-11.664317_pt1 | contig 10696 bp, 6 predicted proteins | sample MGYA00245064_ERZ653601 | MGnify/ENA primary metagenome ERZ653601 (study PRJEB26926, sample SAMN06165007) | human gut metagenome | biome: ENVO:00009003; feature: ENVO:2100002; material: ENVO:00002003... | reverse complement strand
CTACACGCGTAAGATCGTCGGCAGCGTCAGATGTGTATAAGAGACAGATTATTAATTTATCTTCAAAAAATAACAAAAGGATAGGTTTTTATCTCCTATCCTTTCTTTTTTGTGTGAAATTTTATTTGGTGAACAGTAATTCACGATATTTAGGTAATGGCCAAATCTCATCGTCTATTTCTAGTTCCAAATGGTCAATATGGTCGCGGATTTCTTCCAAATATGGACGCACTTGTTCCTCGTAACTGAAGGCTTTCTCTACTTGGCTTCCCAAATGATTTGCTACTTTTCGGGCTTCTGTCATGTTGTGCACGGCTTTTTTAATAGCAAGTATGCGGTTTTGAATTTCACGTACCAAATTCTTCCGGTCCTCGGTCAGTTTTTCATATTCTTCGGTGGAGAATATCTCTTTTAGACCACGAAGATTTTCTAATAGTCTGTTCTGATAAATTACAGCTGTGGGAACAATATGATTGATGGCCAGGTCGCCTAGTACACGGCTTTCAATCTGGACCTTTTTAGTAAACTTTTCCAGTTCCACTTCTATACGGCAAAACAATTCATTTTCATTGAATATTTTTTCGCCTATCAGTACTGCACGAGATTGTTTATCGTTGAACTTCAGGATGGCTTCGGGTACATGGCAGATATTAGTCAATCCGCGTCGCGCGGCTTCTGCTTTCCATTCTTCCGAGTAGCCGTCACCTTCAAAACGGATGTTTTGTGAAGCGATAATGGTTTCTTTTAATACCTTGTATAGAGCTTCTTCCTGTTCCATCCCTCCGTTTACTAATTTATCTATCTGGGTCTTGAACTCATTCAACTGGTGTGCCATAGCGGCATTGATAACAATCATTGATGCGGCACAGTTAGCAGATGAACCTGCGGCACGGAATTCAAAACGGTTTCCGGTGAAGGCAAAAGGAGAGGTACGGTTACGGTCTGTATTGTCTTGCAATATGGCAGGTATGCGCCCGATACCCAATTGCAATGCTTTCTTTTCATCAGGGGTCAGTTCAGCGTCATTCAGACGTGCCACTACTTCGTCTAACATATGGGAAAGATGACGTCCTAGGAAAATAGACAGAATGGCGGGAGGTGCTTCATTTGCTCCCAGGCGATGGCTGTTTCCGGCACTGACAATAGAGGCACGTAGTAAATCCTGGTTTTTATAGACCATCATCAGTACGTTGACTATGAAAGTAAGGAAAAGCATATTTCCTTCCGCAGTCTTGGCAGGAGAGAACAAATTGATACCTGTGTCTGTACAAAGTGACCAGTTGTTGTGTTTGCCCGATCCGTTTACTCCCTTGAATGGTTTTTCGTGGAGCAGTACAGTAAAATTATGTTTGGAAGCGATACGCTTCATCAGGTCCATTACTAGCTGGTTGTGGTCGTTGGCTAGATTTACATCTTCAAAAATAGGGGCTAGCTCAAATTGGTTGGGAGCCACTTCGTTATGCCGTGTTTTTACCGGAATTCCTAGTTTGTGACATTCTAGTTCCAACTCTTTCATAAAGCTGGTTACACGTGGAGGGATGGAACCGAAGTAGTGGTCATCTAGCTGCTGGTCCTTGGCAGACGAGTGTCCCATTAAGGTGCGTCCGGTCAGACAAAGATCCGGACGTGCATTATATAGTGCGGTATCCACTAAAAAGTATTCTTGTTCCCAACCTAGATTGGCGAATACGCGTTTTACGTTTGGATCGAACATTCTGCAAACTTCAGTTGCTGCTTTGTCTACAGCACCTAATGCCTTCAATAAAGGAGTTTTATAGTCGAGTGCTTCGCCTGTATAAGAGATGAAGATAGTAGGAATACAAAGTGTGCTGTCTACAATGAAAGCCGGAGAAGAAACATCCCATGCCGTATAGCCTCGGGCTTCAAATGTGTTCCGGATACCGCCGTTGGGAAAACTGGACGCATCCGGTTCTTGTTGGATAAGCAGTTTGCCCGAGAAGCGTTCTATAACATTACCGTCATCACCGAATTCAATAAAGCCGTCGTGCTTTTCGGCAGTTCCGTCAGTCAGAGGCTGGAACCAATGAGTGTAGTGGGTAACATTAAAGGTCTTTGCCCAATTCTTCATGCCATTGGCTATCATGTCGGCCATTTCACGATTGATAGGGGTACCTTTCTCGATTGCGTTTATTACTGCTTTATAAGCCTCACTAGGCAGATATTCCTGCATTTTTTTACGGTCGAATACGTGGTTACCGTAATAATCAGCTAACTTTTCAGAGGGGTAGTCAACTTTAACGGGGCGTCTGTTGGCTAACTCCTGTAGAGCAAAAAATCTCATTTTGGACATGTTGTCTTTCTTTTACTGGTTGTTGGCTGCAAAAATACTGCTTTTTGATTAATAATTCGCTATATCGCTAATCATTTTTCATTTCTGTTAAGGATGTTAATTAAGTATTATCATGCATCAGCCTGTTGGTTTTTGTTTATATTTGCTCTTCAAATGATGAAAAGAAAGTACATTGATGCACTATATACGGATTGTCAGACTGATTATATTTTGTCTTTTGTTACCTTTAGCTGTTCAGGCTAAGAGGGAAAAGGTTGATATGCCCGACAAGCCGGTGGTGTCTGATTCCATTCTTCAGTGTATTTTCCAGTTTTCGCCGTTCTATTCCCGTATCATTGATGAGTATAAGGCTGATTTATATATAAAAGGAAAAGTGAAGGTACATAAGCGCAATCACCTTATCCGCTATGTACCGTCCATGTTCCGTTTCGAAAAACACATCAATGATTATCTTATGGAGTCTCTTAGTGAGTTGCATTATACGGCCCCTGATATATACGACCGTAAGATAAAGGCGGTATCTACTACATTTCCACGTAACAGGGGACAGATAACGGATGTGATGGATTATTTGAACATGAATATCTATTCTTCTTCATTGATGTCCGATAAACTTCTTTCTCCGTTGGATAAGAAATCTAGCAGATATTATCATTATTTATTGGATTCTATAGCTGGTTCTTCCGACTGCCAGCGGTATAAAATACTCATTATTCCCAAATTCCGTGGTACGCAATTGGTCAGTGGATATATGTGGGTTAGTGATCAGATATGGACTATTCGTGAACTTTATATTGAGGGCGTTTATGATGTGATCCGCTTCAAAGTTCGTGTCAAGATGGGGGAGGAGGGCGATGTGGAGTTTCTGCCGGTGCAGTTTGATTTGAATCTTGTTTTTAAGTTTCTAGGTAACCATCTGGAAATGGATATAGGAGCCTGGTTGAAGTACAATGAGATTAAATTTTATGAAGGAGCCGCCCGGCGTAAATCTCAAAAGAAGCATCACCATGATCTGACGGAATCCTACAAGCTGACTTGTGATTCGGAACAGCTGATAACAGATAAGGAAAAGTTCAATGAACTGCGTCCCATTCCGTTGTCCGCTTTGGAAGATTCTTTGTACAGAAGTTATGCTTTACGTCAAGATACGCTTTTACGCGTACCGAAAAAGAAGAAGAATGAACATTTGGAGTTTTGGGGAGAGTTGGGTGATATGCTTATCAGTAGTTACAATGTGAATTTGTCCAGCATGGGGAGTGTGCGTTGTTCTCCACTTATTAATCCGGTGTTGTTGGATTATAGTCACAGCAGGGGTTTTTCATATAAGCAGAAGTTTAAATACAGTCGGCTTTTTCATGATGGGCGTGTACTTAGAATCAGTCCGCAGATAGGTTATAATTTTACACATAAGGAACTTTATGTGAAAGCGGATGCCGATTGGCAATATTGGCCGGAAAAGCAGGCTAGTTTTGAGGTTAGTGTAGGTAACGGTAACCGCATATATAGTAGTGTCGTATTGGATCAGCTAAAGCAATTGCCCGATAGTACCTTTAATTTTGACCAATTGGAGTTGGATTATTTTAAGGATGTGTATCTCAATCTGTTCCATAATATAGAAATAGTGAATGGCTTGTTTGTTAAAGCAGGTGTTTCCGTACATTGGAGGTATCTGATAAATAATTCGAAAGTCATTCTTGAAAAGCCGTTGCCTGATAAGGATTGGGCGGCATTGCGAGGTATCAGATCAGAATACAATAGTTTTGCACCTCGTATACGTATTGAATGGACTCCTGGTATGTATTATTACATGAACGGTCGCCGGAAGATGAATGTAGGTTCCAGTATGCCTACTTTTATGCTGGATTATGAACGGGGTATTAAAGGTGTATTCAAGAGTACGGGTGCTCATGAACGTTGGGAGTTTGATATACAGCAAAACTTGAAGCTAAGCGGAATCCGAAGTATCGGTTATCGCATTGGGGGGGGGATGTTTACCAAGCAGGAAGATATGTATTTCGTGGATTTTGCCAACTTTGCCCGTCGTAATCTTCCCGAAGGATGGAATGATGATATTGGTGGCACTTTCCAATTGTTGGACGGACGTTGGTATAACTCCTCACGTCAGTACTGGCGGGGAAATTTCACTTATGAGTCTCCCTTTATTTTCTTGAAACCCTTAAACCGTTGGCTGGGGTTAGTCCAGCAGGAGCGCTTGTATGGTGGTATCCTGTTCATGCCACATCTTAATCCATATATCGAGTTGGGTTATGGCATCGGTACACATATATTTGATGTGGGGGCTTTTGTAAGCACTATCAACGGGCAATTTGATACCTTTGGTTTTAAATTCACTTTCGAGTTATTTAATAAATAATCCTGTTCAAACAATCTGTTTGGTTTTCTGTTTATTACAACATAACAGAAACTAAACAGTGTATGCATTATAAAATATTTTTATGTGTCCTTTTGTTCCCGGTTTCATTATCAGCTCAAAACGGGGAATTATCTTTAACATTGGAACAATCTGCCAGCCTGATGAACAAGGGCAGCCACACGTTGCAAATGGCGGATAAGGCTGTAGAGATAGCACGCAGTGAGCGACAAAAGATGAATGCTTTTTGGTATCCGTCTTTGAATGCATCGGGGGCATACGTCCATTTGTCCAACAATATTGAGGTCAAGGAACCTTTAAAGCAATTTACCGATCCGGCAAAAGACTTTGTACATTCCATTGTGCCCGATGATAAATTTATTTCTTCTATTCTTGATAATATAGGTGCGCATACCCTTACTTTTCCTTTGTTAGAACGTAACCTGACAACCATAGATGCTAATGTGATGTGGCCGCTTTTTACAGGCGGAAAACGAATCTTTGCGACCCGTATTGGCAACCGTATGGTAGATTTGGCCAAAGCAGGTAGGGAAGAGGCGGGAGCTACTTTGCAATCGGAGCTGGTGGAAACTTATTATGCTTTGCGTCTGGCGCAAAGAGTGGTGGATGTACGCGAGCAAACCTTTCTAGGCTTACAGAAACATTACCGTAATGCTATGAAACTGGAGAAGAACGGTATGATAAATAAGGCCGAACGCCTCTTTGCCCAGGTCACTATGGATGAAGCCAGACGTGAGTTGGAATCTGCTCGGAAAGATTTAAATGTAGCGCAAAATGCCTTGAAAGTTTTGTTGAATGTGGAAGACGCTACATCCATTAATCCCAGTTCTCCTTTGTTTATGAACCATGATCTGCCCGATGAACTTTATTTCAAGAATCTGGTAAGTACCGGCAACTATATAGTAAGTAAATTGCGAATACAGGAGGTGATGGCAGATAATCAATTGAAAATCAGTAAAAGTGCATACATCCCTACCATTGCATTGTTTGGAAAGCAGACACTTTATGCAGACAATCTTCCGAAAAACTTGATGCCCCGTACTTTGATAGGGGTGGGCTTTACTTGGAATATATTCGACGGGCTGAACCGTGAAGCCAATATCCGTCAGGCGCGTCTTACTAAACAAACTTTGCAACTGGGACGGGAAAAGGTTCAGAATGAATTGGGAGTTCTGGTAGACAAGTTATATAGCGAAATTCAGAATGCAAAGGATGATGTCGCCGCACTCAATACCACGATTGAGATGAGTCGTGAACTGGTACGTATCCGTAAAAAGTCCTTTCAGGAAGGAATGGCTACCTCTACTGATGTGATTGATGCAGAAACCATGTTGTCCAAGGTGCAGATTGCTTTTTTGCTGGCTTATTATAAATATGATGTGGCACTGGCATCTCTGCTCTCTACTTGCGGAATGCCCGAAAGCTTTTGGCAGTATAGCCGTACCGGACAAACTGAGAACTTTATATTCGGAAAATAATAAAAAAAGAAAACAATATGGAAAAAGAGAAGAAACAGTTAGGAGTCGCTTTTATCGTTGTTCTTGTGGCCATTGTTATGGTGTCTGCCATTGGGATTATAGCTATGAGCGATAAACCGGTTGTATTGCAAGGGCAGATAGAAGCTACTGAAATGCGGATTTCTGGAAAACTTCCCGGTCGAATTGATACCTTTTTGGTCCGGGAGGGACAGTATGTAAAGATGGGCGACACCTTGGTTGTGATTAACAGTCCTGAGGCTTGGGCGAAGTTCCAGCAGGTAAATGCCTTGGAAGATATTGCGAAATTTCAGAATAAGAAAATTGACGACGGTACACGTCGGCAAATAGTCCGTTCGGTAGAAGAATTGTGGAACAAGTCAAAGAGTGACTTGCAACTGGCCAAGGTGACGTATGGCCGTATTCAGGCGCTTTACAAAGATAGCGTGGTCACCAGTCAGCGGAAAGATGAAGTGGAAGCCATGTATAAAGCTGCTGTTGCCGCCGAACGGGCAGCGCATCAACAATTTTTATTAGTGAAGGACGGAGCGCAGAAAGAGGATAAAGAGAGTGCCCGCTCCTTGGTGGATGCGGCTCGGGGCACTGTGAATGAGGTTCAGGCCTTGTTGATGGATGCCCGCCTCACAGCTCCCGAAAACGGACAGATATCAACCATCTACCCCAAGCGTGGAGAACTGGTAGGAGCGGGGACTCCCATTATGAGCTTGGTAGTATTAGATGATTGCCATGTAGTGCTTAATGTCCGTGAGGACTATATGCCTTATTTCCGTATGAACAAGAATTTCATGGGAGATATTCCGGCTCTTGATGTAAAAAACAAGGTATTTAAAATCAATTACATCAGCCCGTTGGGGAGTTTTGCTACTTGGCGATCTACCAAGCAGACGGGGACGTACGATATGAAAACTTTTGAAATTCATGCGCTGCCTGTAGAGCCGATGGAGGGGTTAAGACCGGGTATGTCCGTCTTGGTAAATTTGGATGAATTGAAATGATAGAAGGATAGCTGTGTTATTCTGATTGCAGTGAATGGTAAATATAAATGAACTACTTGAATGAAAGAATCTCCTTTTATAGCGGTATTGAAACGTGAACTGGACCGTATGGTTTCTCGGCGCATTTATTTTGCGTCGTGTATCGTCTTGCCTTTGTTCTCTATCTTCTTTATGGCTACAATTTTTGGTAACGGACAGATGGAGAATCTGCCTGTGGGTATTGTGGATGGTGATAATACAGCCACTTCTCGTGAGATAATTCGTATGACCGAGGCTGTTCCTACTTTCCGCATCACTCGGCATTATGCTGATGAAGTGGAGGCCAGGGCAGATGTGCAGCGGAAAAGTATTTATGGATACCTCAGTATTCCGTCTGGTTTTGAAGCAAAGGTGATGGATGGTAAGGAAACAGCTCTGACTTATTATTACCATTATGCATTGATGAGTGTGGGAAGTGAGATTCACGGAGCATTTCAAAGTTTGTTGAAAAGCATTTCGGTAGTTCCCATTGTCACTCATGCTGTGGCATTGGGTATAAATCAGGAAGAGATAGAATCTTTTCTGTTACCGGTTACCACACAGAATCATCCGTTATTTAATCCTGATATGGATTATTCGGTTTATCTTACACAGCCATTCTTTTTCGTTTTTCTGCAAGTTATCTTGTTGTTGGTCACCACATATTCCATTGGCAGTGAAGGGAAATTCCATACTTCAGCCAACTGGCTTGCGGTGGCAGATGGGAATATTTGGGTGGCGGTTACTGCCAAGTTGCTTCCATATAGTTTTATCTTTATCGTTATGAGTATTCTGGCAAACTATGTCTTTTTTGGTGTTATGCATATACCGATGGATTGTGGTTTTTGGGCGTTGAATTTTACTTCGGCACTATTGGTCATTGCTACGCAGGCACTGGCGGTTTTTCTGTTCTCTCTTTTTCCTGCGTTGAGTATTATTATCAGTATAGTTTCCATGGTAGGGTCGTTAGGCGCTACCCTTGGCGGGGTTACATTTCCGGTGCCTCACATGTTTGCACCGGTGTACTATGCCTCTTATTTTTTTCCTGTCCGTCACTTTGTCGAGATTGGACAGAATCTTCTTTATGGCAACTATGGTTATGCGTATATGTGGGGCAATGCAGCCTGTCTGCTGTTGTTTCTTATTCCCCCTTTATTGTTGTTACCTCATTTGAAACGCTCTTTAATCAGTCGGAAATATGACGATATTGAATAATATATTAGCTGTATCTTGGCACGAGTTTCGTGTAATATGTACCCGCTATTCCATTTTATTGGTACTCAGCGGTGGCATCTTTGTGTATGGATTACTTTATAACTATATGTATGCTCCCAATGTGGTACGCAATGCTCCGGTGGCAGTAGTGGATATGAGTCGCACTCCGTTAAGCCGCAGTTACATCCGTTTGCTGGATGCCACTCCGCAGGCACGGGTATTGACAAACAATGCTGATTTGCCTGCTGCTAAGGAATTGATGAAATGTGATGAAGTGGTGGGCATTGTTTACATTCCCTCGGATTTTGACGCTCGTGTGGGGCGTGGTGAAGAAGCGATATATATTATGTACAGCACCACTACGGCTTTTCTTTATTTTGCTTCCATGCAGGAGGCGTCTGCTGGAGCCATGCTTGCTGTGAATGATGATGTTCGACCCGAACAAGTGGTTTTTCTACCTCAGGATGATATACAGTCTGTGGTTCAAACAAAGTCTGTCGATGTGGTGGGTACCGCCCTGTATAATTATACCGATGGTTATGGTACTTATTTGATACCTGCCGTTTTGATGGTTGTTATTTTTCAGACGTTGATATTTGTTATCAGTATGTTGAGTGGGAAAGAGCGTGAAACTGGAGATATACTGATGTTTGCAGGCCCTGAAGGAAGGGATCTTTCTTTTTTACGTATGGCATCCGTAGTGATAGGAAAATCATTTACTTATTTAGCCTTTTATGCTTTATTCTCTATCTTTTTGTTGGGGCTTCTTCCTTTAGTTTTCCAATTGCCTCATTTAGCATATCCGTGGAAAATTGTGGCACTTATGATACCTTATATTCTTGCTACCAGTTTCTTTGGATTGGCCTGTTCGTTATTTTTCAGTGATAGTGATGCTCCATTGTTGTTGGTAGCTTTCTTCTCTGTAGGATTGATTTTCCTGTCCGGAGTTTCTTATCCGCTGGAGTTAATGCCTTGGTATTGGCAATGGATTCATTATATGGTTCCTGCGGCTTCCGGAACTTTGGCCTTTGTTAAGATAAATTCTATGGGAGCTAGTATGTCTGAAATCAGTCAGCAATATATTATCCTATGGATACAATGTGCGATATACTTTGTTTTGGCTTGTCGAGCCTATCGCTACAATATAAAGAAAGCAAAGTGTGAAAGACAATAATTTTATGTGTGATTGTTTTTTATGTAATTCGTTTTGCTGATTCTTTATTTTTTATAAGATCTGTTTGGAACTGGAGCGAGGAGCCTGAAAGTTGTTGATATTTTAATTCTTGGTGATTATTCTCTTGTTGTTTCTTTTGCTTTTTCAGCTCCTTTTATGAGATGATGCAAGGGGGAAACTTGCAAACTTGCACAACTTGCAGTCTTTCCACACACACACACGAGCGCGCGCGATTACGCGTATGCGTACATCATAGCGATGGATTATTATATCCTGGTAAAGTAATGACGGACAATCCGATGAGAGTGTGAAGGGTAGAGTGGAGGAAGAGATGAAGTGGTGTGTTGGCTTCCATCTTTTTTCCTAGTTCTAGGTAGTGAATGGTATGGTTCTATCCTGTTTTTTGTAATGGGGGGATGAAGAAAATCTTTCTGGAGGTTATGGTAACCAATGAGCGGTAGGTGAACAGCAGCCGGCAGCTTTTCTGACGGAGTGTCTGGGCATTGGACGGGATGCTATGTGCTTTTGTATAGTTTGTGTGTTCCGAAGGGTTAGTAACGTGTGTTCCGTAAGGTTAGTAATGTGTGACCTTGTACGTTACTAACATAGAGGCCTGTATGTTAGTAACGTACCTTGTTTAAAGTAGGTAGGAGGTTTTTCGCATGCAGGATACGTGTCTTCCGCAGAATTATGTGAATTGTATTGGTAAGGTTAAAGTGTGTGGTTGTCGCAGATTCAGGGAGTCGGTCCTTTACGGTCAGTGTCTGTTTTGTTCTAGTCCTTGTCTTCCGCTTTCTTATTTTCTCCTTGTCAGGCTTTCCTGCTCTTTTCCACCGGAAGTCTTGTCACGTATCTCCCCTTTCCGCCTTTTGCATTCTGTTATCCTGTCCTCCGTTGTAGTTCTCTCCGGTATCGTCCGTCTGTCTTCCACTCTCTTTTTTATGCTTTATTATTTTTTCATATTATAATGTACGCGCACGTGTGCGGGTGTGGAAGTGCTGCAAGTTTTGCAAGTTTGCAAGTTTGCCTTCCGTTTTTTTCTTTTTCCGTTTTTGTTTACGCGCGTGCGAATATTATAATGTGTCTGTCTTTTTC
>ENA-OZEL01000829-OZEL01000829.1-human-gut-metagenome-genome-assembly--contig:-NODE-829-length-10759-cov-3.808203_pt1 | contig 10759 bp, 18 predicted proteins | sample MGYA00245064_ERZ653601 | MGnify/ENA primary metagenome ERZ653601 (study PRJEB26926, sample SAMN06165007) | human gut metagenome | biome: ENVO:00009003; feature: ENVO:2100002; material: ENVO:00002003... | reverse complement strand
GGCCGCTGCTGCTGCGCGCCGGTTGTCGTCGGTGAGCTGGAAGGTCTCGAAGGTGCGCCGCAGGAAGCGGTCGCCCATGCCCGACTCGCCGATGATGCGGTTGATGCGCTCCCGCATTTTGCGCTCGGCCTCGGCCTTGCGGTTTGCCTCCTCCTCGGCGGCCTTGGCGGCCTTTTCCTCCTCGTAGGCTTTCACGGCCTGCGGGCAGGTGCACCGCTCGGCCCCGTATGGCGGCCAGATGATGCGGTCGCCGAACTTGAAGCCCTTGTGGTAGCGCATGGCCCCGCAGAACTCGCAGGGGACAGGAGCCGGGGTGTCGGGCAGGTCGGCGACGCGCTCGTCGTTGCTCCAGATCCAGCGGTCGCCGTCGTCACTGGTCTCCGTCGTCGTCTGCCGGCTTGAAGCCCTTGCCCCAGTCTCGGCCGGCGTCTGCATCCCGCTGAGGATCTCGCTGATAGCCTTCACCCGTGCTCACCTCCTCGCCGTTCTCCCAGTAGCCGCCGTTGAGCCATGTGGCCGGATTGGGGATAAAGCGGCCATTGTCCCGGCGCCACTGTTCGGAGTGCTTCTGAGCGTTGACGGCCTGCATGATGGCCTCATGCAGCTCGGCCGTCGGCTTGATTTTCCTCCACGCCTTGAGGGCGTACTGCTTGCCGACTTTCTTGGGGTAGGCGTTCCAGAACTCGTCAAACCTGACCTCGATGGGCGACTTCTTCCCTGCGCCATCCCCCTCGTCTGAGGGGGTAGGGGGTGTTACTCTCCCTTTCTTTTCTCTACTCTGGTCTACTCTACTCTTGCCGCCGGTCGTCGGCGTGGCGTCCGGCGGTTGTCCGGCGGTCGGCGTCTGGTCGTCCGGCGTATCGTCCGAGGACGAAGCGGCGGCAGCACGGCGGCGGGCCGACCGTTCTTTCTCGGCTTGCCGTTGGTCGATCAGCTTGCCGGCGTACTCGTACCAGTCGTGGATCTCGAGGGTGCCGTCCTCGTTTTCGTCGATCCAGCCGGCCCGGATCAGCGTCTCGGCCAGCTTTTCGGGCTCTCCGTCCCACTGTGCCGCCCGGGCGATCATGCGCGGGGTGATGCCGGCGAGGTCTCCCTTGGGGGCGTTATCGAGGGCCCACAGCCAGAAGGACACGAGCAGCCCCATCATGTGCGGCGGGGTGATCTCGAGCTCGTCGGCTGCGTCAAAGAGCTTGCGGTGGTCTTTGAGTGTTTGGTGCACTTGAAGCCATGCCACGGTCGTCACCTCCTTTTATGCGGTCGCGTGTCTTTGGCTCGTTTTCGGTCGGCCGCCGGTCGCCCGGCGGTCGTTCAGAATGGCAAATCTCCATTGTCGTCCACCTCGGTGAAGTCGCCGGAGCTGTCCGGGTAGTCGGCGAAGTCGCCGCCGGTGTCCTGATGGCCGGCGCCTGCCCCGTCCTTCTTGCTGTCGCAGAAGTGGACAGAGTCGACGGTGATCTCGGTGGCCTTGCGGTGGTTGCCGTCCTTGTCGTCATAATTGCGGCTGGTGATCTCGCCCTCCACGAGGACGAGCCGGCCCTTGCTGAGGTACTTGCTGACGAACTCGGCCTGCGCACGCCACGCGACGCAGTCGATGAAGTTGGTGATCTTCTGGCCGTCCTTGGTCTTGCGGCCGGTGTCGCTGGCGAGCCGGAAGCTGGTGATCGCCACGCCGCTCGGGGTGTGTCTGAGCTCAGGGTCGGCCGTCAGCCGCCCTTGCAGTCCTGTGTGGTTATACATCAGCCTTGACCTCCTTGCTGGTTATGCTGCGCGGCAGCGGCGTCGAGAGAGTTGCAGATCTCGTCGTACTCCTGCCGGCTCAGTGTGGCCGGATCCTGCTTTTTGTACTTCTCGAGGATCCGGGCGTTGGTGCGCTCCTTGCTCATGCCGGCGGCCTCTGCCTTCTTGTAGAGGCGGCTGAGCTGCGCGTCGGACAGTCGGCCGGAGCCCTGCCCCTGCCGCTGCTGGCCCTGTCTGGAGCCGCCAGAGGTGCCCCCGGGGCCCTTGCCCTGCGCGCTGAAGTCGCTGTTGTCGGGGTCGTCCTCGCCTTGGTCGATGCTGAACTTCTCGAACAGGTAGTATTTCAGGGCATAGGTGTGGGCGGCGCCCTTGGCCTTGGCCGGGTCGTCGTTCCAGCCGAGGGCGTGGACGACGGCCTCCAGCGTCTCGTCGTCGTTGTCGAGGTTGATCCAGCGGATCGTCAGGTCGGCCTCGTAGAGGAACATGAGCTTGTCGCCGTTGTAGGTCTTGGTCTGCATGGTGATCCAGTAGACCGGGTCGCCGTTCTCTGCGTAGCGCGTGGCCTTCTCGCCGACGACCTCGAAGTCGACGCCGAGCTCGTTCATGATGGGGGTGATTTTCTCCCACACGTCGTAGATCTTGGCGTACTTGTATTTGACGCCTTCGCTGTGCTTCTTCTTGACGATCTCCGGGCAGGCTTTTCGCATTTCCACGAGCTTCTGCCGGAGCGTCAGACAGCGGGCCTCGATGGGAGGGGCCGCAGCAGCGGCCGCCTCCGGCTTTTTGGTCTCAGTTGCCATGTGGCACCTCCTTTAGATGTCGACCGTGAAGGTGGCCGGGGTCTCGTAGGCCGTGACGCCCTCCACGATCTCGCCGGTGCTCTGGATGGTGGCGATCTCGCCGGTGTAGGCGAGCAGCTTCTTCAGCTCGCCCCACTTGGCCGACTCCTCGACCTTGACGAGGTCGCCGTAGCCGTTTTCGCGCAGCCACGGCACCAGCTTGGCGTCGTCGACCGTAGCCTTGACGGTGCCCTTCTTGAGGGTCAGGGTGCCGGAGAGCAGCCGGTATTTCTCGGTCGTCTTGGTGGTCTTGTGTGGCACGGTGTTGAAGAAGTCGGCGAGGCAGGAGGTCAGGAAGGCGGTGCCGTTCTCCATGCGCCGGCGGGCGGCTTCGACCTTCTCCTCGATGGCCGCCTTCTGCTGGTCGGCCAGATCCTTCAGGCGGTTGTACTCGCTGCGCTCCTCGGCGATCTTGCGGATGGCCCAGTCGGCACAGCGGTCGTCGGTGATGCGGAAGGGGGCGCGCTCGCCCTGCTCCACGGTGCCGAGGTCGACCTGCTCCAGCTCGTCGAGGGTGACGGCTGGCAGCACCTCGGCCGGGGCCTCTGCGGCGATGGCTGCGGTGGTTTTATCGCTCATTGTGGTTCTCCTTTCTGTCTGGCGCGCTGGCCTTAAAGGTCAGCATGACGCCGCAGGTGATGGGCTTGACGCTCTCGAGTTCGACGGTGTAGCCGTTGCGCAAGTGCAGGATCTCGCCCGGCTTCATATCAGTTGCGGGTCTCATTCGTTTGGGCTCCTTTCTGCGAAAAAGCGATGGCCGCCGACTTCTGCGACGAAGATCTGGCTCTCATGCCAGTCGCTCGTCACGAGGGCGGGGTTATAGAAGTACATGACAGGGGCGTCGATGGCGACCTCGCCGCGGTCAAATACGGCCGCGACGGCGTCCTTGACGCTCTGTGTGGGGTCGGGGCGGTTGCTGGTGTAGCTGTAAATCACGACGGCCTCAGAGGGCTGCACGCCCTCCTTCTCGGCGGCGTTGAGAATACACTGAGCGACCAGCATTTGCCCCTCGAAGCTCTCGCCGCCAGACTCGGCCATGACGACACGCTCCACGGTGTCGCGCTCGCTGGCGCTGAGGTAGAAGCGGACGGGCGCCTCGGTCGGCTCCGGCGTCTGCGTACTCGCTGCGGGAGTCGTGACGACGACCGCCGGTTGCTCTGCGGTCGGCTCCGGGATCTCCGTGGCATTTTCACGGCCTCCGGCGATGGTCGAGATGACTGCGCCGATGCCGGCCACGATGACGGCAGCCGTCAAAAGGACGGCCGCCTGCCGGATCCGGGCCTTGGCACGGCGCCGGCGGCGTGTTATACTTTGGGTGCGGGATCCGTGTGCTGGCGAGCTATCGGATGTTCTCGCGGGGGTCGCCCGGTTGCAGCGGGCGGCCCTTTCTTTTGTTGCTTCCATGGGTTTCTCCTTTCACTGGCCCCGGGCCGCCATGAGGGCCTCACAGGCCGCGAGGGTGTAGTCGCTGAATGCGGTCTCCCTGACGGTGTCGGCGGTCAGCAGGACGAGGTACTCGTCGTTGTAGTAGTCGATCTCCGGGCTGCGCTCCCGGCAGAGGTCGAGCTTCCTGCGGGCGTAGGGCTCGGAGCGTTCCCACAGGCTGTCGGGGATCCAGCGGCCGAGGTGTTCCTCGACGCGCTCGCGCAGCTCCTCGCTCGTGATAGTGATGGCCGGGGCCATGTTCTTCACCTCCGTGACATCCGGGCCGGGAGCGTCTGCTCAGGGCGCGTGATGCTCTTGTTGAAGCCCTGCGGCTCATAGCGCACGCCGGTGATCCGGCGGCCGCTGACGCCGTACTTGGGGTTATAGCCGAACAGGTTGACGTAGCTGCCGAGGTCGTCCCGTTCCTCGTCCATGGCCTTCAGCACCTCGAACAGGGCGAGCACGTCGTCGATGGCCCGGTGGCTGTTCTGCACCTTGTCCTCCAGCTCGTAGGCGAGGATCGCGTTGGCGAGCTTGTGAGGGTAGGGGCGGCGGTCTTTGTAGACCGTCAGGCTGTCCAGCCAGTCGAGGTGGCCGGGCTTGAAGCCCCGCAGCAGCTCCCGCAGAAAACAGGCGTCAAACTGCGCATTGTGGGCGACCATCAGGACGGGGCCGGGCTTGACCAGCTTGAGGAAGCGGCTGACGGCCGTGCCACTCTGCACGCCCTCGGCCTCCAGTAGCCGGTCGGTGATGCCGGTGAGGGTGACGATGTTCTCGGGAAGCTGCTCGCCCTCCGGCAGCTTGATGAAGGTGTCCATCTTCCCGGCGATCCGCATGGCCCCGGCCGCTGTGCGCTCCACGCGCAGGGCGGCGAGCTCGATGATCTGGTCGTCCTCCGGGTTGAGGCCGCTGGTCTCCGTGTCGAAGATGACGAGGGCCTTGTAGCGGTCGAACAGGCTGGCGAGGTTACTCATGGGGCACCTCCTTGATGGTGCCGCAGCGGCACTTTGCGGGCTCGCCAGTCGTGAGCCACTCGAGCCAGCAGCGTTCACAGCTCGTACAGTCACAATGTACCTCGCCGGTCGGCGGGTGGCCCGTGGCGAGCACCTTGGCGATCTCCTCAGCCGTAGCCGTGCGCATGAAGTCGAGGCCGGTCTGCTTACTCATGGGCCGCCTCCATTTCCCGGGCCGCCCGCAGCTTCCCGAGTAGGAAAGAGACCTCGGCCGTGAACTGCTCCCCGGTGGCGTAGGAGCCGCCGAACTGCTCGACCAGCTCCGCGACGATGGTGCCGGCCTCCTGCGGGCCGATGCCGGTGTCCTCGCTGTCGACGGAGATCAGGAGATCGGAGTCCAGATAGCAAGCGGGGCGCAGGCCGTAGCCGCCGTCGCAGGCGTTGTTCCAGCCCAGCGCGCCAACGCCCCCGACGAGGCGGGCGCTATGCTCGTACCCATTGGCAGCCGTGCTGTATGCGGTAGAGAGCCAGTACCAGTCATCCACCAGAGGGATGACATCGCGGTTGCGACGGTACTGATCGACCGTCAGCGAGAAGATGGTGACGGTGCAGGTGCCGTAGTCCTTCAGGCCGTCGTCGGCGGTCAGGTCGAGCTCGGTGGTGAGGAAGGCGTGCGGGCCCTTTACGGCGTCGATCAGGTTGTCGAGGTAGGGGCCGTTCATCCACTCTTTGCTGCTGGAGATGGCGAAGTTGTTGCGGTTGTCCTCGTCGAAGGGCTTGTCCGGGATCACCTCGAGGCGCAGACAGAGGGTGCGGCCGGCGGGATCGTGCTCCAGCACCACCCACTTCTCGCCGGCGTAGGGGAACACGGTGCCGCGGGCGGCAGTCTTGAGGGCTTTCTTCATGGTTTTGCTCCTTTCGTTGTCTGCGGCCGGTCGTTCTGGCCGGGCCGCTGGTTGGGTAGTGTCTCGCCGGCGCGCAGCCGGCTCTCACAATGCGGGCAGATGTAGCCGCCGCGGGGGATCTGCTGGTATATGCTCACATTCCAGTAAAGCCCGCAGCCGACGCACTTGAACTTCACGAGCTCCCACCTCCTTCCGAAGCCAGCGCAGCGAAGAAGGCCCGCCGGATGCGGTTGCGGTATTTCTTGCGGACGCGAGCCCGCTTCGCATGGAGGGCGTAGTGGCGCCACTTGGGAGGCGCACGGCACAGCAGGAAGTCGTCGAAGGCTCGGCCGATGGTGTTTACGATGGTCTTGGCGGCCCATACGGCCCACTCGATCATGCGGTTGATGGCCTCGATGATGTTGTCGAAGGCGTCGAGGATCCGCTGCACGGCCTCCGGGCTGAGCTTCATGCTGCTGGCGGCCTCTGCGACGCGCTCGACGGCCTCCTCGGTGGCGTTGGGGTAGTGGTCGGCCACGACCTCGACGAGGGCAGCGTGGGCGTCTCTGGCCCGCTGTGCGGCCTCATAGTCGGCGACCGTCATGCTGCCGTCGTAGGTGTAGGGGTTGCTCTCGTCCTCCGGGCCCTCGACCAGCCGCTCGCTGAAGGGGAGGCCGGCCTCGGCCGCCTGCTGCCGGGCCGCCTCAATGTCGGCCCGGGCCTGCGTGAGGGTGTCGTCGTCGGCGAGGGCATTGGTGCCCCGCTCGTAGTGCCAGCGGATGCCGGCGGCGATGTCGTCGATGGTCATGTCGCCGAAGTGGCCGAGGTAGTAGCCGTTCAGGGCCACAGCCCGGGGGTCGAGGCGCAGAGCCTCGAGGGCGTCGTTGATGTCGTCGGTCTCCCACTCGTTGTTGCCGAGGTCGCTCCAGACGGTCAGGGCGTGCCACGAGCGGCCGGTGCGGTAGACGATTACCCAGCCGATCCCGTCGCGGATCTCGCTGGCGTACTCCCGGGCGACTTCTTTCAATGCTGCCATGCTGGCGCCTCCTCTCTGATGATACGGGCGACCGTGACGAGGTCGTCGATGTCGTGCTTGGTGATGTAGGTGTCAGCCTCGGAGAGCCCGAGGTGCCGCAGCAGCGGCTCGGGCCCGTCCATCAGGAAGGTGTGGACGGCCACGGCGTTCAGCCGGTAGACCGTCACCTCCACGATGCAGCGGCCGCCGTCGTCCTCCAGCTCGGCCGGGAAGGAGGCCCGGCAGAGCAGCGAGGCGTCAAACTTCGGGGCGGCCGTCGCGGCCGGCCCCGTCGTGATGTCCTCGACGAACCGCTCGAAGGCTTTGCGAGGGATAGAGCTGCGGTACCTTTCGAGGAGCTCGTCGGAGAGGGTGAGGATCGTGTTGCTTTTCATTCCTGCGCCCCCTTACTTGTACTCGTGGATCAGTGTCCTGAAGTGGAAACACTGGATGTTGTAGCCGCCGGCGCCTATGGTCTGGATTTTTGCCTTTCCTTCAGTGCCCTCGATGTAGCCGTTGATGTCACCCTCGGGGCCGATACGGAGAGCAGTTGCGTCTGTAATGGTGCCGACGGTGCTCATGATGCGGCCGATCAGGTCGAGCAGCTTAGCCCGCTTTTCCTCCTCCATCGTTCGCTCGAGCCACGCCTCGCGCTCCTGCTCATCATGGATCTCCAGCAGCCTGAAGGTGACACCATCGCCTTCGCCCTTGAGTTTCCTCTGGATCTGATAGTAGTCCAGACCGCGCTCGTGCAGGAACTCGTCGACGTCCTTGCGGGGCCAGAGGTTTGCGAGGTCGTAGTCCGTCACCTCGCGGCCCTCGTAGAGTTTCCGCGCCCTCTCGAGGGAGGGGAGAGTCTGGAGGGCTTCGAGTCTGGCGGCTCGTTCCTGAGCCTTCAGATCCTTGCGGAACTCGATGACGTCGATCCGTCTCTGGCGGTAGTAGGCGATTGCGTGCTGCTTCCAATTTTCGAGGAAGTCCTTCAGGATCTCCGGCGCGTTGGCCTCGAGATAGTCGTCGGCGGTGATGCGCTCGTCGAGCTTCTCCTTCCAGTTGTTGAGGATCTTCTCAGCCTCCTCGAGCTTTCTCTTTGCGCTCTCGATGTCGTCCTTTTTGATGCTGATGTCGAACTTGTCGGCGCCCTTCTGGATCAGTTTGGCGAGCTGCTCCCGGTGTTTCTTTAAGACGGCCTTACGCTTGGCGACCTTCGCCTCCGCGTTGATGACCTTCTCTCTGAGGTCGTTCTGAGTCATGTGTCTGCTCCTTTCGTTTTGGCCCGGCCTCGGCCGGGGTGCTTGGCTATCAGCAGCAGGCGAAGATCGCGGCGATCTGCGCCTTGGTGGCCCGCTGGAAGCTGGAATAAAAAACACGACCTCCGACTTCTTGATTGATGGCATAGTGGCCGTCGGCGTAGCGTTTAATAAGCCACACCTTTCGGGTGTTCCACTTGTCCACCTTTCGTGTCAGGGTCGTGTTGTTCTTTCTGCTTCTCATGCTGAGCACTCCTTTCTTCGGCCCGGCTGTGCCGGGGGTTCTTGGCTGTTTGGCTTTGCGACCGCTTTCTTGCCTCTGCGCTTGAAGCTCTCACGGAGCCGCCTCTCGGCCAGCTCTGCGCTGTACCCCTCGCGCTGGTTTGCGTCCAGCTCGCCGGTCGCGCCGCGCTGGAGCTCCTTGTAGATCGTGGTGTAGTGGACGGAGAGGCGGGCCGCGATGTCGGCCGGCCGGTCTCCGATCAGGTGCCACGCCTCGATCTTCTTCCTGTCCTCGAAGGTCAGGTAGCGGTATTTTCCCGTCGGTCTCACCTCCGTCTTTTGGGGTCGATATAAAAAGAAAAATGCACAGGCGACTCATGTGAGTCTCTGTGCATTTAATAATAATGGGGGCGACGCCGTTTGTCAAGAGTAAATGCTAAAAAAGTCTAAAAAATTTTTCAGCGGGCCAGAATGAGGGCCAGCTCCTCCCGGAAAAGCTGCTCGGAGCACAGAAAACCGAACATTTTGCGGGGGTAGCTGTTGAGCCATGCCTCGGCGGCCTTCACCTCTTGGGACGAGAGGGTGCCGAGGTCTGTCCCCTTCGGGACGAGTCGCCGGATCAGGCCGTTTTGGTTTTCGTTGGTGCCGCGCTCGCTCGGCGTGTATGGGTGGCAGTAGTAGACGGTGGTGCGTTTTCCTTTCCCTCGGCGCTTGTTTTCGATGCCTTCAGCGTCCGAGAACTCGGTGCCGTTGTCGCAGGTGATGGAGAGGAAGATCTGCGGGAATAGAGCGCCCAGTTTCCGCTCGATGCCGTTGAGGGCCCGGACGACGCTCTCGCTCGTCTTGTCCTTCATGGAGACGATGATCTCCCGGCGGGTCTTTCGCTCGGTCAGCATGAGCCACGTCCGCTTGTAGCCCTTGCCGCTCTCGAGACTGTCCATTTCCCAGTGGCCGAAGGTCGTGCGCGTGTTCACGATCTCCGGCCGCTTTTCTATGCTCTTTCCTGCCGGCTTTCTCGGGATGGCGCCCTCTGGCCGCTCCGGCTTCCTGCGGCGCTTCCCGTGCTGCGGTAACATTTCCACAGTGAGATCGTCGCCGAAGATCTCGGCCCGGATGTAGTTGTAGGCCGTGCTCGCGCAGATATGCACCCGGAAGGGCCAGCCCATGACCTCGGCCTCTCCGATGGCTGCCTCGGGGCTGTACTTCTCGTCCCGGATCTTGCCGATCAGGTAGTCGGCGAGCTCGTAGTCGTTGCCGATCTTCAGCTCCGGGCCCTTCGCCCGCAGGTTGGCCTCATACCGAGCTTGCGCCCCGTCGGGGTTGTATCGGATCTCGGTCGTGTAGTCGCTGTTCAGGTGTTCATAGGTGCACCGCTTGAGCTCCCGGTAGATGGTGGTGTAATGGACGCCGACCTCCTTGGCGATGTCCACGACCTTCATGCCGGCGCGCCTGAAGGCGTCGATCTGCGTGCGCTGCGTTGGTGTCAGGTGGCTGAAGTGTTTCCCCATGGTGATCCCTCCGTGAAATAGAAAAAAGGGCGGCCGGCTGGCCGCCCTTCGTTGTCATCGCCTGTTGTATGACGCGATCAGCGCCAGCGTCTCGTCGTCTGTGACGATGTCCTCGAGCCGGCACTCCAGAGCGACGCAGACCTTGAGGAGCGTTTTCAGCTTCGCCCCCGCGATGTCTCGGTCGTCTTGCTCGTAGGTCTGGAGCACTCGGCTGTTGATGTCGGCCTTCTTGGCGAGCTGCGACTGAGACAGGCCGCGATCCTCTCGCAGCGCCTTCAGGCGTTTCCCGGTGGTGATCGTTTCCATGTTGAGTGCCTCCCCTTTTGTTTTGTGTGTCTTTACTATACAACATTTGTTGTATAAAGTCAAGAGGGGAGACAAGAGAAAAGCAGCGCGGCCGCTCTGGCTGCGCTGCTTTCATTCTTTTCCGAGCAGGTAGTAGATGGTCACGCCGAGAGCGTCGGCGAGGTACTCGAGCTCATAGTCGGCGACAATGCGGTCGCCGGTCTCGATCCTGCTGATGGCCTTCTGCGTGATGTCGAGCCCCGCGATCTGGATCTTGTACGCGAGGCGCTCCTGCGAGATGCCGGCCCGCTCTCTGGCTGCGCGGACGCGCTCGCCTGAGATATTGCACCGGCCTTCTGGCCTGTATATTTTCAAATACGCGCCGCCTCCTTTTCTGCCACTTATGCCAAAGATGGGTAGTGCAAGTTGACAATAACACGCCGCCCGTGATAATATTATCCCAAAGGTGACTAAATACTAAAAAACGCAATAGGACAGACGAAAAGGAGGTTTTTTCAATGGGTTTACGTTTCCGGCGCAGTATTAAGATCGCTCCCGGCATCCGTGTGAACTTGAATAAAAAGAGCGCGAGCGTCACCTTCGGCCCGAAGGGTCTGAAGCACACAGTCAGCACGACCGGG
>ENA-OZEL01000809-OZEL01000809.1-human-gut-metagenome-genome-assembly--contig:-NODE-809-length-10885-cov-4.877932_pt1 | contig 10885 bp, 10 predicted proteins | sample MGYA00245064_ERZ653601 | MGnify/ENA primary metagenome ERZ653601 (study PRJEB26926, sample SAMN06165007) | human gut metagenome | biome: ENVO:00009003; feature: ENVO:2100002; material: ENVO:00002003... | reverse complement strand
TCTACACGCGTAAGATCGTCGGCAGCGTCAGATGTGTATAAGAGACAGATCTTATATTTATACTGGGAATGTTCCCGATAATGACCATTATTTCGCTTTTCGACAGAAGCGCAGAATATAAAAACCTCATTCTGGTAGTTTGTTCCCTGCTGTTTTTCAGTTGGGGCAGACCTTTTGTGTTCTGTCTTATTTTCCTGTCAGTTATCCTCGATTGGATATTTGGTCTTATTATTTCAAAAAACCGTGAGAACAAAGCCCTTTGCAGGATATTTTTAGTGCTGGATATTATAATGAACGTATCTCTTATGCTAATATTCGGACAGAATATCCTTTATAATAAGGTAAAAAAGCTAAGTTTTGACGCCGCCATACTTCCACTTGGTATGGGTTATTATATGCTCAGAGGAATTTCTTATGTCTATGACGTTTTCAAGGGCAACTGCAAAGCAGAAAAAAACATTTTCTGCCTTTTGACTTATATGGTGTCACTGCATTTCATGCTTGTGGGACCTCTTGTGAGATACGGTGATATTGAGCCACAGATAAGGCATCGTGAGATCACAGGAGCAAAGCTCAATCAGGGACTTAATAAGATAGTTTTTGGTTTTGGCAAGGTGGTGCTTCTTGCAGGCGTTTTTGAACAGATAAAGCTTGCAGGACTTAACGGCAAAGAGATAACTACCCTTGGCTGTTGGCTTGGTATGCTGTCATTTTTGGCTCAGTATTATTTTCTTTTCACAGGACTTTCGGATATGGCAAAGGGTCTTGGTCTGACAAACGGCTTTGTTTATCCTGACAACTACACAAACATTGAGGCTGACGGACTTTTCACTGGTATGATAAAAAGCTTCAATACAACTGTTGTTGACTTTTTCAGCGAGGTTTTCTGCTGCAAAAAAAACATGAACAAGGTCTTTACTTTTGTGTGCTATATACTTTGCGGTCTGGCTCTTTCTATATGGTATCAGGCAAAGGTGAATTTCATTATCGTCGGACTTTGTGCGGCTGTGCTTTGTATCCTTGAAAAGCTGTTTCTTGAAAGACCGCTTTCAAAGCTGCCTGACCTTGTGAAGTATATCTATCTTGTACTCACTGCACTTGTTATTTTTGGCGGACTTTATTTTGACAGCTTCTATGGCTACAAAAAATGGCTCTTTGCACTTGCAGGAGTAAATGTGAAATACACCTTGAGCGTGTCTGTAAAAAGTGCAGTGCTGAAAAATATCACCCTTATAGTAATATCGTTCTTTATTGTCTGCCCACCTGCAAAAAGGGCTTTCTGCAAGATTTTTAAAAAGCTTTCACAGAAGTCTCAGGCGGCTTATGGCAGAGTTATGATAACAAAGACCATTATGACAGTGCTTGTTTTTGCAGTGAGCGTTATAACACTTGCGGCTGAATATGCGGCATAAAAAGAGGAAAATACTAATGGATAAGAAAACTACACGATTCAATATCGTTCACGGTGACAATGAATATGAGATACCGGAGGAATGCGAGGCTGCGGAGGAAGCGGCTGAAGAGCTTGCCAAAACGAATTTGGAGGAGCATTACAGCTTTATAAATCTTCTTTCCATAGCGGTCATAATGCTATTTGCCTGCATATTCTTTATTTCAGTTTCAGGAAGCGACATTGTGGAGGACAACAATCTGTCTTTAACATTCAAGACTTTCTTTTCAGGGGATTACACTCAGGCTTTGGAGGACTCTTATAATAATAGTATACCTTTTCCTGACGCCATGAAAGCTGTTGAGGAGCGTATCTCTCTTATTTATGGTATCGGCAATAAGGTCACTGACCCTATAAAAGAAACGCCTGACAATACTGATTCTAACCACAACAGCTTCGATCATCCGACTAATAATGACAGTGATGATCCTGACGAAAATGTTATCACCACCACTGCAAAACCGCAGGACGGTGAAGTAACTACCACAAAGAAAAAAGAGGACAAGAAAAAAACAACAACTACCACTGCTATTGACAGACCAGAGGAAACTAAAAGCACCACAACGACTTCAACGGCTTCCACTACCACAAATAATGACAAGCCTTACTATACTGTCACCGAAACTGAGCCTATAGTACAGCCTGGTCCTACTACTACCACGACCACAACAAAGGCAACTGAAACCACAACTCAGCCACCAGAAACTACAGAACCTACCACTGAGCAAACTGAGGGACCGTCAGATGAATAGCAGATTTGATAACCCTTTTCCCTATTCTGATGACAATAAAAGATATCATACCTACAATTATTATCTAAGGCACAAGTTCGGCACTAAGGTTTTCAAGATACCCCTTAATATTGACCTTGGCTGTCCGAACAGAGACGGCACAAAAGGTGTGGGGGGCTGTGTGTTCTGCTCGGCAAAAATGAGCGGAGATTTTGCAGGCGACCCTCATGAGGATATCCTTACTCAGTACAGAGAGATAAGAGAGAAAATGAGCAAGAAGTGGAGCAAGGGTCTGTGCATACCGTATTTTCAGGCAGGCTCAAACACCTATGCTGACGTTGAAACGCTGAGAAAAATGTTTTATACAGCCCTGTCATTTGAAAATACGGCAGGGCTTTCTATCGCAACAAGGGCAGATTGCATCAACGAAGAAAAAGCCGACCTCCTTGGTGAGCTTGCGGAAAAGACTTTTCTTACTGTAGAGCTTGGCTTACAGACTATACATGACGAAACGGCTTTGAAAATGAACCGCTGTCATACTTTTGCGGATTTTCTCAAAGGCTATGAAATGCTGAGAAAACGCAATGTGAATGTGTGCGTGCATATCATCGACGGGCTTCCCGGTGAGGATAGGGATATGATGCTTGAAACGGCTAAAACTCTCGGTCAGCTTGATATACAAAGCATTAAGATACATCTTCTGCACGTTTTAAAAGGCACTGTGCTTGCGCAGATGTATGAGCGTGGAGAGTTCAGAGCGCTTGAAATGTACGAGTATGTTAATATCGTCTGCGACCAGTTGGAGCTTCTGCCAGCTGAGATAGTAATACAGCGTGTGACAGGTGACGGTGCAAAGGACGACCTTGTTGCACCTTTGTGGAGTTTGAAAAAATTCTGCGTTATGAACGAAATAGACAAGGAAATGGGAAGAAGAAATTCATGGCAGGGAAAGGCTCTGTCGGAGTAAAAAGAGGTAAAAATGAAAGATATATGTGCAGTTTCGACACCCCTTGCTGAGGGGGGAATATCTGTAATAAGAATAAGCGGTGATAATGCCGTAAGCATAGGTGCAAAAGTTTTTAAACCGCTGTCATGCAAAAGTGTTGAAAACATGGCAGGCTATACCTGTGCATACGGAAAAATAGTTGACAAAAACGGCAGAGAAGTCGATGACGGTGTCCTTACGGTTTTCCGTGCGCCTAAGTCATACACCGGTGAAAACGTCTGCGAGATATCATGCCATGGCGGAATATATGTTACAAAAAAAGTTCTCAGACTTTGCATTGAACAGGGTGCAGAGCTTGCTCAGAGGGGCGAGTTCACAAAGAGGGCTTTTCTCAACGGAAAGCTTTCACTTACTCAGGCTGAGGGCGTAATGGAAACTATCTCCGCTCAGGGAGAATATGCACTTAATTCTGCAAATCTTACAAAAGAGGGCAGGCTTTTCAGGCTGATTTCTGATATGTCAAGAAAGTTTGTCACAATACTAGGTGAGCTTGCGGCATGGGTGGATTATCCAGAGGAGGACTTGCCTGAGATATCTGAGGATAATCTCAGAGAGAGCCTTAAAAACGCTTTGGCAGGGCTTGATAAAATAATAGCAGATCATGACAGCGGTATGATACTGAAAAACGGTGTTGACACTGTTATCGCAGGCAAGCCGAACGTTGGAAAATCGACCCTCATGAATATGCTGTTGGGATATGACCGCTCCATAGTCACAAATGTGGCAGGCACTACACGAGATGTTATCGAAGAAAGTGCAAAGCTTGGCGAGCTTATTTTGAAGCTTTCCGACACTGCGGGAATACATGAAACTGATGATGAAGTTGAAAAAATAGGCGTTGATATTGCAAAGAAAAAGCTTAAAAACGCTATGCTTGTGATAGAAGTTTTCGACATTTCAAGAGAGCTTGACGAGGAAGACTTGGAACTTCTTGAATATGTGAAAAAGCTTGGAAAGAAAGTTATCATAGTTCTCAACAAGTCTGACCTTGAAAATGTTGTTGAAAGGTCTCAGCTTGAAAAATATTCAGACTATGTGATAGAGATATCCGCAAAGCTTGACGAGGGCAGAGAAGAGCTTCAAAAAGCCACAGAGAAGCTTTTGGGCATTGGCGGATATGACGCTGACAGCACGATTTTTGCAAATGAGCGTCAAATAGCTTGTGCAGAACGTGCAAGAAAATATCTTGCCATGGCTCTTGAAAGCCTTGATATGGGAGAGACTTTGGACGCTGTTACTGTGATGATAGACAATGGCGCAAATGCACTTTTGGAGCTGACAGGAGAAAAAGCTACAGAAGCGGTGGTAGACGAGGTATTTTCAAAATTCTGCGTAGGAAAGTAATTTATATGGTCTTATTTTCAGACAGGTGGTTTTATTATGCAAAAGGAATATTTTGATATTATTGTGGTAGGTGCAGGTCACGCAGGCTGTGAAGCGGCTTTGGCGGCGGCACGCCTTGGACTAAAGACGGCACTTTTTACCATAACACTTGACGGTGTTGCCAATATGCCATGCAACCCCTCTATAGGCGGAACTGCAAAGGGACATCTTGTTCGTGAGATAGACGCTTTGGGCGGAGAAATGGGCAAGGCGGCGGATAAAACTTTTCTGCAAAGCAGGATACTCAACCGTGGAAAAGGTCCTGCCGTTCATAGTCTGAGGGCGCAGATAGACCGTGTTGAATATCATAAGCTTATGAAAAAGACTATCGAAGATACTGACGGGCTTTATCTGAAGCAGGCTGAGATAACTGATATTTTATTTGAGGAGGACGGCAAAACTGTCCGTGGTGTGCGTACAAAGCTTGGCACTGAGTATGACTGCAAGGCTGTTGTGATCTCAACGGGAACTTACCTTGGCGGCACTGTCCATGTAGGTGCAGTATCATATTCAAGCGGCCCTGACGCAACTTTGCCTGCACTTGGTCTGACAGAGTGTCTTAAAAAGGCAGGCATGACCATAAGACGTTTCAAAACAGGCACTCCTGCCCGTGTACACAAGCGTTCCATAGATTTTGACAAGCTTGAAGTTCAGTGCGGTGACGATGATATAACGCCATTTTCTTTTGATAATCATGAAAAACTTGAAAATAAAGTCAAATGCTATGTTGCTTATACAAATGAAGAAACACACAAGGTAATAAGAGATAACATACATCTTTCACCTATATATTCGGGTAGGATACACGCTATTGGTCCAAGATACTGTCCGTCTATTGAGGACAAGATAATGAGATTTTCGGATAAGCCAAGGCATCAGCTTTTTATTGAGCCAATGGGTCTTGACACTGACGAATATTATCTGCAAGGTATGTCGTCATCACTGCCTGAGTTCGTTCAGCTTCAATTTTTGCACACTATAAAAGGACTTGAACACGTTGAGATAATGAGAAACGCCTATGCCATAGAATATGATTGCTGCGACCCTACAGAGCTTTCTGCTACGCTGGAGTTCAAGGCTTTTGACGGTCTTTACGGCGCAGGTCAGTTCAACGGCACTTCGGGATATGAAGAAGCCGCCGCACAAGGTCTTATCGCAGGCATAAATGCCGCACTGAAAATTCTCGGCAGAAAGCAGCTTATTCTTGACAGAGCGTCCTCATACATAGGCACTCTTATTGATGACCTTGTAACAAAGGGCTGTTCAGACCCTTACAGAATGCTCACATCACGAAGCGAATACAGACTTTTGCTAAGACAAGATAATGCTGATATAAGGCTTACGCCTATAGGACATGAGATTGGGCTTATTTCAGACGAAAGATATCAGCATTTGCTTGACAAAAATGCACAGATAGCCGCTGAGATAAAGCGTGTTTCAAAAATAAATATTGCGCCAAATCCTGAGATAAATGCCTATCTTGAATCTGTAGGCACTGACCCTCTCAACAACGGCATAAAGCTTGCTCAGCTTATCCGCAGACCACAGGTGTCATATGACGGTCTTGCTCCTTTCGATAAGGAACGACCTGAGCTTTCAGCAGAGGTAAAAGAGCAGGTAGAATTGCAGATAAAATATGACGGCTATATAAAGATACAGCTTGAACAGGTGGAGGCTATGCGAAAGCTGGAGAAAAAGGCTTTGCCTGCGGATATTGACTATAATGATATAAAAAGTCTTAGACTTGAAGCAATTGAAAAGCTCAATAAGATAAAGCCTGTATCAGTTGGTCAGGCAAGCCGAATCAGCGGAGTAAACCCTGCGGACGTAGGTGTGCTTTTGGTATGGCTCTCATCAAAGAATGACCATAGGGAGGAATAGTATGTCAAAGCTTATTTCTAAGGACGATTTTATAAAGCTTTTTGATAATTATGATATAACAATATCTGACAGCGATTATTCACGCTTTGAAGCTTATGCAGATCTGCTTTGTGAATGGAACGAGAAAATAAATCTTACTGCTATCACTGACCCTGAGGGAATTTCAATAAAGCATTTTTTTGACAGCGTTTATCCTTTCACACTTTTCGAGGTAAAAGAAAATGCAACGGTAATAGATGTCGGCACAGGAGCAGGATTTCCGTCCTGTCCACTGAAAATCGTCCGTGACGATATAAAGCTTACACTTTTGGATAGCCTTAATAAGAGGATAAATTTTCTTGCACAGCTTTCAGACAGTCTTGACCTTGGTGCGACCTGCATACACGGCAGAGCAGAGGAGCTTGGCAGAAGCATAGAGTGCCGTGAACAATTTGACATTGCCACAGCAAGAGCAGTGGCAAACCTCAGCGACCTATGCGAGTATTGCCTGCCTTTTGTAAAAGTCGGCGGATATTTCGTTGCATTGAAAGGCTCAGGAGGAAATGATGAGCTGAAAGAGGCTAAAAATGCTATTAAGATACTGGGAGGAAAGGTCGAAGAGGTCTTTGATTATGAACTTCCAACAGGCGACGGCAGAACGCTTATCCTCATAAGAAAAGTATCTGAAACGCCTGAGAAATATCCACGCAACAAGGGTCAAATGAAAAAGAAAAAATTATAATACGAATATATGCACAAAAAAACACGCTGAACCAAAATTCAGCGTGTTTTCTTATTGTCATTTTTAATTTAGAACTCTATCTTTGAGTAAAGACCTGAATCCTTCATTGTGTCCTCTGGCTTTGGCTTCTTGTAGTCCTTTTCAAAGCTTGTTGTGATGTCAAAACCCTTTGAGCGGCGATTATTGTTGTTTCTTCTTCTGCCGCCGTTCTTCTTGTAGCCGCCTCTGTTGTCATACTTTCTAGGTGTTGTAGAGCTGATTATTACCTTTCTCCATGGCTCTTCACCCTTTGACTGAGATGTTACACCCTCGATCTCTGATACAGCAGCGTGAATGATCCTTCTCTCATATGGATTCATTGGCTCGAGAGCTGATGAACGACCGCTTCTCTTTACGTTGTTTGCTATCTTTCTTGCAAGCTCTTCAAGCTGGGTCTTTCTTCTTGCCCTGAAACCATTGCAATCTGTGGATATTCTGAAATATTCTCTGTCTATCCTGTTGCATACAAGTGATGCAAGATACTGAAGTGAATCGAGGATATCGCCCTTCTTGCCGATAAGCTTCTCGAACTCTTCGCTCTTTATCTCAAAAAGTGCACCGTTTTCAAGCTTTGTTACCCCGATCTCTGTGTCTTCTATGCCCATTGCCTTTATAACATTGAGTATATATTCCTTTGCACAGTCAGCCTTTTTCTGCAAAGTGTCGCTCCACTCTGCCTCTGCCTTGACTTCTTCCTGAACTTCTGCCTTTTCCTCAACAGCCTCTGTTTTTTCAGTTACAGTTTCTACCTTTGTTTCAGGCTCATATTCAGCTTCTACCTTTGCCTCACCCTTGATCTTTCCGAAAAAGCCCTTTTTAGGCTCTTCAAGAACTGTGAAAGTGATCTTTTCTACTTCTGTTCCAAATTCAACTGCCGCCTTGTTCTTTGCTTCGTCTACAGTTGCGGCTGTAAAGATCTGTTTCATTTTTTTCTGCTCCTCTCGCTAAAAAAGTTTAGTCAACAACAGGTCAATCCTGTGAATCGTCATATTCGTCGCCATATTTCTCAGCCATTCTCTTTCTGGCTTCGTTAAGACGTCTTCTCTGCTCGTCTTTAAGTTCCGTCTTTGTTTTCTTCTTAGGCTCATCGTAATCCTCATCGTCAGAAAGTGACTTTCTGATCTCAGCAGGATCCTTACCAGCCTGTATCATCTGAGCCTCAGCCATTTTCTCCATAAGAGTAGGCTTGCCCTTCTTTTTCTGCTTTGCTATATCCTTCTGAACAAGCTCTGCAACGTGTTCAGGTGTGTAGATCTTATTGAGTACGATAGTCTGTCCCAGTGCGAACAGTGAAGAATAGCACCAGTAAAGACCAAGACCTGCCGGATAGCTGAAACCAATCCACAGTGAGAAGATAGGCATACCATAAAGCATTATCTTCATTCCCATTCCGCCCATATTAGCGGCGTCAGGATTGTTCTTCTTTGCAAAATGCTGTGAAACGAATGTCACTATAAGCTGTAAAAGTGCTGATACAATAGGGATAATGCAGGAAAGATCCTTCATTGTTGGTATCTTTCCAAGGAAAAGTCCGAAAATGCTGTAGTTGAAATCTTCAGCCGCAGCCTTTACGCTTGTTGGAAGCACATCTGCATACTGTCCGCCCTCTTTTTCAGTGAAAACAAAAGTCATAAGCTCAGGTCTTGACTGAATGAGGTTTGTGGAGAAGTAATTCTCGTTAAGAATAAAAGTATCTATATCATTATGAGCCTTAATAGCATCCATAACGTTCGATATCTTGTTGTCATTAGAAAGTGCCTTTGCAGACTTTGGATACTTGTCCTTGTCTGTAAAAAGCTTTTCAAGCTTATCATAAGCTTCGTCCTCAGTAGCACCGTCTTTCTCAAACTTTTCAATAAGCTTTTCTATAGTAGTATCCTTGCTTTTTACCTCAGCACTGACAACATAAAGATTTGAAATCATGTTGTTTGAGTCTGTAAGCTCCTCTTTATCTGCGTTTGAAACGTAGGTAAGAGGTCCGTAAATAACAGGGATAAGAGCAAACAGAATGACCATTGTGATGACCATTGGCAAACAGCTTGCCATAGGGTTTACGCCCGCCTTGGCGTAAAGGTTCATCTGCTCTTCCTGCATCTTCTGCTGGTTTTTAGCGTATTTCTTCTTTATCTTTTCAAGCTCAGGCTGAAGCATGGTCATTCTTGCCATGCTCTTCTGCTGCTTGACGTTAAGCGGAAATACTATAAGTCTTGTAAGGATAGTGAAAAGCAGCAGTGCTATTCCGTAGTTCTTGCATACAAAATAGCAGCCCTTCATTATCCAGCCCAAAGGGGTCGCAATAATACCCATTTAATATCCTCCAGATCAATTATTTGTCATATTGATAACCTATATATCTGATTAAGCTCTCAGGCTTATTTTTTTCTGATTTTAAAATACTCAGTGGTAAGCTTGTCAGGAACATAGTCAACCCCTCCCAGACTCCACGGGTTGCACCTAAGCAGTCTCCATACAGTGAGCAGCGTGCCTTTAAAAAAGCCGTGTTTTCTGTAAGCCTCCAGCGCATATGCCGAACAGCTTGGATAATACTTGCACCTTGGTCCGAAAAGAGGACTTATAAATCGCTGATAAAACCTTATCAGCAGCTGAGCCAGTTTACTCATTTTACTTTCTCTTTGCCCTGCCTGACCTGTTATTATTTGGAACAGGCTTATTCATCTCTTTTATGAGTCTTTTTTTTATAAATCTTTCAATATCCTGAGTTTTCTTTTCCCCTATATCGTTTCTTCCCACAAAAACTATATCATAGCCCAGCGGAAATTCCGCCTCGTTAAGTCTGTAGGCGGCTCTTACTATTCTCTTTATCCTGTTTCTCGTTACTGCGCAGCCCTGCTTTTTGCCTGCCGTTATGCCGAGCCTGTTATACGGGCTGCCGTTGGGATAAAAATATGCTGCTACAAAACTGTCTGCACAAAATCTTCCCTTTTTATAGCACCTTAAAAATGCCTTGTTATCCTTTAAAACCGTTGTGAACAGCATCTTCATTTCCCCATTGTGTACTGTTTTTACTCTTTTCGCCTTTTCACGGCAATTTTGCCAAAAAAAGATAAAGACCCAATACCATGCAAATCAATGAATGGTATATAGGTCATCTGAGGCAGCGTCCAACGACGCTTAAATACAACTGCCTAGGGACATCGATTCAGGCGTAACTAACCGCCTGAATAATGCCTGTCAGACTTATCATCAGAAACTGCCTGTATCTCTTAGTAGCTGAGTCTAGCTCTGCCCTTTGCTCTTCTTCTTGCGAGTACCTTTCTGCCGTTAGCAGTAGACATTCTCTTCATGAAGCCGTGAACTTTCTTTCTCTGAAGCTTTTTAGGCTGATATGTTCTTTTCATCGAATTCTCCTCCTTCCGCTTTCAACACTCCGTCATTTTATACAAAAAAACGTTCTCGGAGATGTTTAAACTTATAGGGTCACAGCAAATTACAATATCGCTATGAAAAAAGCCCTTGTAATTTAATATTATAGCTCATTCACACACCATTTGTCAAGCCTGTTCATAATATTTTTATATTTTTTTTGATATTATTTTTCTTTGCTTTGAGGGGCTTACTGTCCGAAAAACCTGCCGCTTACGTCCTCATTTTTTATGAGCATACAATCTGTCTCTTATACACATCTCCGAGCCCACGAGACCGGAGCCTATCTC
>ENA-OZEL01000787-OZEL01000787.1-human-gut-metagenome-genome-assembly--contig:-NODE-787-length-11127-cov-5.017431_pt1 | contig 11127 bp, 9 predicted proteins | sample MGYA00245064_ERZ653601 | MGnify/ENA primary metagenome ERZ653601 (study PRJEB26926, sample SAMN06165007) | human gut metagenome | biome: ENVO:00009003; feature: ENVO:2100002; material: ENVO:00002003... | reverse complement strand
ACGAGATAGGCTCCGGTCTCGTGGGCTCGGAGATGTGTATAAGAGACAGGCGATGTGGAGCGCCTCCTTACTTCCAACAAGGATGACCTGCTTTTTTGCACGAGAGATTGCTGTGTAGAAAAGATTGCGCCGAAGCATTTTTTGACAGTCTGTGCTGGCAGGCATAATGACCGTATCATACTGGCTGCCCTGACTTTTGTGCACGGTCAACGCATAAGCCAGCGCGAGTGTGCTCCCAATTTTGGCACTGAAGAACTTAGGCTGGCGGTTCGCGGAGAGCGGAATGTGAATAAACGCGCTGCCGCCCTCCATCGGCTCAACATGCGCCGTGCCAATGTCGCCGTTGAAGCAGCGCGTTCTTCACGATTGTTCTTGAGAATCATGGTTCGGTCATTCTCCCGGACGGTGATACCGTTGTGCGTCACTTCCGCTTTTCCTTCAGCAGGCGGATTGACCACCTGCTGAAGCGCTTCATTCAGTTTTTTGACATCGGCTCTTGTCGTGGCGATGACCTGGACATTCTCGCCAGCGAGATACCGCTTTACCGCTTCCTCTTGAATCACCTTAAAAATGTCCCCTTCGCTGGCAGGAATCAGCTGGAAGGAGTCATCGAATTTCAACTCCTCGGAATCACTGAGCTTTGGATAGTTCACGACATTGTAAAACAACGCGGATTCATTGTCCGACTGACGGTACTGCCGTTCCAAACGCGTGACAGGGCATCCGAGCTCCAGCAGCTCCGGAATCAGGTTTCCCGTACCAACTGAACTGAGCTGGTTCGGGTCACCCACCAACACGAGGCTGCAATTTGCAGGAAACTTGCTGAGCAGGCCAGCAAAAAGCTCCAGCGACAGCATCGATGCTTCGTCGATGACTATGCTAATAGCGAGGACTTTTAAGTCCTCGCTATTACAACGATGGTCAGCTCATTTGTGGCAGAATGGTATGGCCGAAGCGCGGAGCGGCATCATGAATGAAGGGTGATGTCGCTCGAAATTATACGCAATGAAATAAGCGCGGTTCAGCAGGAATTGCTATTGAAGTTGGAAATAAAATCAATCGCCATGCTAGAATATGCACCAAAACAAGATTCCGAGGCCTGCTGAAAACAGGATCATCAGAATTGGCGATGGAGCTGTTTTTCTGATTTTTTTACAAATCAGATGCGTTGCTCCGAGCATGGCAAATACTGCGATAGAGCGCAAATCGGGCGCAAATCCGGCCTGTAAATCTGTGAGGCCAAACAGCGTAGACAGCGCCATGCTGAGCGCGGTCGCAAGGATCATCGCTACAACGCACGGACGAACTCCCGATAAAAAGGCGTTGACGGGTGCATATTTCATCAGATTCTTTAGTGCGGATGCAATTAAGAGAATAATCAAAAATGACGGCAACACCACGCCCAGCGTTGCAACAAATGAACCGAGGATTCCGCCCTGTGTTGAGCCAATAAAGGTTGCCATATTCACGGCAAGGGGTCCCGGTGTGGATTCAGATACGGCAATAAAATTCAGAAACTCGTTCTCTGTCAGCCAGCCGTTGGAAAGCACCGTTTCGCGTACCAGCGAAACCATTCCATAGCCGCCGCCGAAAGACAAGGCACCGATCATCAAAAAGTTCAGAAAGAGACGCAGGTATATCATGACGTTTTCCCATGTCCTTTCCGGATTTTTCGCAGAAAGAAAACAACAAGCCCGACCGCGCCGCAGATCAGGATGTAAAACACAGAGGAAAACGAAACTGCTGTGATCGAGCAGCAGAGCATGGAAGCCATGACCAACGTGAGAAGCGTCAAGTTTAGTGTGTTTTTGTCAATACTTTTAAGCATTTTCAGCCCTGCGGTAAGGATCAGATAGATCACACATACCTGAATCCCGCGGAATGCGCAGGAAACCCAGCGCAAACTGAGAAACTGATCAAAGAACAGCGAGATACCATAAATTACAAAGAAAGATGGAATGCAGACAGCAAGTGTGGACATGGCTGCACCCGCAAATCCTGCAATTTTGTAACCAATGTAAGTTGCACTGTTGATGGCGACTGGTCCTGGCGTGGATTCGGCTACCGCAACCATGTCCAGAAACTCGCTTTTTTCAAGCCATTTTTTCTTTTCAACGAACTCATTTTCAAGCAGCGCAATCATAGCGTATCCGCCGCCAAAGGTGAACGCACCGATTTTTAAGAATGTGATAAATAAAGAGCAAATTAGTTTCATGCCTGTATACCGTACCATGCGATGTTCAGCCCCTCTATGCCAAACAGGTTTTCAACAGCATCATGATTCATAGATTTTTTGAAAGCCTCCCTGCTATTCGACGCGGAGCATCCGATAGCCGATTCCGATGTGCGTTTGTATGTATTGCTGCCCGTCTTTTCCGCGTTCCAGCTTTTTGCGCAGGGTCGCCATGAACACCCGCAGAGAAGCAATATCGTTTTCCCAACTGCTGCCCCAAATCTGCTGTGTGATGTAGGTGTGGGTCAGAACCTTGCCCACATTTTTTGAGAGCAGACACAACAGCTTGTATTCGATGGGCGTCAAGTGCAGTTCTGCACCGCCAAGATATGCGCAGCCTGCCGCATAGTCGATTTTCAGCGCACCGTTCGTAAAAATCGGAGATTCCTGCGCTGCGTCTGTTTTCATCAGCGACAGTCTCCGCTGCGTCACCCGCAGCCGTGCCAACAGTTCGTCCACGGAAAAGGGCTTCGTCAGGTAATCGTCCGCCCCGGCATCCAGCGCCCCGATTTTATCAGAATCCTCTGTTCTGGCGCTGATCACAATGATCGGCATATTTGACCACGAACGGATTTTTCGGATGATCTCCACGCCGTCCATATCTGGCAGTCCCAAATCAAGCAGCACAATGTCCGGGTTGTGAGACAGCGCCTCCATCACGGCGCTTGCGCCGTTTTGCGCAGAAAGATACCTGTATTCATGGGTTTTCAGCGTTGTTGTGATCAGATTGCGCACCGGCGTATCATCTTCTACAACGAGGACGAGCGGCTTATTCATTTAAGTTCACCTCACTGAGCGGTACTGTAAAGGAAAAGATGCAGCCCTGCGGCGAATTGTCTTTCAACGTCATTTCGCCGTTATGTGCATGGAGAATGGCTTGACAGAGCGTAAGTCCAAGCCCGAGACTTCGGCGGCTGTCACCAATTGGATTGCCTCCGGTAAAGAACATTTCAAAAACACGTTCCTTCAATTCATCCGGGATACCGGGGCCGTTGTCGCTGACGCAGATCTCAGCCGCATTTCCCCGCCGGATCGCCGTGATTCGGATGTTCGAGCCTGCCGGAGTATATTTGACAGCATTGTTCACCAAGTTGATAAGCACCTGCATGATGAGTCCCGCATCTACCCGCGCCAGCAACGGTACATCTCCGCAATCCACTGTGATGTGATGTTCTGCGGATCTTCGGTCAATATGTCGGAGCGATTCCGATACGATGTCGTCCACGACCTGATCGGAAAGGCGCAGCTTGACGCTGCCGTCCGCGATTTTTGTAACGGAAAGCAAATTCTCAACCAGTCCGGTCAGCCATTGCGCATCGTCATAAATATCCGTAAAAATCTGTTTCCGTGTTTGCTCATCCAACACGTTATAGCTGTGCAGCAGCGTATCGGCGCTGCCGGAAATGGAGGTCAGCGGTGTCCGCAGATCGTGGGAAATCGAACGCAGGAGATTGGCGCGAAGCTGCTCGTTCTTTGCAAGGACGGCGGCTTCTTCCTTTTCTTCGGCATTTCGCAGGTTATCCAGCGCCAGGGCACATTCTCCAAGGATGGAAAACAGAATACTGGATGCAAATGCGTCCGGCTGCGTTTCTTTCTCCATCGGAATCCCGACAACGCCGTAAATCTGCTGCCCGGTACGGATGGCGAGATACAGCCGTTTTGCTTTTGGAAAGTTTTGCGTCGTTGCTCCGGCACGTTTCCGGTTCTGCCAGACCCAGCGGATCGCATCCTGCTCCCGATCCGTGTCCGGGGCGCTGTATGGGCTGCTTCCGTCAGCCGGGTAAATGATCCCTTGAGCCAGTACACCGCCCTGCACCGGATAAATCAGGATGTCCCGCTGCATGAGCTTTTGTATCTGAGTTGCGGTAATCCGATAGACCTCCTCCGGCGTTTCGGCCTTTTGGAGCTGCCTGTTCATATCAAAAAGGAGCTTCGTGCGATAAGCGTCCCGCGCGGATAGCTGCGCATGGGCTTTGAGCTTTGCGGCAAGCGTACCGGTCAAAAGCGCCGCTGCAAACATGACGGCAAAGGTTATTGGGTATTTGCTGCCATAGGCTGCCAAAGACAGCCGGGGTTCCGTCAGAAAATAATTGAACAGGATGACACTCAAAAAAGCGGACAGCACACCGCAGGTATATCCGCTGGTAAAAGCGGAAGTCAGAAGCACCCCCAGCAGGTAAACCATGATGATATTGGCATTTGCAAAGCCGAGCCGCAGAAAGACCCATCCGATGACCGTCGCAGCTGCCAGAATCCCGATGGTCAGAAGCAGTTCCCATGCGGTCGGAAACGCCGGACGGATGGTAAGCAGCCGTTTCCTGCGGTAGCTCTTATAGGCTTCCACATCCGGAATGATATGAATGTCTACCTCTGGTGCAAGCGTAATGAGCCGTTCTGTCAGCGTCGGTTCACTCCAAAAATGCCGCCGCTGTACGCCGCTTCGCCCGATCACGATTTTGGTCACATCGGAGAGCCGCACATATTCCGCGATCTGTGTGGCTACGTCTTCTCCATGCGTTGTGATGATCTCTGCGCCGAACTGCTGCGCAAGGCGCATATTTGCCTGCAAGCGAACGGTATCTTCTGCGTTCATATCAGCGTCTCCGGGTGTCTGCACATAAAGCGCGGTAAGGCTGCCACTAAATGCCTGTGCCATTTTCCCTGCCATTCGTACAATGCGTTCATTGGATGGAGACGAGGACAGGCACACAAGAATATGCTCTTTTGGCAGTTCGCTTCCTTTGTTCTGCACATTTTCACCACCCCTCTTAAATGATATTATAGCACCAAAATGTGAAGGTTTCTACTGCGCCCAATCGGATTCGTTGTTTGGAAATGAAATTTGCTCTGAATCATAGATCACGATTTCTACATGGGCATGACTGCTGCGAAACCGGGAAAGCGTTTCCTCAAGTTCGTCAGGAGGAATATTTCCGACCAGATGCACGCACGGCTCAGGCTGCTGTTGTTCGGGCGCTTCCTCGATTCGCTTCTGATTTTCATCCAGAAAGCGATCCAGCCGCTTCATCAAAAACCAGCCGAACAGGAACATTAACGCTGTCCCAGCGATCAAAACGGCATCTTCCACATACCCTCACCGTCCGTTCAGATTCGGAAGCACTTTTGCAGCGCTTTGTATTCGCCCAACGCTAAAATCGTCATTTCCCCGGACAGCACCGTATCCGGTGTAATTGATACGTCGGTTTTTCCCGAATGCTTGATGCCAAGAATGTTGATTCCAAACTTTCTGCGGATATTCAGTTCGCCAATGCTTTTCCCGACCCAGCCTTCTGGTACTTCCACCTCAAAAATGGCGTGCTGCTCGTCGATCTCTATGTAGTCGAAGATATGGTCGGCAGTGTATCGGATCGCTGCCCATTTTGCCACCTGCTTTTCCGGGTAGACTACATGGTCTGCACCGTTGCGAAGCAGAAACTTTGCCTGCACATCACGCTCGGCACGCGATACCACGCACTTTGCACCCAGCTCCTTCAGCAGCGAGGTGGTTTCCAGCGAGTTCTGAAAATTACCGCTGATGGTCACGATGCAGACGTCAAAATTTCCGATGCCAAGAGAGCGAAGAAACTCCGCGTTTGTACTGTCGCCAATTTGTGCGTTGGTGACATACGGCAGCACATCATTGATTCGATCCTCGTTTGTATCGACCGCCATGATCTGATGCCCCAGTTGAGAAAGCTGTACTGCGGTATGCCGTCCGAAGCGGCCTGTGCCAATCAACAGAATGTTTTTCATGAGAAAATACTCCTTATCCAATTGTAATTTGTTCCTGCGGCAGCTTTGCTACGGTTGCTTTTTTGCCGGAAAGTGCCGCATAAATGAGGGTAAGACCGCCGACTCTGCCCAGATACATGAGCAAGATCAGCACCATTTGCGATGGAATGCGCAGCTGCGGTGTAATACCAAGTGTCAATCCCACCGTCCCGACCGCCGATGCCGTTTCATACAGGCAGGCAGACAGCGGAAGATTCTCATATGCGCTGATAAAGACCGCACCGCCAAAGAACAGCACCAGATACATCGTCAGAATGGTCGCGGCGGTCTTGACAGCGCTGCAATCAATCCTACGTCCGAAAAACTGAGCACTCTCCCGCTGGCGGAAGGTTGCGGCAGCATTAGCAAGCAGGACTGCCAATGTCGTTGTTTTCATGCCGCCTGCTGTAGAACCCGGAGAGCCGCCAATGAGCATCAAAAGGATCATCACGCCCTGCGACGCACCGGACATCGCGGATAGATTTACCGTGTTGAAGCCCGCTGTCCTCGGCGTGACGGACTGAAAAAAGGATGCCAGCAGCCGGTTTTCGGCGGGAAGCGCGGAAAAGTCTGAAAAGAAGAAAAACACAGCAGGCAGAAAAATTAAAAGGCCTGTCGTGACAAGGATCACCTTGCTCTGCATTCGGTAGCGGTGAAGCTGCCACTTGTTTTCGCAGATATCGTCCCATGTCAGAAAGCCAATGCCGCCAACCACGATCAGCAGCATAATCGTGACATTGATTACCGGACTGCCCGCATAGCCGGTAAGAGATGGATAGCGGTTGCTTTCCGTTCCAAGAATGTCAAATCCAGCGTTGCAGAATGCGGATATAGAATGAAATACCGCCATCCAGACGCCGCGCCATCCATAGTCCCGGCAGAACGCCGGCAGCATGGCAAGCGCCCCCAGCAGTTCAATCAGAAACGTCCCTCGCAAGATAAAGCGTGTAAGACGGACAATCCCGCCTACCTTTGGTGCTGAGATTGCATCCTTCATGGTGCTGCGCTGCATCAGAGAGATTTTTCGCCCGGACAACAGCGCAAACGATGCTGCTACGGTTACGACACCAAGACCACCAATTTGGATCAGCGCCAGAATAACCGCCTGCCCAAAGGTTGACCAGTAGCTGCCTGTATCCTGCACCACAAGCCCTGTCACGCAGACGGCAGAGGTTGCTGTAAACAGCGTTTCATTGAATGGAGTTACATTCCCTCCAGTCGTGGAGATCGGCAGCATCAGCAGCAGCGCTCCGAGCAGAATGACCCCGGCAAAACCTAATATGATAATTTGAAAAGACGAAAGGCGGCGCTTTCGACGAATGATCTCTTCCGGCATAAAGGCAGCTCCTTATTTCTGTGATGGTTATATTATACAGCCGGAGATTTTAAGAGCGGATAAGGGACATTTGCGACGTATTAAGATTGAATAAAGATGAGGAGATTGCTTGTGCAGATTGGGCAAGGCGAAAGTCTTGTCCATTTTTTTGTGTCCGGCTTTTCCAACTCGCCCAAGTCAGGCCGTAGTAGTGGTGAAGAGAGGGTAAGACGGTTTATTTCAATCGTTTTTTGCAGAACTGGCCAAAAAGCGCTTTTGAAATTGTAGTAAGGGTAGGGAGAAAGAAAAACACTCTGGTCGAATGTTGCTAATGGTTTCACACATGAGCACTATCGCCGGGTGTTGCGCCATCTGCGCGAGAATACGCTCTCTGCATCTGATCTGAGCCGCATTCAGAACGCGCTGACGTTTCTCTCGCCGCTCTGCCGCGATACCCGCGAAGCCCACAAGGACATGATGGGCGTGACATTAAAAACCGATGCCCTGCTGAGAGCCAGCAGATTAACGACCACCCGCTGCGTTGCAGCGGGTGCTTTGCTTTCTCGCGTCCCAGCATCGCCAATACGCCGTGGTTTCGTCCTGAAGTGGGATGGGGCTGGCCTGCGGTCTTAACGTCTGAAATGCCGCACAGCGGGCTAACGCACCGGCATCTGTGCTTGGAGTGCGCATTCGGCATAACCAGCAAAAACGCCGGTCGAAATTCTACACTTTGCCGAGAGTAAAAAAGAGCCGCTTTCCCGAAAAATCCTCGGAAAAGCGGCTCAAAATGCCTTGGGTAAAGGTACAGGTCCATCGAATTTGCTAAAGCCCATTTTGGTATCTTTTTGTCACGCCTCTAAAAATGGGCGCAAAAAAGCCCGGAAGTCGTTCTGTCTCCCTTTACAGGGACACAAGCTGTCACCCCTTCAGTGAGGGAGCGGCGTTATCCGCTCCCTCTTTCTGGTTTCTCCATGTTATGCCGGGAATTGAATGACTTCGCTCAGCGGTGGGAGCAGCTTCGGCTGCTTCTCGTCCGGCTGCATGGCGCTGTCCAACGTGCCGATGTCCCGGTAAATGATGCGGATAGACTGGCTGGAATTGCGGGAGTATTTTGTTTCCCGTTCACCGACCTCGATGCGCTGAATGAACAGCCGCAGCAGCTCCGGCGTCAGTGTGTCGATCGTTGTGTACTGTTTTGCCTTTTCAATGAAAGCATCCACGTTCGCTTCGCGCGCCTGAAGCTGTGCCAGACGTTGTTCTTTCTGCGGAATCTGTTCCTCCAGCATACGCTGCTCGTCTGTGTAATCGCCGGAGAGCATCCGGTACTGCTCGTCTGTCACGCGCCCGAGAACATTGTCCTCATAGAGCCGTTTGAACAGCTTGGACAGCTCTGCGCTTCGCTTTTTCATTGCGTCCAATTCACGGAGGACACGGTTCATCTCCTGCCGCAGTTCTGCGCTGTTTTTCTGGTTGATGTGCGCCGCGAATTGCCGCTCCTTCATTCGGGCGAAATGTGTGACCCGTCGGAGATCATCCAGAACGATTTGCATAAGTTCACACTCCCGGATGTGGTGCGCAGTGCAGGCGGTTTTGCCTTTCTTGCCGTAGGTGTAGCACTTGAAGTTGTACTCCACCTTCTTCATGGTGCTGGCTCTGTGCAGCACCAGCGGCTTTCCGCAGTCCGCGCAGAACACCAGCCCGGAGAAAATGTTCGGTTCATCCATGTGCTTCGCCGTGCGCTTTTTGTGCTGCCGCACCTCCTGCACGATCTCCCACTGCTCCTGCGTGATGAGCGGCTGGTGCGTGTTTTTTACCAGACACTGTTCGCTTTCCGGCCGGTCGATCCTCGTTTTGTTCTTATAGGAGATGGTCGTCCGCCGCAGTCCAACCGTATGGCCCAGATACATGACGTTTTTGAGGATATCACTGACCGTTGTACCAGACCATGTGCATGGATGCAGCGCATCGCACCCCTTGTGCGTTTTTCCGGTCTTCTGAAAGTAGTAATTTGCAGGTGTCAGAATATTCCGTTCCGTCAGAATCCGCGCGATTTGGCTCGGACCTTTCCCAGCAGCACAGAGGGTAAAAATCTGTCGCACGACCTCTGCCGCTTCTGGGTCGGGCTCGAGATGGTTTTCCGTAGTTTCGGATTTCCGGTAGCCATAGGGCGGGCGACCTCCGAGCCATTCGCCGCGTTCAGCCTGCAGCTTTTTCACAGCGCGAACCTTCCGGCTCGTGTCCTTTGCGTGGAGTTCGTTCGCCCAGTTGCGGATGGGATTAAAATCGTTGCTGCTCTCGACCGCAGAATCCACGCCATCGTTCACTGCGATGAACCGTACATTCTTTTGCGGGAAATAAATCTCCATGTAATAGCCGACCTGCAAATACTCACGTCCCAGCCGGGAGGCATCCTTTACGATCAGGGTGGAAACCTCACCGGCTTCGATCATTTCCACGATCTTTTTCCAACTCGGACGTTCAAAATTCGTTCCGGAATATCCGTCGTCCGCAAGAAAGAGCGTGTTTTCAAAGCCTTTATCCCGTGCGTATTTTTCTAACAGATCCCGCTGATGCTGGATGCTGTTTGACTCCCCGGCACGCTCGTCCTCCTGACTGAGCCGTCCGTAGAGAATCGTATATTGTTGTTTCTGACTTGCCATCATAACCTCCTTTTCTGTGGGGCAAGCCGGTACGGTACGGCAAGTATACCGCAGCGGTTGCCACAAGTCTATCAGATTTTTATGCGCTGTGCGCTTCTTTCTCCAGTTCCGCGTCGATGCAGGCGATCAGCTTGTCCGTCGGCGTTGCGCAGGGCTCTGCTGGGAACACAGACGTGATGCAGAACCGTCTGCCGCCGATCAGCATCTCGCGCTGTTTTGCGATGCAGTCTTCCTCTTCGTGTGTCACCGTATCCCGGAAAACGGTTGCAACTTCACCGTTCTCTGTTCTCCGAAGCTTTGCCTGCTCCGGTATGTATCCGCCGAGAATACCGGTGTCCCGATAAATCTCCCAATCCTTTTTCATAGGCCTCCTTTCTGCCTCCCACTGGAGGCTGTTTTTATAAGTGCTGTTTCCTTGTCCGCGATAACCGCCTCCCCGACCGATAGACACATATAAGGCTGTCGACAAACTGGATTTTTCATTGATCGTCCAGTAATGGTTCAAAGAAATCTGAGGTTTATGGAATTTATTATATCCGGCTACTTTCCGCTGTCCGTTCAGTCCGAATCCATAAACAGCATTGAATTTATATTTATTGGCATGTTTCTGCCATTCTGAAATCAACAGATTGTCATTTCGCTGATTATGCCATTGGGGAGCCCCCAATACGGTCAGCGAGATCATGTGTTTGTCATTGATCTGCTTGGATACATTTCCGAAATAACTGTACGCTTCGAACTCGGTCCCTTGTACATAACCGTTTCCCCAGCTCTTAGCACCTAATATCGAAATCGCCCACCCGTTACGCAAACCGGTAGAAACATTGAATGCGATCTTATTAAATCCGTCGTTTCCCACAGCGTAAGAGATACCTCCTCCGGCTTTGACGTCGGTCGTATTGGTCACGATATTGATAGAACCTCCTACCGAAGGGGCAGCCACCTTAGCCGCACCGAGTCCGCGTTGTACCTGCATCGAACGGGTAACATCCGAAAGTCCGGCCCAATTCGACCAGTAGATTTTACCGCTTTCCATTTCGTTCATCGGCACTCCATTGACCATAACGGCCACATTTTCACTTTCGAAGCCACGTACATTTACCCGGGAATCACCGAATCCTCCGCCTTGTTTCGTAGCATATATACTA
>ENA-OZEL01000767-OZEL01000767.1-human-gut-metagenome-genome-assembly--contig:-NODE-767-length-11369-cov-4.075658_pt1 | contig 11369 bp, 6 predicted proteins | sample MGYA00245064_ERZ653601 | MGnify/ENA primary metagenome ERZ653601 (study PRJEB26926, sample SAMN06165007) | human gut metagenome | biome: ENVO:00009003; feature: ENVO:2100002; material: ENVO:00002003... | reverse complement strand
CGAGATAGGCTCCGGTCTCGTGGGCTCGGAGATGTGTATAAGAGACAGCTGTGCTACCTTAATCGGTTTATCATCATTTGCCTTCACAACAGCCTGAAAGGTGAACAGGCACACTAATAAAAGAAGTAACTTTTTCATAATCGTCTTTTTTTTATTGGTTTTTATTTTTAGCAATTAATTTATAATGCAAAGATGAAGGTCGATTCTGAAAAGAATTGGGAATTTCCAAAATTTACTGTTATTTTTTTCTTCAACGCCTGATTTTATCGATACACATTTACTGAGATATCTAAACATTTGGATATCTCACTTATTTTGACGAACTTGCGAAACATAACACTTAACACAAATTTTATTAACTATGAGAACCAGCATTTATGCTCTTCTGCTTGCAGCCTTATTTACAAGTTGTACAGCTACGGAGAATCAGAAAAAACAAGACAAAACCGAGCCCGTTTCAACAACAGTTCGCCTGTTGGAAGGCGATATGCCAGATCCATCAGTAGTACGCGTAGGTAACACTTATTACATGGTACATTCGTCATTCATCTACACTCCGGGACTAGTGGTATACAGTTCAAAAAATCTCGCAGACTGGACTCCCTGCTCGGCAGCATTACCCGAATATACAGGTGACATTTGGGCTCCTGATATTTGTGTGTACGACAACCGTTTTTATATCTATTTCCCGACCCGCAATGAAAAAGGAGAAAAAACGAATATGGTTACATGGGCAGACAGCCCTGAAGGTCCATGGAGTAAACCTGTAGATCTGAAAGTAGGAGGAATAGATCCTGAGCATGTAGTGGATGAAAAAGGTAACCGATATCTATTACTCAGCGCAGGCGATTTACATCCATTAAGCGCCGACGGACTATTCATTACAGGTAAGCCTGAAATCATCTATAAAGGTTGGGAGATACCTGAAGAATGGGATATAGAAAGCTTCTCATTAGAAGGCCTGAATGTGAAAAAAATCAATGATTGGTATTATCTACTAGCGGCTGAAGGTGGAACTGCCGGACCTCCTACAGGACACATGGTAGTACAGGCACGTTCAAAAAGCGTACACGGTCCTTGGGAAAATGCGCCAGAGAATCCATTATTACGAACTCAGTCACCACAAGAAATCTGGTGGAGTCAAGGACACGGATCAGTAGTTGATACTCCAGAAGGTAAATTGATGCTTTTTTTCCATGGATATGAGAAAGGATATCTTACGTTAGGAAGACAAACTTTAACACGTGAAGTTGTTATAGGTGATGACGGATGGCTACATCTCACAGACAAACCCGCTCCATTGCCGGAGCCTCAACGTCCGTCATTGCGTACAGCGAAAGATTTTATCTGGCAAGCAGCCGGAGAAAACTTCTCCGCACGCTTCCATGTCACTCCAGAACTCATCACACTGAAAGCAAAAGGTAAAAGTCCCAAAGATGCCTCTCCCCTTCTTGCACGTGCAGGTGATCACCGGTATGAAATCGAAGCATGCCTTGAACTGAATAATGCAGAAGCTTCAGCCGGATTAGTCATCTACTACAATAAAGACATGCATTTTGGGTTAGGATTCCGTCCCGGTGAACTTCTTCGTTATCGCCGTGGAGCCATACATACCAGCCAGCCCAAAACGGAAATAACCGTAAATGATGGAAAATGCCGCTTATGGGTACGCTTACGCAATTATGACAACATTATTTCCGGATGGTACAGCATCGACGGTAAGACATGGCACAAATATCCATGGGGATTTGACATGCAAGGCTACCATCACAATACATTGGGAGAATTCCTCTCTCTCCGTCCTGGCATATATGCAGGAGGTGAAGGTGAAGTGCATGTAACAGATTTTACCTATCGTACTTTATAACTTAATAAAAATAAAGGGAATACACTGGGTACGCAAACAAATAAATCGTAGAGCCATTTGCCGAAAAATCCAATTTCAAGAAGACGTGAATAATATGGAAATAATATAAACCGCACTTGGCAATACAGCTTTTTTGACATATCTTTGTGTTGAGAAATAAAAAAACCAACCTATTCAGTAAAGTTTTATTTATGAGAAAAGTTGCTTTAATAACCGGTATTACCGGACAAGACGGTTCATACCTTGCCGAATTCCTTATAGAAAAAGGATATGAAGTGCACGGTATTTTACGCCGTTCTTCATCGTTCAATACGGGACGTATCGAACACCTTTACTTGGATGAATGGGTGCGCGACATGAAACAGTCACGTTTGGTGAACCTACATTGGGGAGATATGACAGACTCCAGTTCGCTTATCCGAATTATTGGTGATATTCATCCTACAGAAATCTACAATCTAGCAGCACAGAGCCATGTAAAAGTATCATTCGACGTACCAGAGTACACAGCCGAAGCCGATGCCATAGGCACATTGCGTTTATTGGAAGCTGTACGTATTTGCGGTTTGGAAAAAACCTGTCGCATCTATCAGGCTTCTACCTCAGAACTCTTTGGCAAAGTGCAGGAAGTTCCACAAAAGGAAACCACACCGTTCTATCCCCGTTCGCCTTATGGTGTAGCAAAGCAATATGGTTTCTGGATAACAAAGAACTATCGTGAAAGTTATAATATGTTTGCTGTAAACGGTATCTTGTTCAATCATGAATCAGAACGACGTGGAGAAACTTTTGTTACGCGAAAGATCACATTGGCTGCAGCACGCATTAAACAAGGATTTCAGGATAAGTTATATTTAGGTAATCTAGATGCACAACGCGACTGGGGTTATGCTAAGGATTATGTAGAATGCATGTGGCTTATTTTACAGCACAATACCCCTGAAGATTTTGTCATTGCTACAGGAGAAATGCATACCGTACGTGAATTCTGTACACTAGCTTTCCACTATTTAGGTATTGAACTTGAATGGCAAGGCAGTGGAGTAGACGAAAAAGGTATTGACCGTGAAACCGGACGAGTATTAGTTGAAGTAGATCCCAAATACTTCCGCCCATGTGAAGTAGAACAACTTTTAGGAGATCCAACGAAAGCCAATACTCTTTTGGGATGGAATCCTACCAAAACGCCTTTTGCAGAATTAGTCCGTATCATGGTAGAGCATGATATGAAATTCGTAAAAAAATTGCATTATAAATCAATATAGCAGTGTCATTTCCTGCAAAAGACACTACTTTATTTTTACCGATAAATTCATTAAAAATGAATTTGGGGCGCGGACTTAGTGATTAAGTTCGCGTTCCTACTTTAAAAAAGAGAATCACAATGCTAGACAAATCTTCAAAAATATACGTGGCAGGACACCGAGGTCTGGTTGGATCTGCCATCTGGAATAATTTGATGCAACGCGGTTTTACCAATCTGGTAGGACATACCCATAAAGAGCTTGATTTGTTGGATCCGATAGCAGTACGAGAGTTCTTTGACAAAGAACAGCCTGATGCCGTAGTATTAGCTGCTGCACATGTAGGAGGAATTATGGCCAACCTGCAATACCGCGCTGATTTCATTTACCGCAATTTACAGATTCAGCAGAATGTAATAGGTGAAAGTTTCCGTCACGGGGTAAAGAAATTATTGTTTTTAGGCAGTTCATGCATCTACCCTCGTGAAGCGATGCAGCCAATGAAAGAAGAAGCTCTTCTTACTTCTCCGTTAGAATATACTAATGAGCCATACGCCATCGCCAAAATAGCCGGACTGAAAATGTGTGAAAGTTTCAATTTGCAGTATGGTACGAACTACATTGCTGTTATGCCAACCAACCTGTATGGTCCTAATGATAATTTTCATCTGGGAAACAGTCATGTATTGCCAGCAATGATCCGTAAAATCCATCTTGCTAAATGCTTGAATACGAATAACTGGGAAGCTGTACGAAAAGATATCAACCTGCGTCCGGTAGAAGGTGTAGACGGCAACTGCACAGACCAGGAAATTCTTGATAAACTGGCTAAATTCGGCATTACCCCTCAAGCCGTTACTTTATGGGGAACAGGCAAGCCATTACGCGAATTTTTATGGAGTGAGGAAATGGCAGCCAGCGTACATGTATTATTAAATGTCGATTTCAAAGATACCTATGCAGAAGGGGCAAAAGAAGTACGCAACTGCCACATCAACGTAGGTACAGGAAAAGAGCTGTCAATCCGTGAAGTTGCAGAAAAAATCATGAAAGAAATAGACTTTAAGGGCAAGCTGCAATGGGATTCATCAAAACCTGATGGCACAATGCGTAAGCTTACCGACGTTTCTAAACTTCATGCCTTAGGCTGGCATCACAAAGTAGAAATTGACGAAGGAATACATCGCCTTTACGAATGGTATCTGAAAGGTATTTGCATCAATCATCAAACGACATAATCCAATATGAAGAAACTTTTATCGCTTCCACCTAATCTGGTGGAATGTTTTCACGATATAGAGCATGCCAACAATCAAGAATGGTTCTGTACATCCGATCCGGTAGGTTCAAAGTTAGGTTCGGGTGGTGGAACTGCATGGCTATTACAAGCATGCAAAAACAGCGAAAGTGACACTACCCCACTCACAGAATGGCTTGCTCACGAAAAACGTATCCTGCTACACGCCGGCGGCCAAAGTCGGAGATTACCCTCATATGCTCCTTCCGGTAAAATACTTACCCCAATCCCAGTTTTTCGCTGGGGGCGTGGTCAAAAGCTTACACAAAACTTATTGTCACTTCAGCTTCCCCTGTATGAGCAAATCATGCAGAAAGCCCCGGAGAAATTGCATACACTTATTGCCAGCGGAGATGTATATATCCGTGCAGAACAAGCCTTGCAAGAAATCCCCGATGCAGACGTTGTATGCTACGGACTGTGGGTAGATCCTGAACTGGCAAAGAATCACGGTGTATTTGTTTCATCACGCAATACTCCCGAAAAGCTGGACTTCATGCTTCAAAAGCCGAGTGTAAATGAATTAGGAGCATTGATGCAAAACTATCTGTTTCTGATGGATATTGGCATCTGGCTGCTAAGTGACCGAGCTGTAGAGTTAATGGTAAAACGTTCACTCAAAGAGGATGGATCAATCGGCTTCTACGATATGTATTCTGACTTCGGACCAGCTCTAGGCAGCCATCCTCGTATCAACGATCCTGAAATAAACAAACTTACAGTAGCAATCCTGCCATTGCCGGGTGGTGAATTTCATCACTATGGAACAAGCCGGGAGATGATTTCGTCTACACTGGCAATACAAAATTGCGTAATCGACCAGAGAGCAATTATGCACAAGAAAGTAAAGCCTCATCCGGCTATCTTCGTGCAAAATGCACTGACCGACTATACACTGACATCCGAAAACTCAGAGGTATGGATAGAAAACAGTTGCATAAGTAAAAACTGGACACTCCATAAGCGCAATATCATAACAGGAGTACCTGTCAATCAATGGCACATCAATATTCCTGAGGGGATCTGTATCGACGTCATACCGATGGGAGAAAGTAATTATGTGGCCCGTCCCTATGGATTTAATGACGCTTTCAAAGGCAGTCTGAAAGATGATTCAACCTTATATCAAGGAATACCGGTTCAGAAATGGTTATCAGACCGTGGCCTGACAGCTGATGAAATAGCATGTAACCACGATCTTCAAGCTGCACGCATATTCCCGATATGTACATCTGTCGACGAACTTGGAATTGTCATGCGTTGGATGACAGACGAGCCGAAGTTGAACGAGGGAAAAGATATCTGGATACACGCACAAAAAGTTTCAGCCGATGAGATTTCAGCTTATGCTAATCTGCGCCGTCTGACAGAGCAGCGTGAAGCTTTCCGTAAAAACAGCTGGACTGCCCTGGCTAAAAATTATGAACGCAGTGTATTCTATCAACTCAATTTGCAAGAAGCAGCCGAAGAATATGCACATCATCAATTAGAATTACCCGCTCCCCTTCCCTCCTCTGCACCGTTAATGACCCGTATCAGCGATGCAATGTTCCGTGCACGAACATTACAACTGCGTGATTCAGACGGCCATTTGGCAGAAGAAATAGCACGGGAAGAAGAAAAAGCTTTCAGCCTGATGCGTGAAGGGCTTACTTCAACAGTCGACCATAAACAGCACCCTCGTCTTTCGGTGTATCCGGACCAGATTGTATGGGGACGCAGTCCGGTACGTATAGACTTAGCTGGAGGTTGGACAGATACCCCTCCATACAGTTTGATGGAAGGAGGAAACGTGGTAAACATTGCAATAGAGCTAAACGGTCAACCCCCGTTACAAGTCTATGTCAAACCCTGTAATGAGTATAAAATTATTCTTCGTTCCATCGACTTGGGTGCAATGGAAGTTATCACCACTTTCGAAGAACTACATACATTCAATAAAGTAGGCTCTCCCTTCTCTATTCCTAAGGCAGCGTTAGTACTGGCAGGTTTTCACCCTGACTTCTCGGCAGAAAGATGTACTTCACTGGAAGAAAAATTACGTTCATTCGGAGCTGGTATAGAAGTAACACTATTGTCTGCTATTCCAGCCGGCTCAGGATTAGGAACAAGCTCTATCCTAGCTTCTACTGTATTAGGAGCAATAAACGATTTTTGTGGCTTAAACTGGGACAAACACGAAATCGGAAGCCGTACACTGATATTAGAACAGTTGCTTACAACCGGAGGCGGATGGCAAGATCAATACGGAGGCGTGCTTCAAGGTGTGAAACTCTTGCAGACACAACCCGGATGGAACCAGGAGCCAATGGTACGCTGGTTGCCAGAACACTTGTTTACACACGATGAATATCAAAAATGTCATCTATTATACTATACAGGTATCACACGTACCGCAAAAGGTATTTTGGCAGAAATCGTACGTGGCATGTTCCTCAATTCTACAGAGCACTTGAATTTACTGGGACAAATGAAACAACATGCCATCGATCTATACGATGCAATCCAGCGAAACAGTTTCGAGGAAATGGGAAGATTGATACGCAAAACATGGCAACAGAATCAGGCACTCGATTCAGGAACCAATCCTAACAGTGTAGCGGCCATTACCCAACAGATAGATGATCTTTGTTTGGGTTATAAACTTCCAGGAGCCGGAGGAGGTGGCTATTTATACATGGTTGCCAAAGACCCTGAAGCCGCCTTGCGTATTCGTAAAATACTTACCCAGAACCCGCCAAACGACCGTGCCCGTTTTGTAGAAATGAGCCTTTCCAATAAAGGTCTGGAGGTAAGCCGTAGTTAATAACTATCAAACAAAAACATATGAAACCAAAAATAAGACTGGTGCAAACGGCCGACGGGGTAAATTACCTCGTCCCGTTTGTACTTATCACTACACTATTCTTCTTATGGGGATTTGCACATAGCATTCTGGATGTGCTGAACAAACATTTTCAAGATGCATTAAGTATTTCAAAAACTCATTCAGCACTTATACAAGCAGTAGTTTATGGGGGGTACTTTCTGATGGCCATGCCAGCAGGAGAAATAATCCGTCGTCATGGCTATCGGGCAGGAGTTGTCACTGGGTTATTGCTTTATGGCATCGGTGCACTCATGTTTATCCCCGGAGAACAGATCATGTCTTTCGAATTTTTCTTACTCTCACTGTTTATTATCGGATGTGGATTAACCTGCCTAGAAACAGCAGCCAACCCATATGTAACGGTGTTAGGCGATAAAGACTCCGCCGAAAGACGAATAAATCTGGCACAATCATTCAATGGACTGGGCTGGATCTGCGGCCCACTGGTAGGAGGCTTGTTCCTCTTTGCCGCAGATGGAGGAAGCGGAAGTGTTGCTATCCCCTATGCCATCATCGGCATATTAGTTCTGCTCGTAGCAATTGTTTTCTCACGCATTCATCTGCCTGAAATTACACTTGCCGAAGAGCCAGTCGAAACTGCAACCAATAAGCAAAGTTCTTTATGGCAACATCGTAATTTTACCTTCGGACTGATAGCTCTGTTTTTTTATGTTGCAGCTCAAACAGGTATTAACAGTTTCTTCATCAATTATGTGACAGAGCACATCAGTATATCCGCACGTGAGGCAGCCCTCTGGTTGTCATTTGTCGGCATGGGACTTTTTATGGCCGGCAGAATGGGAGGAAGCTGGCTGATGGGATTCATCCGTGCCGAACGTTTATTGATGTATATGGCGGCAGGAGCTATTCTAGCCATGATTTTAGTGATGTTAGGTATAGGAGTCATATCGGTAGGAGCATTTTTCCTTTGCTTCCTATGCGAATCTATTATGTTTCCCACCATTTTCGCACTTGCCATACGAGGTGTAGGTGAACATACTAAACGCGCATCTTCCTATCTTATTATGAGCATTGTAGGAGGAGCCATAGCTCCCATAATTATGGGATACATCGCAGATACAATAAGCACAGCTACAGGCTTTATCGTTCCGTTGCTTTGTTTTATTGTCATCTTGGCCTATGCAATCCATTTGCAAAAGAATAACCGCTAAATAAAAAAGCCTGATGCAAAGTTAAACACCATGCATCAGGCTGACAAATAACTCGAAAGGTTATATTCAGAGCGTATAAATCAATTTACATAAACTGTATCAAAATACTTTTCAAATAACGTCCGGGCTTCTTCCAGTTGCTCGGGCGTATTTTGTTTCACACCTTTCAGTTTATACTCCAGCTTCATTGCTTCATATTTATGTACTCCTAAGGTATGATACGGAAGAATTTCCACCCGCTGTATCATGCGATAATCTTTAAAATGCTCTCCTAACGCCTCAATATCTTCCTGAAAGAAGCTATAGCCCTGCACCAGCACATAACGCAACCAAAATGGTTTTCCATTTTCTTCCAGCCATGCCGCCGTACGAAGTGTTTGCTCATTGCTACGTGAGGTAAGAGTCTTATGACGTTCATTATTGAATTCTTTCACATCAAGCAAAACTAAGTCTGCCAGTGAAAAGAGTTCTTTTACATCTTCATTCCAGATACCCCCGTTAGTATCAACGCAGATATGAATACCTTCCTCCTTTAACATCCGAAACAATGGAATCAGCGCTTTAGCCTGAAAAGTCGGTTCACCTCCACTAAATGTAATTCCCCCTTTCTTTCCGAAAAAAGGTTTCTGACTGACAGCCATCTTCAAAATATCTTCAGGAGCAGTTTCCTTACTCTCTCCCTTTGCATCAATGGTATCAGGGTTGGCACAATACAAACAACGGAAATTACAGCCCTGCAAAAAGACAACAAGGCGAATCCCCGGACCATCGTACGTACCAAGCGATTCATATGAATGTACTCTAATCATCTGTTCAATATTAATTAAAGAAAAAACATTTGCCGCCCAGCTCAGCGAGGAGAACGACAAATGTTTTACATATCAAGTAATGATTACAAAAATCACATACGTTCGTGGAAGCTACGAGAAATAACCTCCAACTGATGCTCGCGGCTCAATTTAATGAAGTTGACAGCATATCCGGAAACACGAATCGTAAGTTGCGGATATTTTTCCGGATGCTCCATAGCATCTTCCAGCATCTCACGGTTCAGCACATTTACGTTCAGGTGATGAGCACCCTTGATAAAATAGCCATCCATCATTGTAACAAGATTCTCTACACGATTCTCCATATCTACACCAAGCGATTTCGGAACAATAGAGAACGTATTACTGATACCGTCCTGTGAGTCACGATAACGCAATTTAGCAACCGAGCTCAAAGAAGCGACAGCACCATTCTTATCACGTCCGTGCATCGGGTTAGCACCTGGAGCAAAAGCAACACCTTTTGCACGTCCATCAGGAGTTGCACCAGTCTTCTTACCATACATCACATTCGAAGTAATAGTAAGAATAGACAATGTTGGTTTTGCATTCTTGTATACCGGAAGCTTCTTCAATTCCTCATCAAAATAATAAATCAAGTCGACGGCCAAATGGTCTACACGGTCATCATCATTACCGAAGCATGGGAATTCGCCATCGATATCAAAGCTTTCAGTCAAGCCGATTTCATTACGTTTAGCGGTAACTTTAGCATATTTGATAGCCGAAAGTGAATCGACAGCAATAGACATACCCGCTACACCATACGCCAGATTGATAACCGGATTTGTATCAACAAATGCCATCTGAGCTTTTTCATAATAATATTTATCATGCATGTAGTGAATGATGTTCATCGCTTCGTTATACACACGAGCCATTTCTTTCAAGACCTTCTTATAGTTAGCCAGCACCTCTTCGAAGTTCAGTACATCTCCCGTCAGCACAGGAATATCCTTCACCATCAGTGTTCCTGTATTTTCACAGCGTCCACCATTAATAGCCAGCAACAAAGCTTTAGCCAGATTACAACGTGCACCGAAGAACTGAATATGGCGACCTATATCCTGATAAGACACACAGCATGCGATACCATAATCATCCGAATTACGTACCTCACGCATCAAATCATCATTTTCATACTGGATAGATGATGTATCAATCGACACACGAGCACAGAAATCCTTGAATCCTTCCGGCAACTGCGGACTCCACAGAACAGTCAAGTTAGGTTCTGGAGAAGGACCCAGGTTATAAAGAGTCTGAAGGAAACGGAATGAAGTCTTTGTGACTTTCGTACGGCCATCATTAAAACGTCCACCAATAGATTCCGTTACCCAAGTCGGGTCACCGGCAAAGATATCCGTATAAGCCTGCATACGAAGATGACGCACCATACGCAACTTAATGACAAACTGGTCAATCAACTCCTGAGCATGCAACTCATCAAGATTTCCGTGAGCCATATCATACTCAATATAAATATCAAGGAATGACGAAACATTACCAAGTGACATTGCAGCACCATCCTGTTCTTTCACAGCAGCCAGGTAAGCCATATATACCCACTGAACAGCTTCCTGTGCAGTAGTAGCCGGACGACTCAAATCGAGTCCGTACTGCTGTCCCATCACTTTTATTTCCTTCAAAGCCTTAATTTGCTCTGCCACTTCTTCACGCAATCTGATTCGCTCATCAGTCATAGGGCCTGTAAGATGACGTAAATCGTCCTGTTTTGCCTCAATCAGACGATCAATACCATACAATGCCAAACGACGGTAATCACCGATTATACGTCCACGCGCATAATTATCAGGTAATCCAGTCAAAAATCCCAAAGAGCGGAACGAACGAATCTCTTCAGTATATGCATCAAATACACCATCGTTATGAGTTTTGCGATAATGGGTAAAAATATCTTTTACCTTAGGGTCAACCTCTACTCCGTTTTCGCGGCACGCTTTTTCTACCACCTTAATACCTCCAAAAGGTTTGATGGCACGGCGTAACACTTCATCAGTTTGCAATCCTACAATCACTTCGTTATCCTTGTCAATATATCCAGCTGCAAAAGATGTGATAGTAGAAAC
>ENA-OZEL01000749-OZEL01000749.1-human-gut-metagenome-genome-assembly--contig:-NODE-749-length-11541-cov-3.911632_pt1 | contig 11541 bp, 9 predicted proteins | sample MGYA00245064_ERZ653601 | MGnify/ENA primary metagenome ERZ653601 (study PRJEB26926, sample SAMN06165007) | human gut metagenome | biome: ENVO:00009003; feature: ENVO:2100002; material: ENVO:00002003... | reverse complement strand
CTACACGCGTAAGATCGTCGGCAGCGTCAGATGTGTATAAGAGACAGGTAATATGCTCTTCCGCATATGCAACAGAACTGTCCATCATCACCTGCGCATAGATCAGCGCTGCACAGCAGACGATCACGACGATCAGCACAGCGGCCAAAAGATACCGCCGGTGCAGCTTTTTCTGATAGGCCTGCACGCGTTCCGGCGCGATTCCGCTTAAAAGTTCCTGCGCGGCCTCGTCCGGTGTGCCGACATGGGCAATCAGCGCGTCCAGCGTGGTGCAGTCCGGCGCGGATTCGGTCAACTCCTCCCGCAGCCCGGTCAGCAGCTGTCTGCGCTGCGCAGCCGGGAGCGGCAGCCGTTTTCCAACCGCCCGGCAGTATTGCCGGATCACGGCGTCGTTATGCTTCATGTCCGTCCCAATCCTCCATCAGCTGCTGAAACACGACGGAAATCTCGGCATACTCGGCCAGCGTCTGCCGCAGATAGTCCCGTCCGACAGGCGTAACGGCATAGTAATTGCGCGCACGGCCGTCTACGATCTCGCTGGAGCTGATCTCGAGATAGCCCTGCTCCTCCAGCCGGTACAGGACGGGATACAGCAGGGAAAGCTGGTATTTTCCGCCCGAACGCTGTTTTAATTCCTGAATCAGTTCATACCCATACATCGGCCTGTCGGATAAGATCCGCAAAACGGCCAACGGGCTGGTTGCTCGCTTGAAATACGCCAAAAACGAATGCCCGGAATCCTCCTGCTTCGCCATAGGCCTCCCTCCTTCCGGATGAGGGCGTTGACAATAGTTTTATAGCACAGTATTTTATAAAAGTCAATATAAAGCATTGACAAGTATAGAGGGGAGGATATACTATAAATAGCGATAATCGCTGCTGGATACTCAAAATGTATGCAGGGAAACGCCGCATGGACGACAGATTGGGAGGAAGCTTATGCGCACGACAGAGAAGGAAAAATCCCTGGTTGGTCCGGTGATTCTTTTTATTCTGAGCGCCCTGGTGGTTGCCGCTGACGTTTTTGCGCTTTGCGCGCTGTCTGCGCGGCCATGGGAGCGGCATCAGGTGCTGACGCTCTGCCTTTCGATCGTCGCCTTCACGATCAGCGGAACCTACAGGTGGATCACGATCTGTACAACGCTTGATCAGCGAAAGCAAAACAGGAAGCGGCAGAAAGAAAGGAGAACGAACCAATGAAACGCTTTACAGCGCTTTTTCTGGCTGCGTGGCTGGTGCTTCTGATGGGCTGCGCAGCTTCGCGGCAGCTGGGGCAGGTATGCGGGGCGGAGAACTGGTCGTCCGTCCAGTTGGTTGAGCGATACGACCGGGCCGGAGAGGAAGCAACGTCACGTTCCGCGGATGCGGTCAGTCTGGAAGCGCTTCGGACGCTGCTGCGCGAAGCATATGCAAAGCCCTCCCATGCTTCCACGCAGCTTCCCGTTCCGTGCATCCAGCTGTTCCTGTCCTGTGCGGACGGAACGCTCTGCACACTTGCCGTCGGAGCAAACGGACGCGTTGTCCTGACCGCGCATTCCGAGGGCAGCGAAACCGCGTCTTACTGGAATACAGGCTCTTCGGCGCTGTATGACGCGCTGCTGTCGATGGTAAATTAAAAAAACCAGGCGCGCTTTGGATGGTTCGATCATCCGAAGCGCGCTGTTTGTTTGCATTGACAGCGCGTCTCCGATGTGATACGATATTCTAGAAATTTTGTTCGCATTGAAGGGAGGCACGATCATGGAGTTGCTGGAGGGGCTGAACGCGGCGCAGCGGGAGGCTGTTTTATCGACTGAGGGCTTTGTGCGCGTGATCGCGGGCGCGGGCTCCGGCAAGACGCGGGCGCTGACGCGGCGGTTTGCGTATCTGGTGACGGAACTCGGCATTCTGCCGGGGAATCTTCTGTGCGTGACGTTCACGAACAAGGCCGCAAACGAAATGCGCCAGCGCATCCACAACCTGACCGGCGACGAGGATACCGGCTACATCAACACCTTCCACGGCTTCTGCGTCTCCATTCTGCAGGAGGACAGCCACGCCGTCGGCTATCCCAAAAGCTTTCTCGTGCTTGACAACAGCGATATTGACGCCATGCTCCAGATCATCTATGAAGAGCGTGGGCTGACGCTGCGCGACATGACGTTCTCCCATGCGCGGGACATGATCGAAATGCTGAAGCAGAAGGAGCGGCCCGAATATTACGAGGATATGCTCACGCTGCCGCTCGATACATTAAAAGAAAAATACTGGAAAGCCGAGAACGCAAAAGATAGTATCTTCTACGGTTATCTCTATCAGGAAAAGAAGTGCTTTGCGCTGGATTATAACGACCTGATCGTCTTCACGCTCCACATTTTCCGCACGCACGAGGATATCCGCCTCAAGTGGCAAAAGCGGCTGGAATACATCATGATCGACGAATTTCAGGACATTGACCCGCCGCAGTACGCCTTGATGCAGGTGCTGTGCGACTATCACAAAAATCTGTTCATTGTCGGCGACCCCGACCAGACCATCTACACATGGCGCGGGGCCGACGTGCGGTATCTTCTGGACTTTGACAAGGTCTACCCCACGGCGAAGACCATCATGATGATGGAAAATTACCGCTCCACGCCGGAAATCCTTGCGGCCTGCAACAGTCTGATTGCGAAAAACGTGAACCGCATCAAAAAAGACCTTCTGCCCATGCTGCCGGGCGGCGCGCCGGTTCTGTGCCACCACGCGGCCAACAGCGAACAGGAAGCCCGCTGGATCGCCGCGCAGATCAAAACGCTCCACGAGGCCGGGACGCCCTACCGCGATATGGCGGTTTTATACCGCGCGCACTATATCACGCGCGGCGTGGAGGAACTTCTCCTGAAGGAAAAAATCCCGTACACGATCTACAGCGGCGTGCAGTTCTTCGCCCGTGCTGAAATCAAGGACGCGCTGAGTTATCTGCGCATGATCGCCTGCCGGGACGACCTGTCGTTCCTGCGCATTGCGAACGTACCCAAGCGGAACCTTGGCGAGCGCCGCATGGCGTTTTTGAAGGACTATGCCGCGCAGAACGGCTGCTCGCTTTACGACGCACTGCGCCGGAATCTGGACAGTGAACTGCTGCGCGGGACGAAGGGCGGGAAATTTGTCTCGCTGATCGAATCGTTCACCGGCATTTATGATCAAATGCCTGTTTCCGAACTGCTGGCCGCCGTTCTGAACGAAAGCGGCTATGAGGCCATGCTCCGCACGGAGGGCAGCCAGATGCGGCTGGACAATCTGGCCGAACTCAAGCAGTCGGTCTATACCTACGAGACGACCTGCGGCGAGGAATGTACGCTGGAGCATTATCTGGCGCACGTCGCGCTGTTCACAAACGCTGATCTCGACGATCCGCGCGATCAGGTGCGGCTTATGACTGTCCACAGCGCGAAGGGACTGGAATTCCCGCATGTGTTTTTATGCGCGATGAACGAGGGCATTTTCCCGTCAAAAAAGACGCGGACGCTGCCCGGCATGGAGGAGGAACGGCGGCTGTGCTTCGTTGCTATGACGCGCGCACAAAAGGCCCTCTATCTGTCCGAGGCCGAGGGCCGCAATCTCGACGGCAGCCCGCGCTATCCGTCGCGCTTCCTGCTGGATATCGACGATTCGCTTTTGACCTTTACGCACACCCCGCGCGAAGACCTCATCCGGCAGGCGCGGGAATATATCGGCTTTTCCACCCGCCTTCTGGACGAGAGCGGGCTTTCGCAGGGGTTTGCCCCCGGCACGAGAGTCCGCCACGCCGTCTTTGGGCTGGGAACCGTGCTGGAACGCGATCCGGCGCAGAATGCGCAGCTGGTGCAGTTCGATTCCATGCCCACCCCGCGCCTGATTTCCCTGCGCACAAAGCTGGAGCGGGAATGACGCCTTCCGCGCAAATTCACAGCATAAAAATTATCCGGCGCTGCACAAAAGCTGTGCGGCGCCGGGATTTTTATGCGTGATAGTTCAGAATGTCGTTTGCAACCGGGGTGTAGAACAGGCGGTGGATCTGGGCGGGGGCCCTGGTCTGGCCGAGGATCCACATGAGCTTTCCCGTGATGGCCTCGGTCGTCATGTCGAACGCCTCAAGCACCTGCGGGCATTCGCGGATCTTGTGCCCGACCTGATAAACGCCGACGTTGCTGCCCTCGTTCTGCACCTGCGTGGTCAGAACGACGGTTTTCCCGGCCTGAATGCCCTCTTCCAGCACGGAAAGAAAGTCGTTTCCGTCGTAGGACGGGATGCCGCCCACGCCGAAGCTTTCCAGAATCAGCGCGTCGTTGTGCCGGAGCATCCAACTCGCAAGTTCTGCCCGCGCGCCGGGAATGAGTTTCAGAAGCGCAACGCGCTCGTCGAGCGTGTCATAGAAGACCGGCTCGGGCAGGCAGGCGTTTTCGATGTATTGTAAAATGCAGCCGTCCTGCAAAACGGCCAGATACGGATAATTGATGCTGGAAAAGGCCTCGTAGCTTTTTGAGCGCGTTTTGCAGGCGCGCGTGCCCTGAATGACCTTGCCGTTGAAGACGATCATAACGCCGTGCAGCGTGTCGCTGCATGCGCACAAAAACGCGTCGGTCAAATTGACCTTGGAATCGGTTGAGTCAAAGCTGATGGGCTTCTGGGCGCCGGTCAGGATAATGGGCTTGCGTGCGCCCTGAATGAGATAGCTGAGCGCTGCAGCGGTATAGGCCATGGTGTCCGTGCCGTGACTGATGACAAAGCCGTCATAGCGGTCGTACCGCTCCCGGATGGCCTTTGCAATCAGAAGCCAGTGCGTTGGGGCAAGATTTGTGCTGTCCAGCGACAGAAGCTGCAGACACTCGGCCCGGCACAGCGACGATACCGCCGGGACGAACGACAGAAGCTGCTCGCTCGTCAACTCCGGCATAAGGCCCTCCGCCGTTTTCCCGGATGCGATGGTCCCGCCGGTGCCGATCATCAGGATTCGTTTCATGGGCGTATCCTCCCGCGTTTTTTCATTATTCTTCCGTCTGCACCGTATACGGCAGGAACCAGTCGAGGTAGCGTGTCGGCTCTGTTACGGCGCCGCGCGTGGTGTAGAGCGCATAGCTTTTGAACAGGATGGGCGTAATATACCCGCGCTCGCATACACGCTTATAGAGATTATAGGTGTTGCCGCTGTTGACAAGCGCCATGCTGCACAGGTTCATCATCGTGCTGTCGGCCAGATCGCCGTAGTTGAGCGTGCCGGTCGCGCCGAAGAACGGCGAGAGGTCAAAGTTCGGAGACAGGCGCACCTCGCCATAATACAGGTCAAAATTCCCCTGCAAAAGCGCCTGTTTGTACTCGGAATATTCCATGGACTTGACCGTAATGTTGAAGCCCAGGGAATTGAGCATTCTGGCAACCTCGTTCGCTGCCTGTACGCGGATATAGCTTGACGAGCAGACGATCATTGTGCCCTCGACCGGGACGGAATAGCCCTTGGAGGGGACGTAGAGGTCGAGAATGCCGTCGCCGGTCGCGTCCTCGACGGAGGCGCTGGCCAGCTGGTCGTAGTACGAGCCGGTGTCATAGGCGAAGCTGTTGGCCAGCTTTACATCGTAATACCGGGAATTGGGCGAGCACGGCAGCGTCGATGCCACGGCAAAGCCGCCCAGTGTCTGCCCGACCAGCTGTTCGCGGTCGATGGCAAAGGTGATCGCGCCGCGCAGGCCGTAGTTGGAGAAAACGGGCGAGTTCATGTTGTAGCCGATGTACTGCATGATGGTCGTCTCCTCGTTCCACAGCTCGTAGTCGTTGTGGAAGCCTGCGAACGCGGAGGAGTTCGGGTCCGTCAGGACCATGTTGACCTTCTGATACTCAAAATTATCACGCACGTCGGCGGCAGTGGACGAGACAGTCAGCGCGATCTCGTCAAAGTCAACCAGCGGCGGCGTATCACGCCACCAATTTTTGCAGCGTGTCAGCTTTGTTTCGGCAAATTCATACGGGCCTGTGCCCGGAGGGCTGACCTCGTCCTTTGTGCCGGATTTGATGATGGGAATATCCAGCAGCAGCGGCAGGCATTCATATGCCTCGCTCGTCGAGAGCACAAGCGTCAGATCGTCCTGCGCTTCGGCGGAAACGATAAAGCGCAGGCGGGAGCCGTAGTAGTCAGAGCCCTTGGCGGATTCAATGGAATACGCCGCGTCCGCCGCCGTAAGCGCGCTGCCGTCGTGGAATGTAACACCGGAGCGAAGCTTCACCGTGGTTGTCCGGCCGTCGTCGGTGACGAAATACGTCTCGGCAAGAACGGGCTCCGCCTCATAACTGCTCGTCACGGCGAACAGCGGTTCATAGAGGAAGGAAAAGATGATGCGGTTATTGAGACTCTGGCAGTTGTAGGGCTGCAGGCCGTAATCCGGCTGGTAAGCAAGGCCGAAGGACTCCAGTGCCGTATACGTCTCGGTGACGACCTGCTTGACCTCCTGCTGCTTGTCCGAGCCATCAACCGAGCCGGTCTGCTGGGCGGCGACGGCTTCGTCGCCGACGGGGAAAAGATTCTGCATCCATTCGCTCGTTGCGATCGTCGTACAGCCGCAAAGGAGCGCCAGACAGAGCGCAAATGCCGTAAGGACCAAAAGCTTCCGCTTCATGCCGGTGCGCCTCCTTTCAGCCGGATGATGGCGGCCTGTGAGCCGCGGTTTCCGCCGGTCACGCGGTGCGACCAGAAGCGGTTCGGCTGGCATTTTGTGCAGTCCGGGCAGATATCAATCACCCGCACGCCTGCCTTTTCCAGCCAGCTGCGGTTCAGAAGCTTCAGATCGACGTGCGATTTTTCGCCGTGCGGCTCGATGGCCGCCTCCGCGTCCGGGCCGAGCGCTTGCCGCATGGCCTCCGGCACCTCCGGCCCGACCTCAAAGCAGCAGCGGCCGATACACGGGCCGATGGCCGCGCGAATGTGCTCCGGCGCGCAGCCAAATTCCGTCTGCATGCGCAAAACGGCCTTGTACGCGATCCCTAGTGCCGTTCCGCGCCACCCGGCGTGGACGGCGGCGATGGCTTGCCGCACTGGGTCAAAGAGCAGCAGCGTTGTGCAGTCTGCACCGAAGCAGACGAGCGCCACGCCGGGCTCGTCGGTCAGGATCCCGTCGCAGACGGCGGTCTGCTCCCGCTCCAGCCCCGTGCCGCAGTCCTGTTCGCCGACGCGCAGCAGAAGATCGGTATGCTCCTGCCGGGTGAAGACCGTCTCCTCCGGCGAAAAGCCGGCGGCAGCGCCGAGAATGCGGTAATTCTCCCGCACATTCTCCGGCTTATCGCCCCGGTGCGTGCCGAGATTGAGGGAGGACAAAGCCCCCTCGCTCACGCCGCCGAAGCGCGTGGAGAAGCAGTGCACGCTCCCGCAGAGCGCGTCGGCGGTCAGATATTCAAGTGTTCCGTGGTGAATGGTGTGAAACATGGGCTTAATTCGCGTTCTGGCCGCGTTCGGCGGCGAGATCCTTGTCGCGGCAGCATTTTTTATATTTTTTTCCGCTGCCGCACGGGCACGGGTCATTCGGGCCAACCTTGATCTTCTTGACGACGGGCTGACGCTTGACAGTCTTGTCGCCGCCGGCACCTTCGCCGGTGACCTTTGCCACGCGCTGGCGCTTGATTTCCTCATTCGTCTTGATCCGGACAAGGAAGACGCGGCGGACGATCTCTTCCTTGATCGCGTCGTTCATGGCCTCGAACATGTCAAAGCCCTCGCGCTTATACTCGATGACGGGGTCTGTCTGCGCGTAGGCGCGCAGGCGGATGCCCTGCCGCAGATCGTCCATGGCGTCGATGTGATCCATCCAGAATTCATCGACCACGCGCAGCGTTACGACGCGCTCAATTTCACGCATGACGGGAGATGTGAACTGCTCTTCCCGCTTGGCATAGGCGCGCTGCATGAGAGACAAAATCTTCTCTTCCGCCTGCTCCCGCGTGAGCGCGGCCAACTCCTCGTCGGAGAGAAGCCATGTGCCCGTGGGGAAGAAGATGGGCTCGAAATGCGTCATCATCTCGAAGAAATGCTGCTTGTCGGCCAGCTTCGGCTGCTCACCGAAGGCGCTGGCAACGTAGGTATCCACATAGAACCGCATCATGGACTGGATGTTCTTCTGCAGATCCTCGCCGTCGAGCACCTGGCGGCGCTGCTCGTAAATGATCTTACGCTGGACATTCATCACGTCGTCGTATTCCAGCACGTTCTTTCTGGACTGGAAGTTGCGGCCCTCAACGGTCTTCTGCGCGTTTTCGATCGCGCCGGAGAGGATCTTGGCGTCGATGGGCGTATCCTCGTCGATGCCGAGCGTCTCCATCATGTTCATAATGCGCTCGGAGCCGAACAGACGCATGATATCGTCCTGCATGGACAGATAAAACCGCGTCTCGCCGGGGTCGCCCTGGCGGCCGGAACGGCCGCGAAGCTGATTGTCGATCCGGCGCGATTCATGACGCTCGGTGCCGATGATGAAAAGGCCTCCTGCCTGCCGCACAAGTTCTGCCTGTTTGTCTGTCTCGACCTTAAAGCGCTTATACGCTTCGGTATAGGCCGCACGGGCGGCCAGAATTTCGGGATTCTCCGTCTCGGCGAAGGAATTGGACTCGGCGATCAGTTCGTCGGACAGGCCCTGCTTGCGCAGCTCGTTCTTTGCCATGTATTCGGCGTTGCCGCCCAGCATGATGTCGGTGCCGCGGCCCGCCATGTTCGTCGCAATGGTCACGGCGCCCAGATGGCCCGCCTGCGCGACGATCTCGGCTTCTTTTTCATGGTGCTTGGCGTTCAGGACGTTGTGCGGGATACCCTCGCGCTTGAGCATCTGCGACAGAAGTTCCGATTTTTCAATGGAGATCGTGCCGACCAGAACCGGCTGGCCCTTGGCATGGCATTCCTTGATCTGCGCGATGACGGCACGGTATTTGCCTGCCTCGGTCTTATAAACAACATCGGGGTCGTCGATACGGATGACCGGTTTATTCGTCGGGATCTCGACAACGTCGAGATTGTAAATGCCGGAGAATTCCTCCTCCTCGGTCAGCGCCGTGCCGGTCATGCCGGAAAGCTTGTCGTACAGACGGAAGAAGTTCTGGAATGTGATGGTGGCGAGCGTCTTGTTTTCGCTTGCAACCTTGACGCCCTCCTTGGCCTCGATGGCCTGATGCAGACCCTCGTTATAACGGCGGCCGTACATGAGTCGGCCGGTGAATTCATCGACGATGATGACCTCGCCGTCCTTGACAACGTAGTCGATATCACGCTTCATGAGGCCCCTTGCCTTCATGGCCTGATTGATGTGGTGCGAGAGCGTGGCGTTTTCTGGGTCGGCCAGATTTTCTACATTGAAGAACTGCTCGGCCTTTTCAATGCCCTTCTGCGTGAGCGAAACGGAGCGGTCCTTTTCGTCGACGATGTAATCGCAGTCATACTGATCCTGCAGTTCCTTGTTGTCCGTCGTGGAGAAGACCTGCTTTTTCAGGCGGGAGACGAAATAATCCGCCATTTCATACAGCTTGGACGATTCCTCGCCTTTGCCGGAAATGATGAGCGGTGTGCGCGCTTCGTCAATGAGGATGGAGTCAACCTCATCAACGATGGCGAACGCGTGACCGCGCTGCACCATCTCCTGTTTGTAAATCGCCATATTGTCGCGCAGATAATCGAAGCCCAACTCGTTATTTGTGCCGTAGGTGATATCGGCGGCATAGGCTGCGCGGCGCTGTTCTGCAGTCAGATCGTGGACAATGAGGCCGACGGAAAGTCCTAAGAAGCGGTAGACCTTGCCCATCCACTCCGAGTCGCGCTTGGCGAGATAATCGTTGACCGTGACGATGTGCACGCCCCTTCCGGCCAGCGCATTCAAGTATGCAGGCAGGATTGCGACGAGCGTCTTGCCTTCGCCGGTCTTCATTTCGGCGATGCGGCCCTGGTGCAGCACGATGCCGCCCACGACCTGCACCCGGTACGGACGCATGCCGAGCACGCGGTCGGCTGCCTCGCGGCAGACGGCGAACGCCTCCGGCAGCAGCGCGTCGAGCGTCTCACCGGATGCGTAGCGACCCTTGAATTCCTGCGTTTTTGCGCGAAGTTCCTGGTCAGTCAGCTTTTTATACGGCTCCTCAAGCGCCATGACGGCCTCGACCTGCGGTTCGAGTTTTTTGACCTCGCGCTCCGAGCGGGTGCCGAATAGTTTTGTAAACAGTCCCATGGTAAAAACCCTTTCTGCGCCGCGCGGTACGCGCGGCGGTACGTATTCTAAAGTGAGATTATACCACATATATGGCGGCAAAAAAAGAAGAAATTGTGAATTTCGGCGGCTTGATTTACCCGGACGGGACTGGTAAAATGAGTTTGATTTTTATGGTATCGAGGTACTTTGCGTATGGCTATCCGTCTTGTGGCCGTCGATGTTGACGGTACGCTCGTCACTGCTGACCAGCGTGTTCTGCCGCGGGTGCAGGCCGCGGCGCAGCGTGCGCTGGAACACGGCATCCAGCTTGTTTTGTGCACCGGCCGCGCGCCGGGAGAGTGCTGGTATATTTTAGATGCGCTTCCGCAGATCCGCTACGCTGTCACGCAGACGGGCGCGATCGCGCAGGATCTGAAAACCGGTGAAACGCTCTATCACTGCCCGCTGTCCCCGGATGATGCGCGGCTGATCTATTCCCATGTGCGCCGCTACGACGGGCTTGTCAATTTCTTCTCCGGCGGTATTGTGTATAATGCCAAGCAGCAGATGGCGCAGTTTGAACGCTATTATCCTGCCGACTTCCGCTGGCTGTTTGAACGGTCGCACGAATTTGTCGATGATCTGGACGCCATGGTCGCCGGATGGAACAGGCCCGTGGAAAAACTCTATGTGCCGTTCTCCAGCCGGGAAGAGTGCGAAAAGGCGATGGCTGATCTGACGCAGCTTCCGTATTTCGTGACCGGCGCGGGCTATGTTGATCTGGAGGTTATGAATCCGAACACCAGCAAGGGCATCGCGCTTGGGGCGCTGTGCAAAAAACTCGGCGTTCCGCCCAAGCAGGTCATGGCCATCGGCGACAGCGGCAACGATGCGGCCATGCTCGACTTTGCAGGCGTCGGCGTTGCAATGGGAAACGGGGAAGAAGCGCTCAAACAGAAAGCGGATCTGATTGCGCCGACAAATGAAGAAGGCGGCGTGGCCGATATGCTGGAGCTTGCAATCAAAGGAGAGATATAAAATGGGCGTACAGGATCTGACAGTACAAATGGTCGTCATCGTCGTCATCGGCGTATTCTTTGCGTCGTTCATGGACGCCATCGCGGGCGGCGGCGGTATTATTTCCGTGCCGACCTATCTGCTGGCGGGACTTCCCATGCACTTTGCGCTGGGCACGAACAAGTTCTCCTCCTCCATCGGCACCGCGTTTTCTACTGGCCGGTATATCAAAAACGGCTATGTTGACTGGAAACTTGGCATTCCGTCCATCGTTCTGGCGCTGATCGGCTCGTTTTTCGGAACAAAATTACAGCTGATGATCTCCGAGGTGTACTTACAGTACCTGCTGCTGATCGTGCTGCCGGTCGTGGCCTTC
>ENA-OZEL01000737-OZEL01000737.1-human-gut-metagenome-genome-assembly--contig:-NODE-737-length-11645-cov-6.716739_pt1 | contig 11645 bp, 5 predicted proteins | sample MGYA00245064_ERZ653601 | MGnify/ENA primary metagenome ERZ653601 (study PRJEB26926, sample SAMN06165007) | human gut metagenome | biome: ENVO:00009003; feature: ENVO:2100002; material: ENVO:00002003... | reverse complement strand
CCTTTAAGAGCTTTAATCTCTGGACATCATTGTCAATCTCCATCTTTTCCTTGATCAAAGGATTACCTGTAGCAACCGCCTTGATCTCTGCATATGAAAGTGTAGCCTCGTCGATATCCTCGCAGCTTCGGCTTACAGCCTTGCTTGTCATAACCTGACTGATAAAACGCTGCTTATTCTCGACGAGTGACCAGTTGTATGCATCAAAGGTTCCTTTGGTGACATATCTGTAGATTGCTACTTCTTCATTTTCGTTGCCCTGTCGTATGCCTCGTCCTTCCCTCTGTTCAATAGAAGAAGGCTTCCACGGACAATCGACATGGTGCATTGCAACAAGGTGTGTCTGCACATTGACACCTGTTCCACACTTATCTGTTGAACCGATAAGAACTTTCTTTTTACCTGTCCTCATCTCCTTAAAAAGTGCATCCCTCTGTGCATCTGTCTTGGCATCATGGATAAAAGCTATCTCATCTGCCGGAATACCATACTGGATAAGTGTTTCCTTCAGATAATCATAGATGGTAAAGTCTTTATCCGGTCCCGGTGTGCCGATGTCCGAAAAATAAGCTGGCAGCCTATATGACCGTTGGCATTTCCTTTCTCATATTCTTTCCAGACATTTTCTGCTACCTTATTGAGCTTTCCATCCGGATTATTTGGTGCATCCTTATCAATCAGCCTTGCATCTGTTCCAAGAAGTCTTGCCTCATGAGTAATCTTTAGGAAGTTATCCTCGCTTGGATCAACTCCACCGCCTCTGATACGCTCTGCCCTCACAACAAAATCTTCCATGACCTGCTTTACATACCAGTCAGGCTCTGACTCCACTATGATAGGCTTCCCACCACGAAGTGCCGGCACATCAAGGTCAAGCATGTCTGCGGTCTGCACATCTGCTACCTCACGGAAGATATTCATAAGCTCCGGCAGATTTGTGAACTTATTAAATCTGCTCTTGAAACGGAATCCGCTTCCCTCTACAGTAAGCTCCAGTGCTGTTGTCACTTCACCAAAGTTTGCCGCCCATGAATCAAAGTGATAAATCCCCATCTCTTCAAGTGCCGCTTTCTGTAAGTAAAGCTGCATGACATACATCTCACACATGGTATTGGATATCGGTGTACCAGTTGCAAACACAATGCCCCTGCCATCATTTATCTCTGATAGGTATTGGCATTTAAGCTGCATATCTGTTGACTTTTTCGCTCCACTGCTGCTGATACCTGACACATTATTCATCTTGGAAAAAATCGCAAGGTTCTTAAAATTGTGCGCTTCGTCAACCATGATAGAGTCCACACCAAGTTCCTCAAAGGTTATAAGGTCATCCTTCCTGCTCTCATCTGACAAGGATTTCAGCTGCTCCTCCAGCTTTTTCTTCTGGCTTTCCATCTGTTTTACAGTCCAACGCTCCCCGTTACGCTCCTTCATCTCATCAATCGCATAGCTGATTTCATCAATCTGCTCATTGAGCATTCTTTCCTTTCTCTCTGCGGAGATTGGGATTTTCTCAAACTGCGAGTGGGACATGATAATGCAGTCATAGTCACCTGTCGCAATCCTTGATACAAACTGCTTTCTGCGGCTCTTTTCAAAATCACGCTCTGTGGCAACTAAGATATTTGCTGACGGATAAAGCCTTAAAAACTCTGATGCAGTCTGCCCGATAAGCGGCTTTGGAACAACCATAATTGTCTTATTGGCAAGTCCGAGTCTCTTCTGCTCCATGCAGGCAGCCATCATCTCAAATGATTTTCCGGCACCAACGCAGTGTGCCAGCAGGGTGTTTCCTCCGAGAAGGATTCTTGCCACCGCATTCTTCTGATGTGGCTTTAGCTCAATCGCCGGATTCATTCCCGGAAACTGTAAGTGGCTTCCGTCATACTCACGCAGACGGATATTATTGAATGTCTCGTTGTAATACTCCACATACTTCTGTCTACGCTCCGGCTCTGCAAACAGCCACTCCTTGAACTTCTCCTTGATCATGTTCTGCTTTTCCCTTGCAAGCATTGTCTCATTCTTATTGACTTCATAATGATACCTGCCATCTCCGTCATCAATCCTGTCCCTTACTGTTACAGTTTTAAGATTCAGCGTATCCTCAAAAATAGAATAAGCATCCATGCGGCTTGTACCATAGGTCTTAGTAGCTGCCACTGAATGCTTATCCATGCTCTTATTCTCGATGAACCATTCCATACTCATCTTATTTAAGTGTACCTGAATGCCTGTATTGTAAAACTGACTTCTGACTGCTCTTGCACGTCTTGGTGTATTGAGAAGTTCATAGATAAACTGCTCATAATCAAGCGGTTCAATCCATGTCGTACCAATCTTTACATCAATATCTGATGCTTCAATCCACTCCGGCTGCACCTTTTCAAGTGCTGCCACATTGCCTGCAAATCTTTCTGCCTGTGGATTGTCTGTATCAGCCGCCATAGCCTTTGCTACACGAAGCTTGTCTCTTACATTTCCGGATAGATACTCGTCTGCTGTCTCCCAGCCGATATCAGGATTGTTCTCGTTGTATCGGTCGGGATTAAGGAAAATCAGTCCGTCCAGCTCTTCCACAAGAACTGCCCTTCTAAGCTCTGCCAAAGCATCATCACTTAGCGTTATCTCATCCGCTGTCTGCCCGGACTTTTCTGCAAGTTCTTCCTTTGCATTTGTAATATCAGGCTCATAGATAGAAAGCATATAGGCAAGATTTACATATCCAAATTCATTGACGGATACATTTAATGCTTCCACAGCAGTCTCAACCCTGTCTATGACTGTCTTTGCCTTAATCGTCTGCTTATAAAACATATCCGCTTTTTTCACCTCCCCATCTTCGTTTACTTCCTCAAGACTGCAAAGAAGTGGATAATCGCTGTCGTCCCTGAATGCTATTCTGTTTGCTTTTGAAGTAATGGCTCCATACTGCTTTACGAAGGCATCATATTTTACATTAAGAAGTCTCTGCTTATCAGAAAGCTCCTCCTCGCTGCAGCCATCCATCTGGATATCAATCAGCTCTCTTGTTATCTGTCTGATTTCATCAAGGCTTCGGATTCGCTCCTCGGCAGTCTGTGATACTTCTTTTCTTACCATCTCGGAATTTTCCCTGTAATAGAGCTTTCCTTCAAAAAATGTGTAAGTGTAGTTTCTCACATCCGGATCAGCCGGGATAACTTCCTCCGTCTGCTCCGCTTCATCTGCCACTCTCTCAAAATCTGTCATCTGTGCTTTGATATTACCGATAGCCTTATTGAGAGTCTCATACATATTGAAGTTCTCATCATTATTCACACAGACTGTATATCTGCTGTCCTGTCCGTAAATCCTCGTATCATACTCCATAGCCCCAAGCATCATTTCCGGATGCTCTGCAAAATAAGAGTTGACTGCAATGCCATTCCCAGTTACACCAAGGTGCACCCAGTCCGGCTCAATGTCAATCTTTCTCTCCCTCTTCTGCAAAAACAGGATATCTGCTGTCACTTCGGTTCCTGCATTATCTTTAAATGCAGTATTCGGAAGTCTTATCGCTCCCACAAGCTCTGCTCTTTCAGCCAGATACTTTCGGATAGTAGGATTTGCCTTATCAAGTGTTCCCTTTGTGGTGATTACTGCAACCATGCCACCCGGTCTTACCTGATCAAGTGCTTTTGCAAGGAAATAATCGTGGATACGGAAGTTATACTTGTTGTACTTTGGATCAAATACCTTATAATCACCAAATGGCACATTTCCGACAACCACATCAAAGAAGTTATCCGGATATGTGGTATTCTCAAATCCTGTGATACTGATATTGGCATTCTGATAAAGTTGCTTTGCAATTCTTCCTGAAATGCTGTCAAGCTCCACCCCATACAGCTTACTTCTCTGCATAGGTGCCGGCATACTTCCAAAGAAGTTACCGATACCCATAGATGGCTCTAATACATTGCCGCCTCTGAAACCAAACTGGACAAGTGCCGAATTTATGCACATGGCAATCTCCGGTGAAGTATAAAAGGCGTTATTTACTGTTGCCCTTGCAGCACTGTATTCCTCATCAGATAAAAGGTCTTTCAGCTCTGCATATTCTTTGCTCCAGCCTGCGTTTTCCTCGTCAAATACCTGTGACAGTCCGCCCCATCCGACAAACTTCGACAGAACTTTCTGCTCCTCTGATGTTGCGAGCCTATTCTCTGATTCAATCTGCTTTAAAGTACGAATTGCATCCATATTCCACTGGTATCTGGTCTTAGCACCGCCTTTTTCCATTTCCCAGAGATTGTAGTGAAAGTTGTGCTTTTTCGATGTTGCTTCTTTCTGTTCGGATACTTCTTCCACTGATTCCTTTGATTCTGTATCAGCCTGAATACCACCCACAGTTACTGATACTGCTTCATCAGAAACCACATGTCCATTCTCATCAATCTTAGTCTCCCAGCCATTTGCTATTGCTCTTTCCCTGGTTTCAAGACGATTAGCTTTTACACTATCCTCGATATCAAAGAATCTCTTATATACCGGATTCATCTTATCCCTGTCAGTCTTCTGCTTAGTCTCCTGATAATATTTCTTCTGGTCTTCTCCACAGTAAAATGGCTGTTTTACCATATAGGATAAAATCTCGTATAACTCACGCCAGTCGAGTGCACCTTCCTTACGCACACCATTCCTGTTCTTATAGCTGATCTTCACATAACCGCTTCTGATTGAGTACTCCACAAGACCATACTTATTGTTGGAATATGCCTTTCTTTCTGCATTATCTGTCCCTAATGCAATATCCCTGATAAGGTCAAGTTTATTTGGCATAAATGCAAAATCAGACTGCACCACATCCATAAGGAATGCCCTAAACGGAGTGTAGCAGCTGCAATCTGTTACAAGAATCTCCGCCGCATCACGCAGGTCTTCATCAAGCTCCTCAATACGCTTGGCATAATCAATCGGTGTAATATACTTAAGCTCTGATGGATCTTTTTCAGATGTTTCAGCTTCTATCTCGGCACCATATTCTGCCTGTGTTACCATGCGGTCTTCATCGGCAGCTTCCTGTGGTGTCATGCCTTTTGCACTTACATAATCTCTGTTAGAAGCATAGCTCTCCGGCTCATCCGGTATTGCATAATCATCAATCTCTGATTCTGCCTCTTCCGGTTCCACTTCCCGATATTCGGCATCAATGATCTCATCATCCTCACGGAGTCCGTCCATCGCAAGCTCATCAATACGAGGTGTCTCAGGCTGGTATTCCCCTGTAAGAATAAGGACACCAAGCTCTTTTTCGATATCTTTCCATGAAACATATCCTTCAACCTCTCCATCCTCATCTCGCCACTGAAAACGCAGTCCGTTCCCATGAAATGTGTCATATCCGTGCAGTCCCAGTCCGTCAACCGGCCAGCCTGCACCTCCCTGACCATATTCTGCTTTAATACGCTTTGCCCTGGTTCCTGCATCAATCTCTGTTTCAAAAATCTTGCATACCCTGCCCTTACCACCGATAAAACCTGTACCTCTCATAAGCACCTGTTTGATATACTCACCTGGTACTGTTGCAGACTTTTTGGGATTCAGGTAATTGTATTTACCTGCTAATGCAGCTTTTCTGTCCTGCTCGAACTGACGCATAAACTGATTATTGTTTTCGTCCTCAGTATGAATGGTGCCAATGCTTGCCTGCCCATTCTGGTCGAAAAAAAAGGAAGCCTGTGTATATTCGGCTTCCTTACTGACACCCAATGAATTGATTTCATCAAGTTCCCTATTCAGTTCTGTATCATCTGATTCTAGTGGAATCGCATCACTATCTGATTCAGTACCACTTCCTCTGCCTGCATCTTCGCCTGCTCTCTTATCTTCCACATCTCCATTGTCGATGACGGATTCTGTGGCTTGTGCTTCGCCAGATACTGCATCTCCAGCTGGTCGTACAGCTGATTCGCTTCCTCCTCTACCGCTGACATCTTCTCGTACATCTTCCCGAATCTCATCAGCGTCTTGTATCTTGCCGGCTCGTTCTCCTTTAGATAGTTCATCGCCATCCTTCCGTATTTGCCCAGCTTCGTGAGATCCTCCGTCTCGTCCGGCATCTCTATCTGCGGATAAAGCAGTCCGTCCACTTCCTTGTAAGTCATTTCTTCTAACATATCCAATTCTCCTTTCGCTCTCGATTGCCTTTAAGTTACGACTAAATTCTCTAAGAACACTACAGGAGACATCGCATACAATGGAACCAAGACGGTAAATGATCTCTTCGTCTTTGATATTTACGATCTGACTAAAATCCTGTTCTTGCACAGATAAGTCAAATCCGCATCTCGTCCCTACAGCATACATGACACTTGCATATACAAGCTGCTCCATGTCCATTTCCTGCTGTAAGCCATTGCGTTTCTTACTTTCTTCCTTTATCACACTACCTGATAGCTGCATAAGCTCGGTCATTCGGTCTCCGAACTCTTCTTTTATTATAAGCCAAACATCTGTTCCTGTAAACTGTTTTAATATATTTTTTAGAGACTCCCTGTCGCTGTTATCGTATTGCTCAATCTGACCTTCTGACACAAGAAAATCCACATAATCCTTAAGATTTTCTCCCTCAAGGTCCCATGTCAGCTTAACATTCTTCCCTCCGGTATCACTGATATCAAAGATATACCTCATGCGTGGATTCAGTGCCCTTGACGGGAAGATGGCGCAGCCTTTCGCACCACGCTTTACATATCTTCCCACCTTTTTCCAGGTATCATAATCTGCCATGAGTGTGCTTTTTTCCGGAGGTCTTTGCGCTGTTACCATAACGATATTGTCAAATTCATAGCGGTATAACTGACCTGCGACCTTTAACACATCCTTCCAGTTCTTTTCTGATCTGGTGATGTTACCAATCTCAGAATCGTATATCGCTTTGACCTTCATATCAACGCCCATACCTTTGTCCTCCTCTACTTAAACATCTCTGCAAACAATCCCTTAAAGAGCTTTAACTCATCCTTATCCAGCTCGATTGCAAATTCATTGTCGATTGCCTGTTTTTCGCATTTATCCTTTTTCTTTGCAATCTTACGCACCACACGAAGAAGCACATAGCACTCCTTGGACTTTGCAATGCTCTGTTTAAAGGTCAGCTCATCCTCATCGACTGACTTCTGTGTCTGATAGATAATCTCTTTTAACTTATCATTGATACCATCTACTTCCTCAAGGGAAATAATAACGGATGCCTTAGAAGCACCCGATCTGTCCCACTCCTTATGAAGTTCCTTTACTAAAAACTCCATGTTCTTAATTACTGTTGTTGAATCACTTTTCATCTTGCTCTTCCTCCGTTTTCTTTTAATGAAGAAGGGAGCTGACCTTCGCTGATAGGCGCAAAATCAACTCCCTTCATGTCCTCTGCTCCAAGGACTATCTGCTCTGCATAATACATATCCATTGCCTTATTGATGGCATCGTCAAGCGACTCTGCCTTTACTTTCTGTACTCGTGAAAGCACTTCTTTTATCTCAACATCAAATTCCTGTTCCATATGATATCGCCTCCTGTAAAAATCTCATCACCGGCTCTTTTCTTCCTTTACCTGTCTTTCCTTAAAGCCCTCATCGTACTTTCCATCTTCCAGCCTGTCGTAAAAACAGTCTTCTTCAATCGTTCCGAAATCCTCATACATCTGGTGAAGGAAGTCATTCTGCAGCTTCTTTGGCACATCATCATCCTTTGACATATCCTGATAAAAATAGAACTTCTGCTTTAGCTTTGCCCTGTAATCATAGATATCCTCTATCTTTTCCGGTGTGCCATACTCCCTCTTGTATGCCTTGAAATTCGTGGTTGAGAGTGTGGAACCAAGATAAATCCCATGCTCCCACGATACCCCGATTGTGGTATTGTCCTTTGTAGGCTTCCCATCCTTCGGATAACGCTTATACTCTGTCGCACCAAGGGCGATTGTAAGGGAACCTGACTTCATATCCATCACCACAAGATTCCTTGGTGATAATGCTTCAAGCACCATGTAATCATGGTCATTGAAGTTATGAAATGTCTGTCCCCTTTCAAATGATCTGTCCACACTTTCATAATGCAGGTTAAAATCATCAACCCAGCCCTTATCGGTCATTCCAATCTCCTTAAGCTTTGCAACACATTCAGAAGAACTGGCTTCTTTATCAAACCGAAATTCTTTGGAATCGTTATAAAATCCCTGAAGAAAATGTCCCAGCTGAATATCATCCAGACAGAATCTCGCAGATACAGTTACATTTGCTGCCCTGTAATACTCTGTGAAGTTATCTGCTTCACCAAGTGTCCTTCCAAGCTGCAACAAATTTTCTGCAAGCTCTGACATGTCATCAACTGCTATAAAACTCTTATAATCATCCAGAGTCATCAGCATATTTGTCTCTGTTCCCCTGTCGTTTTCTGTTACCAATATCATATCTTTTAAATCCATTCTTACCTCCAGTCTCAGAGAGGGACTATGCCCTCTCTGCAAATTTCCTGTTATGGTCTTCCTATCACAACAATCTTTCCTGTGCTTGCCACATCCCGGTAAACCACACCAAGACTTTCATTAAGTGCCTCTACCACTTTGCCATTTCCGACATATACTGCCACATGGCTGATGTTCTTATATCTTCCATTGCATGTAAAACTGTAGAAGATAAGGTCTCCCGGCTGTAACTCATCAAAGGAGACAGTCTTTCCGGCTTCATCCAGTCCCTGTGCCTCCGCTGCCGCTGTGGTTGCACCGCCATAACTAATATCCACGCCTGCATCTTTCCATGAATAATAGGCTAAGGAACTGCAGTCATAATAGTTACCGCTGTCTCTTAAATCCTGACTATAAGGAAATCCAACTCTGTGAAGTGCATAGGAGCAGACTGTTTTCTGCCTGCTGTCTGTAATTCCACTAAGGATGGCATTGATTTCATCCTCAGTCATGGAGCTTACTCCCGGACTTCCGCCTCCGCCGCCACTTCCGCTTCCGGCATATCCAAGCTGTCCCATAAACTCCGGACTCATGATCTGCTCAAGCATTTCCACATGATCAGAGTTAAACCCATAGACTGAAATCATATCCCTGTACGATTTCAGCGTTACATTCACATACAGAACAGACTTCGTGACAGTAGTCACATTGCCGTCTGCATCCGTTTCTTCCACATCCTTTGTTCCGGTGCTTGTGGTGTATGAACACATATCATTTACAACTGCCTGCAGCCAGCCTTTAGAAGTATCATTCATGACTGTTGCAGTATCTCCGACACCATGCTTGACCATATAGACTGCCATGATGTCATAGTAATTGCTTGGGTTTTCTTCCATACCTTCATAGTCCACATATACAAGCTCTCCAAGATCATATCCGGTATGCTCATTCACTTTCGTGTTCACATCCCGGTTAAACTCCTGCACATAGGCACTCGTTACTGTCTGCACGGTATCTCCTGATTCAAGTGGTGGCAGAAATAAAGCAAATGGTGAATTGTAAAGGATTGCTATCACCGCTATAACCGGAACCGCAATCATGGCAACTACAAGAACAAGTAATAAAAGCACCAATCCGATAATCGGTGCAGCTGCCTTTACCCAGGTAATCGCTTTTCGCACAATCAGATCCTTTACCAGCTTTGCCACACTATCCGTCTGATTCTCCTGTGCTTTCATCTTATCCAGAAAGAACTTTATCTTCCTGCTCCGGTTGGTCATCTTTTCATCCTTGACCTCTATGGACACACCTGCCGCATATCCGGCTGCCATGCCGATTGCCGTGCCAACTCCCGGTGCAACCGCTGTTCCTGCCGCCGTAGCAGCTGCCTTTGTCGCAGTTTTCGTTGCAACCTTGGCAGTAGTCTTTGCTGTTTCTTTTGCCGTCTCTTTAGCTACAGTCTTGGCTGTATCTTTGGCAGCTTTCTTTGCTGTCTTTTTTGCCAGCTTCTTTCCTGCCTCTACCTTCTTGATACGCTTCTTTGCCTCGGCTGCCGCCTTTTTCCTGAAAAGTGCAGCCCCCTTAGAAGCAGTTCCGGTAACAGGGCGGCTTGCTTCATATGCAAGATATGCTGCCTGCGATACCTCCTGACCGCCTTCCACCTGATCTGTTACTGCCCCGGCTACAAGTGCTCCAGTTCTTCCTGCAATGTGAAGATTCGTGTTCTTGGTCTTGATGGAAGTGTTTGATTCCTTAAGGTTTTGCTTGAATCTTGATAATCCCTTATTCTTCGGCTCCGACTGATGAATGGTACTCTTGCGATAGGACTTCTTTTTATCATCAGATACCTTTGCACCGATAGTCTTAGGACCTCTCTCTACTGTATAGATGTTGCTGCCTTTAATCTTGGCTCCCTTTGGTTCGTGGGCATGAATCTTGGCTTTCTCCTTGGTGTGAATGACCATCGGTTTGTCATCAACCTTTCTAATTTTCAATTTTCTCACCTCCTACTTTGAAAAATAAAATAAGCCGCTAGGGAGCAAAAATTACTCCTTAACGGCTATGTAAAATCATTCAATATTCAATTATTAAAAGCAACATGAAACTGAAATTTCACGCAGACTATTCCTATACCGTAATGTCTATTCTGACCGATGATTTCTTCTCACCAAAATGCTTTATTTCGATATCCTTCATTTCCTCTATAACATCTTTTTCAATTTGGTGAACATCACTTAATTGTAAATCTCGCTTCGAATCATTTACTATTTTTGCTGCCTCATCTACTGAAACAGTTGTATCTGATGTTAACTGTTCAGACATTTCAGTATCGTTTGAATCCTCTGCAACCTGCCCCTTTTCTATAGATGTCTCTACAATTTCCTCTTCTGTTGGCAAATCCCTATATTCTGTACTTTTTACAAATCTTGTGAATGACTCTACAGCTCTAAAAGTATTTCCCATGATACGTTGAGCTTCCTTAAGCTTTTCACTCTTTGGAATATTTGGATTATTCACGATACTTTTTAGTTCTGCCAAATTTCCATTCATCTCATTTACTTGAAGCCTTTGAGCCTCTTCTTTTGTCTTACATCTCTCCAACCTACGCTCATAAGCTTCTTGTTCCATTCTTGCCGCTTTATATTCCATATAGGCTTTAGGGTCTTTCTGACGAATAGCATCTTCTTCTGAAGCTGTTAATTCTTGACCGCTTGCAATCTTGTTATAAATCTGACTATATGCAGAACTTTCTTTGTCTCGCTCAAGTTGCTCTCGGAAATGCTGAATCATGCTTTCTTCCTGACTTGTTACAGTCATACCCTCTTGCTTCTTTACAACATCCCCGGTAGCCTTCTTTTGCTCCCAATCATTTACTAACTGCATCTGATTCACAGCGTTTCGTATTGTACCTGCAATCATAGCACACCTCCAATTCCCGGTTAATGCTACGATTAAATAGTGATATCAAACTTCATACCCTGTGTTGCCTTTTCTTCTGTTATCTTACTCCAATCCAGTTCAGAAATCTTTTCAAATAATTCTTCTTTTGAATTTGCCTGAATTGTAGTCCGCTTAACAGTTACATCCTTCTTTTCCTGCTTTTTCTCCTCTGCACGTTTTTCCTTTAATTCTTCAAGCCGTTCTTTCTGCTTTTCTGTAATCTTCTCCAAATCAGCAAAAAGTGTCATCTTTCCATCATCATCAAAGGACATAGTTAACT
>ENA-OZEL01000732-OZEL01000732.1-human-gut-metagenome-genome-assembly--contig:-NODE-732-length-11704-cov-5.547944_pt1 | contig 11704 bp, 5 predicted proteins | sample MGYA00245064_ERZ653601 | MGnify/ENA primary metagenome ERZ653601 (study PRJEB26926, sample SAMN06165007) | human gut metagenome | biome: ENVO:00009003; feature: ENVO:2100002; material: ENVO:00002003... | reverse complement strand
TTTCCATTTTGAATCACTGCTTTTATTTTTCGGATAATGGATGCGGCTTCTGCCTTGTCTGTGACTTCCAGTTTTACTTTTGATATTTCGCTGTATTTGGATGCGATGAGTCCGCGTACAGAAGTTACATTTTTGGCGTTGGCGAGACGCATCATATTAGAGCTATGAGAATATTTGTAAGGTGTTTTATAGGGTGTGTCTTTCTTTGTCTCATAATGTGAAAAGTCAAATCCATAAGGATTTTTCTCGGAAGATGGAACATAAGGAAATTGTTCACGATTTTCTGAGGATGCTGTCCATGTGGATAAATTGGCATTTTCATCTAACACTAATCCCATAGAAGTCAGTGTTTTTCCCGATAACAATGTTTCGAATTGAGCGTTTTCCTTATACTTTGAGAAATTATCCAATATGCCTGTAACTTTGTTATAGACAGATGTATCTGCAAGCATTTTGTCTAAAAGATCCGGTGCGATTATAACATTGTTTGTTCCGCTGGATGCAGAAGCGTAGTCTTTTAACTCTGATTGATTAGCAAATGATAAGAATGTAAAATTTAGATGGTTGTACTTGCTCTTCAGTTCATCGATGAGGCTGTCTACGGTTTTGAATGTGTCGGAACTAGAGGGGATTTTCGAATTTTCAAAGGAAGAATGTATCTGAGGGGAATTGCTTGATAAAGCCTCTAATTTCAATTCTTGACCTCCTTTCTGTTATGAATGTCTTTGATTAATATATCGGTTTTAAATCGCAAAAATAAAGTCTTTCAAAAAATAAAGTCTTTCTAAAAAATAATTGACAAGCCTGTTTTTTTGTGGTAGGGTTAAAGATGCACTATTGTGGAGTAGTATGGACTATTGAATGCAATGTAACCCAGAAAAATATATATACGAGGAGTGAAACGTCAATGGAGAAAAACAGAATTCGTCCCATCACAAACGGAAAAAGTTCGCGTATGAGCTATGCAAGGCAAAAAGAAGTATTACAGATGCCGAATTTAATTGAAGTTCAGAAAGATTCTTATCAGTGGTTTCTGGACGCAGGATTAAAAGAAGTGTTTGAAGATATTTCACCAATCTCTGACTACAGCGGTCATCTGAGCCTTGAGTTCGTAGATTTTACACTATGCGAAGATGATGTAAAGTACACCATCGAGGAATGCAAAGAGCGTGATGCAACTTACGCGGCACCTTTGAAAGTGAGAGTAAGACTTTATAATAAAGAAACAGATGAAATTAACGAGCACGAGATTTTCATGGGAGATCTTCCGCTTATGACAGCGACAGGTACTTTTGTGATTAATGGTGCTGAACGTGTTATCGTAAGTCAGTTAGTTCGCTCTCCTGGAATCTACTATGCAATCGCGCACGACAAAGTAGGTAAAGAATTATATTCTTCTACAGTAATCCCAAATCGTGGTGCATGGTTAGAGTATGAGACAGATTCGAATGACGTATTTTACGTTCGTGTTGATAGAACAAGAAAAGTACCGATTACAGTGTTAATTCGTGCACTTGGTATCGGAACAAATCCAGAGATCTTGGAACTGTTCGGTGAAGAACCTAAGATTTTAGCAAGCTTTGGAAAGGACGTTGCTGAGAATTATCAGGAAGGTCTATTAGAGTTATACAAAAAGATTCGTCCGGGTGAGCCTCTTGCGGTGGACAGTGCAGAGAGCCTTATCACAAGCATGTTCTTTGATGCAAGACGTTATGACCTTGCAAAAGTAGGACGTTACAAATTCAATAAGAAGTTAGCACTTCAAAACCGTATCACAGGTCAGGTATTGGCAGAGGATGTTGTGAATGCCATCACAGGTGAAGTGATTGCTGAAAAAGGTGAGAAATTATCGAGAGAAAAAGCGACAGCAATCCAGAATGCGGCTGTTCCATATGTATGGATTGACGTAGAAGGTGAGGAACGTAATATCAAAGTGCTTTCTAATATGATGGTGGATTTGGGAGCGGTTGTAGATATTGATCCAGAAGAGGTTGGCGTGACAGAGGCAGTGTACTATCCGGTGCTTGCTGGATTATTAGAAGAAACAGCTGGGGACATTGGCGAATTAAAAGAAGAGATCCATAAAAATATACATGAATTGATTCCAAAACATATTACAAAAGAAGATATTTTAGCGTCTATCAACTATAATATTCATTTGGAATATGGAATGGGAACAGATGACGACATCGACCACTTAGGTAACAGACGTATCCGTGCGGTTGGAGAATTACTACAGAACCAGTACAGAATCGGTCTGTCAAGATTGGAAAGAGTGGTTCGTGAGAGAATGACGACTCAGGACTTAGAGGGAGTTTCACCACAGTCATTGATTAATATCAAACCGGTAACAGCAGCTGTAAAAGAATTCTTTGGTTCTTCACAGCTGTCACAGTTCATGGATCAGAACAACCCTCTTGGTGAGTTGACGCATAAGAGACGTTTGTCTGCACTTGGTCCAGGTGGTCTTTCAAGAGATAGAGCTGGATTTGAGGTGCGCGACGTGCATTATTCTCACTACGGAAGAATGTGTCCTGTTGAGACACCGGAAGGTCCTAACATCGGTCTGATTAACTCGCTTGCGACTTATGCGAGAATCAATCAGTATGGTTTTATTGAAGCACCATACCGTAAGATTGACAAGACAGATCCGAAGAATCCGGTTGTGACAGAAGAAGTAGTTTACATGACAGCAGATGAAGAAGATAACTATCATGTGGCGCAGGCTAATGAACCTCTTGATGCAGAGGGACATTTTATTCACAAAAATGTGGCTGGTCGTTATCGTGAAGAGACACAGGAATATGAAAGAACAGCATTTGATTACATGGATGTATCACCGAAGATGGTATTTTCCGTGGCGACAGCGCTGATTCCGTTCCTTGAAAATGATGACCCTACCCGTGCGCTTATGGGATCAAACATGCAGCGACAGGCGGTGCCTCTTATGATGACAGAAGCTCCGGTTATCGGTACAGGTATTGAGACAACAGCAGCGGTAGACTCTGGTGTATGTATTGTGGCAGAGCAGGCTGGTGTGATCGAGCGTTCTACTTCGAAAGAGATTGTTGTAAAGCATGATGATGGAACAAAGAAAACATATAAATTGACAAAATTTTTGCGCAGTAACCAGAGTAACTGCTACAACCAAAGACCAATCGTTGTCAAAGGGGAAAAAGTAGAAGCCGGACAGGTGATCGCAGATGGTCCTTCGACATCTAATGGTGAGATGGCTCTTGGTAAGAACCCATTGATCGGCTTCATGACATGGGAAGGTTATAACTACGAGGATGCTGTATTACTGAGTGAAAGATTAGTACAGGATGATGTGTATACATCTATTCATATTGAAGAGTATGAGGCGGAGGCGCGCGATACGAAATTAGGACCTGAGGAGATTACACGTGATATTCCGGGGGTCGGTGATGATGCGCTTAGAGATCTGGATGATAGAGGTATTATTCGTATTGGTGCAGAGGTTCGTGCAGGGGATATCTTAGTTGGTAAAGTAACTCCGAAGGGAGAGACAGAACTGACAGCAGAAGAGAGATTACTTCGTGCAATCTTTGGAGAAAAAGCAAGAGAAGTAAGGGATACTTCCCTGAAAGTACCTCACGGAGAATATGGTATCGTTGTAGATGCGAAAGTATTTACAAGAGAGAACGGTGATGAGCTTTCACCAGGAGTAAACCAGGCAGTTCGTATTTATATCGCGCAGAAGAGAAAGATTTCTGTTGGTGATAAGATGGCTGGTCGTCACGGTAACAAGGGTGTTGTTTCCCGTGTACTTCCTGTAGAAGATATGCCATTCCTTCCAAACGGACGTCCGCTTGATATCGTGTTGAATCCGCTTGGTGTGCCGTCGCGTATGAATATCGGACAGGTGCTTGAGATTCACTTGAGTCTTGCAGCGAAAGCACTTGGATTTAATATCGCAACACCGGTATTCGATGGTGCGAACGAGATCGATATTATGGATACATTAGATCTGGCAAATGACTATGTAAACCTTGAATGGGAAGAGTTCGAGAAGAAACATGGTGAAGAGTTACTTCCGGAAGTATTACAGTATTTATCAGATAACAGAGAACACAGAAAATTGTGGAAAGGTGTTCCGCTGTCACGTGATGGTAAAGTTCGTCTTCGTGATGGACGTACAGGAGAATACTTTGACAGCCCTGTTACAATCGGACACATGCACTATCTGAAACTGCACCACTTAGTAGACGATAAGATTCATGCTCGTTCTACTGGTCCTTACTCACTGGTAACACAACAGCCGTTAGGTGGTAAGGCTCAGTTCGGTGGACAGAGATTCGGAGAGATGGAAGTTTGGGCACTGGAAGCATATGGTGCATCATATACATTACAGGAGATCTTAACTGTGAAATCGGATGATGTTGTTGGTCGTGTGAAGACATACGAAGCAATCATCAAAGGAGATAATATACCAGAACCGGGTATTCCGGAATCATTCAAGGTACTCCTGAAAGAACTTCAGTCATTGGGACTTGATGTGAGAGTATTGCGTGAAGATCAGACAGAAGTTGAGATTATGGAGACAATCGATTACGGTGAAACAGATTTACACTCCATTATTGAAGGAGATAGAAAGTATAACTCTGAGAATGAATCTTATGGAGAGCATGGCTTCAGCCAACAGGAATTTGCAGGTGAAGAGCTTGTGGACGTAGAGGAAGAGGAATTTGAAGAACCGGATGACATCGATTTTGACGATATGTTAGACGAAGAATAGGAGGATTGCCAATAATGCCAGTAACAAATAATGAACCAGCATACCAGCCGATGACCTTTGATGCGATTAAAATCGGTTTGGCGTCACCTGAAAAAATCTTGGAATGGTCAAGAGGCGAAGTGACAAAACCAGAGACAATCAACTATAGAACTTTGAAGCCGGAAAAGGACGGACTTTTCTGCGAAAAGATTTTTGGACCTAGCAAAGACTGGGAATGTCACTGTGGTAAATACAAAAAAATCCGCTACAAAGGTGTTGTGTGTGACAGATGTGGTGTTGAAGTAACAAAGGCAAGTGTTCGTCGTGAACGTATGGGGCACATCGATCTTGCCGCACCGGTATCACATATTTGGTATTTCAAAGGAATCCCAAGCCGTATGGGATTGATCCTTGATTTATCACCGCGAACACTGGAAAAAGTATTATACTTTGCATCTTATATCGTATTAGACAAAGGTGAGACGGATTTACAGTACAAACAAGTATTGTCAGAACAAGAGTATCAGGAAGCAAGAGAAAAATGGGGAAGCGCTTTCCGTGTAGGCATGGGAGCGGAATCCATTCAGGAACTTTTGCAGGCGATTGATTTAGATAAAGAATATGAAGAGCTGCAGGCAGGCTTAAAAGGAGCTACGGGACAAAAGAGAGCGAGAATCGTAAAACGTCTTGAAGTAGTGGAAGCTTTCCGTGGTTCAGGAAACAAACCGGAATGGATGATCATGACAGTCATTCCAGTCATCCCACCGGATTTGCGTCCGATGGTGCAGTTAGATGGTGGACGTTTTGCAACATCTGACTTGAATGATTTGTATAGAAGAATCATCAACAGAAATAACCGTCTGAGAAGACTGTTAGAGCTTGGGGCACCGGATATTATCGTGCGTAATGAAAAGAGAATGCTTCAGGAAGCTGTTGATGCGTTGATTGATAATGGTCGTCGTGGCCGTCCGGTAACAGGACCTGGTAATAGAGCGTTAAAGTCATTGTCCGATATGTTAAAAGGTAAGTCTGGACGTTTCCGTCAGAACTTACTTGGAAAACGTGTTGACTACTCAGGTCGTTCCGTTATCGTGGTAGGACCGGAACTTAAGATTTATCAGTGTGGTCTTCCAAAAGAGATGGCGATTGAGCTCTTCAAACCATTTGTTATGAAAGAGTTAGTGGAAAATGGTACTGCTCATAATATTAAAAATGCAAAGAAAATGGTAGAGAGACTTCAGACGGAAGTTTGGGATGTTCTAGAAGATGTTATCAAAGAGCATCCGGTTATGTTAAACCGTGCCCCTACCCTCCACAGACTTGGTATTCAGGCATTTGAACCAATTCTGGTAGAAGGAAAGGCAATCAAGCTTCATCCACTCGTATGTACTGCGTACAATGCCGACTTTGACGGTGACCAGATGGCTGTCCATCTTCCACTTTCCGTAGAAGCGCAGGCAGAGTGTCGTTTCTTACTGTTATCTCCGAACAACTTACTGAAACCGTCTGACGGTGGTCCGGTAGCCGTTCCTTCACAGGATATGGTTCTTGGTATTTACTATCTGACACAGGAAAGACCGGGAGTAAAAGGAGAAGGAAAGTGCTTCAAGAACTTAAATGAAGCAATTCTTGCATATGAAAATGGAGTAATCACACTTCATTCGCGTATTAAAGTACGTGTGACAAAGTCAATGCCAAACGGCGAGACACTTACAGGAAATGTAGAATCTACACTTGGACGTTTCTTGTTCAATGAGATTATCCCTCAGGATTTAGGTTTTGTAGACAGAAGTATTCCGGGCAACGAATTGTTGTTAGAGGTAGATTTTCTCGTAGGTAAAAAACAGAATAAACAGATTCTTGAAAAAGTTATCAATACACATGGAGCAACTGTTACAGCAGAGGTACTTGATAAGATCAAAGCGACAGGATACAAATATTCTACAAGAGCTGCGATGACGGTATCTATTTCTGAGATGACAGTGCCGCCACAGAAACCACAGATGATTCAGGAAGCACAGGATACTGTGGATAGAATCACAAGAAACTTCAAACGTGGTCTTATCACAGAGGAAGAGCGTTACAAAGAAGTTGTTGAGACATGGAAGAATACCGATGATGCACTTACAAAAGCGCTTCTTGACGGACTTGATAAATACAACAACATCTTTATGATGGCTGACTCCGGAGCCCGTGGTTCTGACAAGCAGATCAAACAGCTTGCAGGTATGCGTGGTTTGATGGCAGATACAACAGGTCGTACAATCGAGTTGCCGATCAAGTCAAACTTCCGTGAAGGTCTTGACGTACTCGAATACTTCATGTCTGCGCATGGTGCTCGTAAAGGTCTTTCCGATACAGCGCTTCGTACAGCCGATTCAGGATATCTGACAAGACGTCTTGTTGACGTGTCTCAGGATTTGATTATCCGTGAAATAGATTGTGTAGAAGAAGGTGCAGAGATTCCTGGAATGTATGTAAAAGCATTCATGGATGGAAAAGAAGAGATTGAAAGTTTACAGGAACGTATCACAGGACGTTATGTATGTGAGACAATTTATGATAAAGATGGAAATGTCATTGTAAAAGCAAACCACATGGTAACACCAAAACGTGCAGAACAAGTAATGAAATATGGTGTGAGCAAAGATGGCGGTCCAATCACAGAAGTGAAGATTCGTACGATTCTTTCTTGTAAATCACACATCGGTGTCTGCGCGAAATGTTATGGTGCCAACATGGCGACAGGAGAACCTGTTCAGGTTGGTGAGGCTGTTGGTATTATTGCAGCTCAGTCAATCGGTGAACCGGGTACACAGCTGACCATGCGTACATTCCATACCGGTGGTGTTGCCGGTGGCGATATCACACAGGGTCTTCCTCGTGTCGAAGAGCTTTTTGAGGCAAGAAAGCCAAAAGGACTTGCAATTATTACAGAATTTGGTGGAACTGCTACAATTAATGACACAAAGAAGAAGCGTGAGATTATTGTTACGAATAATGAGACGGGAGAATCAAAAGCCTATTTGATTCCATATGGTTCAAGAATTAAAGTTCAGGATGGAGCAGAATTAGGCGCTGGAGATGAATTGACAGAAGGTAGCGTGAATCCTCATGATATCTTGAAGATCAAAGGCTTACGTGCAGTACAGGATTATATGATTCAGGAAGTACAGCGTGTATATCGTCTTCAGGGTGTAGAAATCAACGATAAGCATATCGAAGTTGTTGTTCGTCAGATGTTGAAGAAGATACGTATCGAGGAAAATGGTGATTCTGAGTTCTTACCGGGAACAATGGTGGATACACTTGATTTTGAAGATACAAATGAAAGACTGATTGCAGAAGGAAAAGAACCAGCAGTCGGAGAACAGGTAATGCTTGGTATTACAAAAGCTTCTCTTGCTACGAACTCCTTCTTGTCAGCAGCTTCTTTCCAAGAGACAACGAAAGTTCTGACAGAGGCGGCAATCAAAGGGAAAATCGATCCGTTGATTGGTCTGAAGGAAAATGTAATTATCGGTAAATTGATTCCGGCTGGTACAGGTATGAGAAAGTATCGCGATGTAAAATTAGATACAGAACTTGACATGGATGATGAGATTACTTTGGAAGATTTTGAGGAATTATCAGAAGAAACCGTGGAAGAGAGTGTTGTGGAAGAAATTTTAGAAGAAACCACAGAGGAAATGGAAGAGGAAGTTACAGAAGAAAATGCGGAGGAACTGACTGTTCAAGAATAGAGAAAAAGGAATGTGCTTTGCACATTCCTTTTCTGCGGTCAGAAGAGGTGAGAGAAATTGAATAATAATTTGGTGGAAGAATTTTCATATGACACAAAATTGTTATATGATGCTTTAGTTCGAAGTACAGATGAATTTATTTATATCTGTAATATGAAGACAGGTGTATATCGTTATCCTTCTGTAATGGTAAAAGAGTTCCATTTTCCTGGGGAACTGTTGAGAGATCCATTTCCCTATTGGAAAGAAGTGGTACATCCTGAAGATTGGGAACATTTTTATTTGTCGAATAAGGAACTTGGAAAAGAGGGAAGAGATAATCATCTTGTAGAATTCCGAGTCAAATCAAGAGATGGGGAGTATCGATGGATGAAATGTCGGGGATATCTGATGCGTGACGAGAACAATGAACCGGCAGTTTTTGCCGGAGTTTTAAGTAAGCTTGACAGAAAGCCGAGAATTGATGCACTTACTTCACTTTACACAAGTGAGGTTTTTCTAGAAGATTTAACTAAAATGTTGGAAGAAAATGTATTTGGTGAGATTGGAATGTTTATTTTAGGAATTGACACATTTCGAAATATTAATGAAGCTTATGGAAGGCAGACCGGAGATAAGGTGTTAAAGACAGTGGCAAAATTAATTTTAGAGTTGGTGCCAGAGGGAATTCGTGTCTATAGGTTGGAAGGAGACCATTTTGGAATTCTTGTGAAATATCCGAATGAAGAAATGGTGAAAAAATTGTACGATGCGATACGTTCACGCAGCCAGTGCTACAGGGGAAACGGAAAGCGGAGACTTTTGATGACGGTGTCCGCAGGATATGCAGAATATCCGAAAGATGCAGGTTCTTTTGTTGATCTGTATGAGTATGCGGACTATGCGCTGCAATATGCTAAGGAAAACGGAAGAGACTGCCTGCAACTGTTCTCGCAAGAAATGTTGGCGTACAGGTCCAGAGAACTGGATATTCTCCGTCTGTTAAAGGAAGATATTTCGGATAATTTTCGAGCATTTTCTTTAAAGTATCAACCGATTGTAGAAGGAGAGACGAAAGAAGTCATAGCTGTGGAAGCACTTTTGCAGTGGGAGAACCCTCAGATTGCAAATCTGGAGTATGATGAGTTTAGTAAGTTTTTGGAAAAGAACAGGCTATTGAATCCAGTCGGACGATGGATGTTCCAGACTGGATGCATGGCATTGAAAAAATGGATGTCAGAGGGGTGGAATCTGGCTTTGAATCTGAATGTGTCTTATGCACAGCTTTCGGATTGGAATTATATTCAAGAAATTATAATGATCGTAAAAAACTCGCAGGTTCCACCGGAAAAGATAGTAATTGAAGTGGTGGACAGTTATTTTATCAGCGATATGAAGATTTACGAACAGGCTTTCAGGGCTATCAAAGAAAGCGGGATGAAGATCATGTTGGATGATTTTGGCGCAGATTACGCATCGATTGGTCTGCTGAAAAACAATCTGGTAGATATCGTGAAGGTGGACAGGACAATCGTGCGCCGTGTCGTCAACAGCAGTTTTGATTTGGATTTCATTCGGTTTATAGTAAAAATATGCCATGATATGGAGATAGAGGTCTGCCTCGAAGGAGTGGCAGAGATGGAAGAATTAAAGCTCGTAGAAGATATGATTTTTGATTATATGCAGGGGGATTTGTTTGGAAAAGCGACCGATGCCAGATTGACTTTTAAATAGCGGGAGCTTATAATGAATTTGACTAAAAAAATGAAGACGAGGTGTGTAACCATGGATCAAAACAAATTAAACAGAGTATTAGAATCAATGAAAGAGACAGGAATTGAGCAACTGCTCATTTCAGACCCGGCATCTATCAATTATCTGACAGGACGCTATGTAAACTGTATGGAAAGAATGCAGGTATTGTATCTGGATGTGGAAGGAAATCACAAATTTGTTATCGGAAAGTTATTCCCACAACCTGAGATGGGAGTAGAAGTTATTTACTTTGACGATACAGAGGACTGTGTAGCAAAATTAGCAAGTTACATGAGAAAAGGAACAAAAATCGGAGTTGACAAGATCTGGCCTGCAAAATTTTTACTTCGTCTGATGGAGCTTGGCGTGGGAACAGAATATATCAATGCTTCATTCATCGTTGATAATATCCGTCAGATTAAGAGTGCAGAAGAACAGGACTTGATGAGACAGGCTTCCAGATTGAATGATCTTGGGTGTGAAAAACTGATTCCGCTTGTATCAAAAGGTTATACAGAACTTGAGATGGGAGATAAGCTTTTAGAGATCTATCTGGAACTCGGAGCAGAAGGACACTCATTTGAGCCAATTATCGCATATGGAGATAATGCAGCTGACCCACATCATGAGTCAGACAATTCTACAGGAAAAGTCGGAGATGCGGTAGTGCTTGATATCGGATGTATCAAAGACGGATACTGTGCAGATATGACAAGAACAGTGTTCATCGGAGAGGTATCTGACGAAGCGAGAAAGATCTATGAGATCGTTTTAGAGGCAAACAGACGTGGAATTGCAGCGGCAAAACCGGGAGCAAGATATTGTGATGTTGACAATGCAGCGCGTGACTATATTACAGAGATGGGATACGGAGAATATTTCACGCACAGAACAGGTCATAACATTGGTATGGAAGTTCATGAATACGGTGATGTTTCTGGAATCAATGAAAATGTATTGAAACCGGGTATGTGTTTCTCAGTGGAACCAGGTATCTACGTTCCGGGTGTAGCAGGTGTTCGTATTGAAGATTTGGTACTGATTACAGAAGACGGATGTGAAGTACTGAACAATTTAAGCAAAGAATTAACAGTTGTACCGGTTTAAGGAGTAAAGATGACAGATTTAGAAAAGATTATTTCTTATTTTAAACAGATTTCAAAAATACCAAGGACTTCAGGAGATGAGCAGGCAATTAGTGATTATTTGGTGGCGTTTGCAAAAGAACGTAATCTTGAAGTGATTCAGGATGAATACAACAATGTCATTATTAAGAAACCTGCGTTTTCTGGAGAAGAGCATAGAAGACCAATTATTTTTCAGGGACATATTGATATGGTCTATGTGAAGACCGAAGATTCCGATCATTGTTATGAAGATGGAATTGGGGTGCTTGACAATGGAGAGTTCCTTTACGCAAAAGATACGACACTTGGGGCAGATACTGTCTCTTATACACATCTGACGCTGCCGACGATCTTACGCGTGTAGA
>ENA-OZEL01000724-OZEL01000724.1-human-gut-metagenome-genome-assembly--contig:-NODE-724-length-11745-cov-4.891702_pt1 | contig 11745 bp, 16 predicted proteins | sample MGYA00245064_ERZ653601 | MGnify/ENA primary metagenome ERZ653601 (study PRJEB26926, sample SAMN06165007) | human gut metagenome | biome: ENVO:00009003; feature: ENVO:2100002; material: ENVO:00002003... | reverse complement strand
TTGCCTGCTGTTGTGGGGTATTCAGTCGTATTTTTAATTATTACAGCGTACCGGAGGAATCACGCATGGTACTCAGTCGTCAGGAATTACTCCGGCTTATGCGTCTGACTGAAGACGTACCAGATGTGAGACAGGAACTGCTTAACCGTTTGTTGTCCGGTAAAAAACTGACTGGTCGGGATGAACAGGATATCCGGCGTCTCTGGCAGGAGAAAGTGGATGCAATGCAGGAGTCTGCCACCCGTCAGCGTGAACAGGATACCATCAGGAAGTTTACTGAAGAGAAAAAATCCGAATGAAAAATCTGCAGTGTTTTATGACCTCATAAGTTAACTGAAAGGATATTCAGTGATTAATATATAAGCGGAGGTAATAAAGAATGCATACCTTTATTTTTCTTGTGCTGATAAAAAATATTAACGGTGGCGGAAGCTGGAATGTTACCCCCATGCCAAATACGGACGTATGCGTGCAGGTTCTTCGGACAATCGAAGCACACGGAGGCAGGGGCTTTGGAAATACAGGGGAATGTATTGAAGTTAAAACAAATGAACCTTTGAACAGCGTGATGGAAACACTAAATGGTGGTGGGCAATGAGTGCTTACTGCTTCGAAGGAAAATGAAATGAAGTCGATATATTTAAAATCTGTTCTGGCTTTTATATTTGTTGGCGTTATGGCTATGATTGTATGTATTCCTTTTTACATCGTTTACCTTGCGCAACAACCTGCAACACCAGAACAACTGACAGAGATTTTACAGGAAACTCCCTGTGCAGCAGAAGCATTTCAGGAGACACTTAATTATCAGTCTGAACCTTTAACACTTGGTAAGGCAAATAAAATCGCATCAGAATGCAGAAAAAGAAACGAAATGGCAGAGGTGAAACGTGTAAGAGAAAATGAGCGCAATAAGATTCGCGAAAAACAAATTCAGGCATTAAATGATGCTCATTCAGTAAAGGAACGTTAATCCTGGTTTCCTGTTAAAAGCCTCCATCTCTTATTTGTGCTGTGGTTTCAGGAATGGCACTGCGTGATATATCCACGGCCACAGACTGATATTTTCCTTTTTTAAACGCACTAAGGAATACTCATATGAGTAATAACCCACTTGAGGCCGTCACTCAGGCGGTTAACTCCCTCGTCACAGCACTGAAACTGCCTGACGAATCCGCAAAGGCCAATGAAGTTCTGGGCGAAATGAGCTTCCCGCAGTTCAGCCGTCTGCTGCCGTACCGTGATTACAACCAGGAATCCGGTCTGTTCATGAATGACACCACGATGGGCTTTATGCTGGAAGCCATTCCCATCAATGGGGCGAATAAGTCCATTGTGGAGGCACTCGATCACATGCTGCGCACCAAACTGCCGCGCGGTATTCCGTTGTGTATCCATCTGATGTCCAGTCAGCTGGTTGGTGACAGGATTGAATACGGGCTGCGTGAGTTCTCCTGGTCAGGTGAACAGGCTGAACGGTTTAACGCCATTACCCGGGCCTATTATATGAAAGCGGCAGCGACACAGTTTCCGCTGCCGGAGGGGATGAATCTGCCCCTGACCCTGCGCCATTACCGGGTGTTTATCTCGTACTGTTCTCCCTCGAAGAAAAAAAGCCGGGCTGACATTCTGGAAATGGAAAATCTGGTGAAAATCATCCGTGCCTCTTTTCACGGCGCAAAAATCACCACACAGACAGTGGATGCACAGGCTTTCATCGAGATTGTCGGGGAGATGATTAACCATAATCCGGACTCTCTGTACCCGAAAAGACGTCAGCTGGACCCGTATTCTGATCTGAATTATCAGTGTGTGGAGGACAGTTTTGACCTGAAAGTCCGGGCTGATTACCTGACGCTGGGCCTGCGTGAGAACGGCAGGAACAGCACGGCCCGCATCCTGAATTTCCATCTGGCCCGTAACCCGGAAATCGCCTTCCTGTGGAATATGGCCGACAACTACAGCAACCTGCTGAACCCGGAACTGTCCATCTCCTGTCCGTTCATCCTGACGCTGACTCTGGTGGTGGAAGACCAGGTGAAAACCCACAGCGAAGCCAACCTGAAGTACATGGACCTGGAGAAGAAGTCGAAGACCTCCTATGCCAAATGGTTTCCGTCCGTGGAGAAAGAGGCGAAGGAGTGGGGGGAACTGCGCCAGCGGCTGGGCTCCGGCCAGTCTTCTGTCGTGTCCTACTTCCTCAACATCACAGCCTTCTGCAAGGACAATAATGAAACGGCACTGGAAGTGGAGCAGGACATCCTGAACAGCTTCCGTAAAAACGGTTTTGAGCTGATTTCACCGCGCTTTAACCACATGCGCAATTTCCTGACCTGCCTGCCCTTTATGGCCGGGAAAGGGCTGTTTAAACAGCTGAAAGAGGCCGGAGTGGTTCAGCGCGCAGAGAGCTTTAATGTTGCCAACCTGATGCCGTTAGTGGCGGATAACCCCCTGACACCGGCAGGTCTGCTGGCGCCCACCTACCGTAACCAGCTGGCGTTTATCGATATCTTCTTTAAGGGGATGAATAACACCAACTACAACATGGCGGTCTGTGGCACCTCCGGGGCCGGTAAAACCGGACTGATACAGCCACTTATCCGCAGCGTGCTGGACTCCGGGGGCTTTGCCGTGGTGTTCGACATGGGGGATGGCTACAAGTCCCTGTGTGAGAACATGGGTGGCGTATATCTGGACGGTGAAACCCTGCGTTTTAACCCGTTTGCGAACATCACCGATATCGACCAGTCAGCGGAGCGTGTCCGCGACCAGTTGTCGGTGATGGCCAGCCCCAACGGTAACCTGGATGAAGTGCATGAAGGTCTGCTGCTGCAGGCGGTCAGGGCCTCCTGGCTGGCCAAAGAGAACAGGGCACGTATTGATGACGTGGTGGATTTCCTGAAAAACGCCAGTGACAGCGAGCAGTATGCCGGGTCACCGACTATCCGCAGCCGTCTGGACGAAATGATTGTGCTGCTTGACCAGTACACTGCCAACGGCACTTACGGTCAGTATTTTAACTCTGATGAGCCGTCCCTGCGGGATGATGCCAGAATGGTGGTGCTGGAGCTGGGTGGGCTGGAAGACCGTCCGTCCCTGCTTGTTGCGGTGATGTTCTCCCTTATTATCTACATCGAGAACAGGATGTACCGCACGCCGCGTACTCTCAAGAAACTGAACGTCATTGATGAAGGCTGGCGTCTGCTGGACTTCAAAAATCGTAAAGTCGGTGAGTTTATTCAAAAAGGTTACCGCACCTGTCGCCGCCATACCGGTGCCTATATCACCATCACACAGAACATCGTCGACTTTGACTCTGACAAGGCCTCCAGTGCGGCCCGTGCGGCATGGGGTAACTCCTCCTACAAAATTATCCTCAAACAGAGTGCGAAGGAGTTCGCAAAATACAACCAGCTGTATCCGGACCAGTTCCAGCCACTGCAGCGCGACATGATTGGCAAGTTTGGTGCGGCCAAAGACCAGTGGTTCAGTTCCTTCCTGCTGCAGGTGGAAAACCATTCCTCCTGGCACCGTCTGTTTGTGGACCCGTTAAGCCGCGCCATGTACAGCTCTGACGGCCCGGATTTTGAGTTTGTGCAGCAGAAACGCAGGGAGGGCCTGAGTATTCATGAGGCGGTGTGGCAGCTGGCGTGGAAGAAGTCAGGGCCGGAGATGGCTTCGCTGGAAGCCTGGCTGGAAGAACATGAGAAATACAGGAGTGTTGCATGACCACAACGCAAAAAACGACTGATGTTACAGCCCCCCGACGCAGCCACTGGTGGTGGACGGTGCCGGGATGCCTGGCAATGGTGTTACTGAACGCAGCCGTCAGTTACGGCATTGTCAGACTGAACGCACCGGTGACTGCCGCCTTCAACATGAAACAGACTGTGGATGCATTTTTTGACAGCGCCAGTCAGAAACAACTGTCAGAAGCACAGTCAAAAGCCCTTTCAGCGCGTTTTAACACGGCACTGGAAGCCAGCCTGCAGGCGTGGCAGCAGAAACACCACGCGGTCATTCTGGTGTCGCCTGCCGTGGTACAGGGGGCTCCGGATATCACCCGGGAAATCCAGCAGGATATTGCCCGGCGAATGAGAGCGGAACCATGAGATGCCGGGGGCTGATTGCCCTGCTGATATGGGGGCAGAGTGTGGCCGCCGCCGATCTTGGCACCTGGGGCGATCTGTGGCCGGTAAAGGAGCCGGACATGCTGACGGTGATCATGCAGCGCCTGACGGCACTGGAGCAGTCCGGTGAGATGGGCCGGAAAATGGATGCCTTTAAGGAGCGGGTGATCCGCAACAGTCTGCGGCCCCCTGCCGTGCCCGGTATCGGACGCACGGAGAAATACAGCAGCCGGTTGTTTGACCCGTCCGTCAGACTGGCTGCGGATATCCGGGATAACGAAGGGCGGGTGTTTGCCCGTCAGGGTGAAGTGATGAATCCGCTGCAGTATGTGCCTTTTAACCAGACGCTGTATTTCATCAATGGCGATGATCCGGCGCAGGTGGCCTGGATGAAACGCCAGACGCCGCCCACACTGGAGAGCAAAATTATCCTCGTGCAGGGCAGTATCCCGGAGATGCAGAAGTCTCTGGACAGCCGTGTTTACTTTGACCAGAACGGTGTGCTCTGCCAGCGCCTCGGCATTGATCAGGTCCCGGCACGGGTGAGCGCCGTTCCCGGCGATCGCTTCCTGAAGGTGGAATTTATTCCGGCAGAGGAGGGCAGAAAATGAAGCGAAGACTGTGGCTGCTGATGTTATTCCTTCTCGCCGGTCATGTCCCTGCGGCGTCTGCGGATTCTGCCTGTGAGGGGCGTTTTGTAAACCCGATCACGGATATCTGCTGGAGCTGTATTTTCCCGCTCTCGCTGGGCAGTGTCAAAGTCAGTCAGGGTAAGGTCCCCGACACGGCGAACCCGTCGATGCCCATTCAGATTTGTCCGGCACCGCCGCCGCTGTTCAGGCGTATCGGGCTGGCCATTGGTTACTGGGAGCCGATGGCGCTGACGGACGTCACCCGGTCACCGGGATGCATGGTTAACCTGGGCTTCAGCCTGCCGGCTTTTGGTAAAACGGCACAGGGAACGGCGAAAAAGGATGAGAAGCAGGTGAACGGGGCGTTCTATCACGTTCACTGGTACAAATACCCGCTGACGTACTGGCTGAACATCATCACATCGCTGGGCTGTCTGGAAGGTGGTGACCTGGATATCGCTTATCTTTCTGAAATTGACCCCACCTGGACGGACAGCAGCCTGACCACCATTCTCAATCCGGAAGCTGTCATCTTTGCCAATCCGATAGCACAGGGGGCCTGCGCAGCAGATGCCATTGCCAGCGCCTTTAATATGCCTCTCGATGTTCTGTTCTGGTGTGCCGGTTCGCAGGGAAGTATGTACCCGTTCAATGGCTGGGTGAGTAATGAGTCCAGTCCGTTGCAGTCCTCCCTGCTGGTCAGTGAACGCATGGCATTCAAGCTGCACCGTCAGGGCATGATTATGGAAACCATCGGGAAAAATAACGCCGTCTGTAATGAATATCCGTCCCCAATCCTGCCCAAAGAACGCTGGCGTTATCAGATGGTGAATATGTATCCGGACAGCGGGCAGTGCCATCCGTTCGGGCGCAGTGTGATGCGCTGGGAGACGGGAAAAAATCCGCCCAACACAAAGAAAAACTTCGGCTACCTGATGTGGCGTAAACGTAACTGTGTATTCCTGTAAATCATTTTAATGAATAAGAGGAAATGAAAATGGCAACAATGGACAGTAAATATATTCAGCACCTCAGGAAAATAAGTGCTGTGCTGCTCAGGCTGATAAGCAGAACATTAAAATTATTTCCTTTTGGTCTTGTAATGGTGCCCGTTATATTATTTTATTTTGCACCTGACAGTTTTCTCGCTGAAATTATTCATGAATGGAAGAAGGCAGATATATCAGAACAAGTGACACTTGTCAGATTATATCTGAAGGTGACATTTACATGTGCGTTTATGGCTGTTTTTCTCAATTATCTTTTTTCTGATGAGTTCATGCCTGTAAATAGCAGAAAGTGAGAAATATCATGAACCGGAAAATATTTGCACTTTTTGCTCTGACAGCAGGGATGCATCTTGCTGTTCATGCTTCAGAAAATGTGAACACACCTGAAAACCGCCAGTTCCTGAAGCAGCAGGAAAATTTAAGCAGACAACTGCGAGAGAAACCTGACCATCAGCTGAAAGCCTGGGCGGAGAAACAGGTGCTGGAAAACCCCCTTCAGCGTTCAGATAACCATTTTCTGGATGAGCTGGTTCGTAAACAGCAGGCTTCGCAGGACGGGAAACCCCGGCAGGGTGCCCTGTATTTTGTGTCGTTTTCCATTCCCGAAGAGGGGCTGAAACGGATGCTGGGCGAAACCCGGCACTACGGTATACCCGCCACACTGCGGGGCATGGTGAACAATGACCTGAAGACCACCGCTGAAGCCGTGTTGTCCCTGGTGAAAGACGGCGCAACTGATGGTGTTCAGATCGACCCGACGCTGTTTTCACAGTACGGCATTCGCAGCGTACCGGCACTGGTGGTGTTCTGCAGTCAGGGATACGACATCATCCGGGGAAACCTGCGGGTCGGCCAGGCGCTGGAGAAAGTGGCCGCCACGGGTGACTGCCGGCAGGTGGCTCATGATTTACTGGCAGGGAAAGGAGATTCCGGGAAATGAAACGTATTTTACCTCTGATACTGGCTCTGGTTGCCGGCATGGCACAGGCTGACAGCAACAGTGATTACCGGGCCGGTTCTGATTTTGCCCGTCAGATTCAGGGGCAGGGTACAGGCAGTATTCAGGGCTTTAAGCCACAGGAGAGTATCCCCAGCTATAACGCGAATCCGGACGAGACAAAATATTACGGTGGCGTGACTGCCGGCGGGGATGGCGGCCTGAAAAATGACGGCACCACGGAATGGGCGACCGGTGAAACCGGAAAAACCATCACAGAGTCCTTCATGAACAAGCCGAAAGACATTCTGTCACCGGATGCACCGTTCATTCAGACCGGCAGGGATGTGGTGAACCGGGCTGACAGCATTGTGGGAAACACCGGGCAGCAGTGCAGTGCGCAGCAGATAAACCGCAGTGAGTTCACAAACTATACCTGTGAGCGGGACACGATGGTGGAGGAGTACTGCACACGGACTGCCAGTATCACCGGGGACTGGAAATACACGGATGAATATCGTGAGGTGACGATACCGCACTCACAGTTCCGGTTCAGTATGAACGGTCTGAAACTGGTGTTCAGCGTTACCGTACCTGTTGCCGGGACAGTGGAAAGTGCCTCGCTATCGGTTCATGCAGGGCTATATTTCCTTAACTCCCGTTACGACTTTATGAACACAACCTTTAATGTGCAACTGGTTACAGGACAGAGCGGGACTTTCACCATACCTGTGCCCTCCGGGTTTTCTGTCACACAGGGGCAGGTTCTGACCGGTAGTGGCTGTACTGCTAACGGTAATTGCCTCCCGCACGGGAATGGTGACAGGAAAGTCTATGAATCGCTTGTCAGTGGTGCTTCCACCTTTACGCTGAAACTCAGGATGAAGGTCCGTGATAAAGAATGGGTTCCCCGGGTGGAGTGGGTGGAGAGTTGTCCGTTTAATAAAGCGGATGGCGTGCTGACAGGCACTGAGTGTTCAGAGCCGGGTGGTACGAAAACCGGAGTGATGGAAGGTAAACCCTGGAACATCACACAGGCATGCTGGGCATACCGGGATAAATATGTCACTCAGTCCGCAGATAACGGCACCTGTCAGAAATATGTCGATAATCCGGCCTGTACGCTGGCCTCACGTCAGTGCGCGTTTTATTCCGATGAGGGAACCTGTCTGCATGAGTACGCCACGTACTCCTGCGAGTCCAGAACATCAGGAAAAGTGATGGTCTGTGGTGGTGATGTCTTCTGCCTTGACGGTGAATGCGATAAGGCACAGAGCGGAAAAAACAGTGATTTTGGTGAAGCAGTATCACAGCTGGCTGCGCTTGCCGCCGCAGGTAAGGATGTTGCCGCCCTGAATGGTGTGGATGTCAGGGCTTTCACGGGTGAGGCGAAATTCTGCCGTAAGGCCGCAGCCGGCTTCAGTAACTGCTGTAAGGATGGCGGCTGGGGTCAGGATGTGGGGCTGGCGAAGTGCAACAGTGAAGAAAAGGCGCTGGGAAAGGCAAAGGACAACAAACTGACGGTGAGTGTGGGTGAGTTCTGTTCGAAAAAGGTGCTGGGGGTCTGCCTGCAGAAAAAGCGCAGCTACTGCCAGTTTGATTCGAAGCTGGCGCAGATAGTCCAGCAGCAGGGGCGTAACGGGCAGTTGCGTATCAGTTTTGGCAGTGCGAAGCATCCTGACTGTCGGGGGATTACGGTTGATGAGCTGCAGAAAATTCAGTTCGACAGACTGGATTTCACTAACTTCTACGAAGACCTGATGAATAACCAGAAAATCCCGGACAGTGGCGTTCTGACGCAGAAAGTGAAAGAGCAGATTGCTGACCAGCTGAAACAGGCAGGACAGTAAGGTATGGAAAATAACCGGGGGAAATGATGAAAGTCATATTCACGTCGAACCGTTTTATTGATTTTCTTATCCGGCTTTTGATTACAGCGATTGTCATTTCCCCGGTAATTATCTGGTCGTGGGATACGGTAAAAGAAACCACTGCAGGTGAGATGCTTGCTGCTTGTTTTGTTATTTTTTACTCCGGTGTGCTCCTGTTTATTCTGTATTTTTGTTTTTCTGCCCTGACTGGCCTGCAGAAAGATGATGAAAGAAAAAATGATGAAAGGAATGAAGATGAATAAAGCATTACTGCCACTGTTACTCTGCTGCTTTATTTTTCCGGCGTCAGGGAAAGATGCAGGCTGGCAGTGGTATAACGAGAAAATAAATCCGAAGGAAAAAGAAAATAAACCTGTACCTGCAGCCCCCCGTCAGGAGCCGGATATTATGCAGAAACTGGCCGCGCTGCAGACGGCAACAAAGCGGGCGCTGTACGAAGCCATTCTGTATCCCGGCGTGGATAATTTTGTGAAATATTTCCGGCTGCAGAATTACTGGACTCAGCAGGCCGGGCTTTTCACCATGAGTGCTAAAAAGGCCATGCTGGCACATCCCGAACTGGACTATAACCTGCAGTACAGCCATTACAACGGCACGGTACGGAACCAGCTGGCGGCAGACCAGGCGCAGCAGCGACAGGCCATTGCGAAACTGGCTGAACACTACGGCATCATGTTTTTTTACCGGGGGCAGGACCCCATCGACGGGCAACTGGCGCAGGTCATTAATGGCTTCAGGGATACGTATGGTCTGAGTGTTATTCCCGTTTCCGTGGATGGCGTGATTAATCCGCTGTTGCCGGATTCCCGGACTGACCAGGGGCAGGCGCAGCGCCTCGGCGTGAAATATTTCCCGGCCATGATGCTGGTTGACCCGAAACAGGGCAGTGTTCGCCCGTTATCATACGGCTTTATTTCGCAGGACGACCTGGCAAAACAATTCCTGAACGTTTCTGAAGATTTTAAACCGAATTTTTAACCAAAGGTTATATATGCATACAGGGGATTTGTGTTTTTTTACAGGTGCCAGCCTGTTTATCGTGGGGGTTGTTGGTTATTTCTTTACAGGACCAAATAATAAAGGAGTTTATCTGCTGAGCTCGTTTGTCTTCTTTGTAGTAAATGTCATAAGTGTATGTATGCTGCCAGATAATTTCTTGTTTCTTTGTGGTGCGGTTATGAATCAGTGTGCCGTACCGGTTGTTTCAATGGCAGTCAGTACCATACCGGTTATCACGAAGTTTGACAGTTTCAGAAGGATGTTTGTTTGTATTATGTTGTCATCAGCATGGTCCGGAGTGATGTGGTTTTTTATAAGGGGCTTATGACAGGCTAAGTCATATAAAACGGTAATAAAAACCATACAAAATAATGAGGTTGATCTGATTAATATCACACAAACGCGAATATTACAGACATGAATACTCTCATGTAAATAATAACCGGAGTTTAACATGATAAGTAAATACAGATTCTCTTTACCCCGGCTTGATATTACGGGAATGTGGGTATTTTCCCTGGGTGTCTGGTTTCATATCGTCGCCCGTCTTGTTTACAGCAAACCCTGGATGGCTTTTTTTCTGGCGGAGTTGATTGCGGCCATCCTTGTGCTGTTCGGCGCATACCAGGTGCTGGATGCATGGATTGCACGTGTCAGCCTGGAAGAGCGTGAGGCACTGGAAGCCAGGCAACAGGCCATGATGGAAGGGCAGCAGGAGGGCGGACATGTCTCTCACTAAATTACTGCCGGTCATTTTGTTGATGATGGCCACAGGTGTGCAGGCCTCCACCCGGGATGAAATTGAACGACTCTGGAATCCGCAGGGTATGGCCGTGCAGCCTGCACAACCGGCAGCAGACACATCAGCCAGAACAGAAAAGCCGGCTCCCCGCTGGTTCCGCCTCAGCAACGGCAGGCAGGTTAACCTGGCCGACTGGAAGGTGGTGCTGTTTATGCAGGGGCATTGCCCTTACTGTCACCAGTTTGACCCGGTACTGAAACAGCTGGCACAGCAGTACGGCTTTTCCGTTTTTCCCTACACCCTGGATGGTCAGGGGGATACTGCCTTTCCGGAAGCATTACCGGTGCCACCGGACGTGATGCAGACCTTCTTCCCGAATATCCCGGTGGCCACACCGACCACCTTCCTGGTCAACGTCAACACACTTGAGGCATTACCGCTTTTGCAGGGGGCAACGGATGCCGCCAGTTTTATGGCGCGGATGGATACCGTTCTGCAGATGTACGGAGAGGAAAAAGGTACGAAATAAGCAGGTGGTGTTACTCATTGCCGGAATATCCGGCATCGCGACGGGAATAATCGTCAGCCTGAATATCCCCTTTATCCGTCAGGGGCTTTTTTATCCCGCCAGCCCTGTGGAAATTGTCGTTTCGCTGTGTCTTACCTTTTCTGTTTCTGTTGTGTTTTTTGTGGGGGCAATTGTGGGATGGATTTCGGTGTCTGAAATATATTACAGCCGCATGAACGGTCTGAATGAATCATCGGAAATATCAGAGGAAACTTATAATGAAAGAAAAAAGAAATGATGCGGAACTAAAAAACAGAAAAACTAAACGGGATTATGATTATGAACGCAGGGTTTCTGATATATATTTTGATCTGTTTTTTGTGTTCGTTGCTGCCGGAACTTTTTTATGGGTGATTATGCATAGTATTTTTGATGCCTGTATTGATTCGTGGAAAGCTGACCCGGAATTAAATAATTTTCGTTATATGTGGAACATCCTGATGTATGTCATTCCGTATACGTTATGGGCGTTTGCAGGTGGATTTCTTATCGTATACGTCAGGAACCCTTTAAATGAATTAATAAACGGGGGGATCAGAATATTCCGGCTGAAACGCCGTATGCGCCGGGAGAACAAATTAAGGGAGGGTGGCAATAATGCTTCGCATTAAACCTCTTTTTATTCTTTGCGCCGCCTTACTGACGGCCATACCCACAGCGTCAGCGGATGTGAACAGCGACATGAATCAGTTCTTTAACAAGCTGGGCTTCGCCTCCAATACCACACAGCCGGGCGTCTGGCAGGGGCAGGCCGCCGGGTATGCCTATGGTGGCTCCCTGTATGCCCGCACCCAGGTCAAAAATCTGTCTCTTATACACATCTGACGCTGCCGAC
>ENA-OZEL01000723-OZEL01000723.1-human-gut-metagenome-genome-assembly--contig:-NODE-723-length-11750-cov-3.962890_pt1 | contig 11750 bp, 7 predicted proteins | sample MGYA00245064_ERZ653601 | MGnify/ENA primary metagenome ERZ653601 (study PRJEB26926, sample SAMN06165007) | human gut metagenome | biome: ENVO:00009003; feature: ENVO:2100002; material: ENVO:00002003... | reverse complement strand
CGGCAGCGTCAGATGTGTATAAGAGACAGATGCTCGCCAGCAGCAGCACGACCCACTGCGCCCGCTTCGGAACCAGATAATACAGAATGACGCCCGCCGCAACGAGCCCCACAAAGGGCAAGGAGGCAAAGGACATATCAGTTCTGCCGGCTCTCGATGAGGTCCTCGATGGCCTCGACGCTGTTGAAGTTCTCCGGCGTCAGATCGTCCACGCCAAGCTCCACGTCAAACGCCTCCATCAGCTCCGTCACGACCGCGACGATATCCAGCGAGTCGATCAGGCCGTCGTCGATGAGGGCCGTTTCGTTCTCAAAGTCAATGCCCGGACAAATCTCCGTCAGGATCTCAATGATCTGCTTCCTCATAGTGTCAAAACTCCTTTATCCCAGCCGCAGCACGACGGAACGCCATCCGTCCGGCTGAAACTGATTTTTTTCGTATACATGTTCAGCGGGGGTATTCCCCACCCGCGCCCAGACGATACATTTCTGCCCGCCGGTCTTCATCTCCAGCAGCCGCAGCAGCCGTCCGGCGCATCCAAGCCCCCGGCAGTCTGCACGGACGGCCAGATGGCGGATCTCGCACTGCGCCCGCCCGGGTGTATAGTGCAGAAGTCCGGAAATTCCGTTCGCGTCTGTCAAACACAGCACCTGCCCGGCGCCGACCGCCTGTCGGAGTTCCTCGTCCGGCGGGATGCAGCCCGTCAGCGGGTCGAACTGTTCAAGTAAAAACGCCCGCACAGCCTCAAATGAAGCCTCTGCCGGAGTCTCAGCGGTATTCTGGACAGGAATTGCCGCCCGCGTACGCCGCAGACGGAAAAAAGCCTCGGTAAAGCCGAGCGCACACAGCGCGTCCTGCGCCCGACGCATGGCGTCTTGGTCCTTTTCGCGGCAGGCAAGTTCTGTGATGAGCGGGGAAGGCTGCTCCGGCAGGCAAAGCTTTGCACCGGGGTGCAGATAGAAGTTCAGGAGCCGGTATCCGGCCCGCTGCCGAAGCAGCAGCAAAAAGCCGTCTCCTTCCTCGTAAAAAAGCCCGGCATCGATTTCGCGCTGGTAGTCTGCCGGGGATAAAAAGCAGTTGGTCACCACACCGCGCCGAAGCTGTGCGGACAGAAGCGGCGTAAGCGCTGCATAGCTTTCAACTCTGCGCATGCAAAAACCGTTCCTTCAGCGCCGCACGGTCAAGCTTGCCGTTGGCGTTGTGCGGCAGCGCCTCCAGCTTTTCATAGACGTTCGGCAGCATATATTTCGGCAGCGCCGTCCGCAGCGCCTTTGCAAGTGTATTGGTGTCCAGATTGCCCGCATAGACGCAGACGATCTTGTCGCGCATTGCGTCGTAGAAGCAGACGGCGTCGTGCAGGCCATCGACACTGTAGAGCGCCGTTTCAATTTCGCCCAGTTCGATGCGGTAGCCCATGTGCTTAATCTGCCCATCGCGGCGGGCAAGAAAATAGAAATTTCCGTCCTCGCGCTGCACGGCCATATCGCCCGTGCGGTAGAGAATGTCGCGGTAATCGGGGCAGAGCGGGTTCTGGATAAAGGCTGCATCGGTCTTTTCCGCGTCGGCAAAATATCCCGCCGCAAGCCCGGAGCCGCGCACGCATAGTTCGCCCGTTTCACCCGGGGCTGCCTCGGTCAGATCGTCCTTTAACAGCAGCAGCTGCATATTGCGGCAGGCTTTTCCGATGGGGATCGGCTCGTCGTCGCGGTACGCGCGCGTCAGATGGAGTGCGGCGCAGTCAACGGTCGTTTCCGTCGGGCCGTACATATTATAAAGGTCTGCCTCCGGGATCGCGCGCTTCCACATGTTCACATACCGCGCCTGCAGCGCTTCGCCGCCGACGACGATCTTCCGCAGCGCATGCGGGACGCACCGTTCCAGCGCGCCGGAACTTGCCGCCAGATGGAACGCGGACGTGGCCCAGTTCACGGCGGTCACGCCGTGCTGGTCGAGTGCCTGCAGTAAAAACAGCGGCAGTGCGAAAAATTTTTTCTCCAGAATCACGCAAGTTGCACCGAGTTTCAGCGTCTGGTACAGATCCTTGCAGGAGGTGTCAAAGTAAAACGGCGACTGATTGCCGAAGACCTCATGCTCCGTATAGCCGCAGAAGTCCGTCAGCCAGTCGGTAAAGTCCAGAATGGCGCGGTGGGAGATGACGATGCCCTTCGGCGTGCCGGTCGAGCCGGAGGTGAAGAGCAGGTACACGGGATCCAGATCAATGATCTGCTCGCGCCGGGCCTGCAGAAGCGCATTGTCCGGGGCGGTCTTCTCCGCCTCCTCCAGACACACGAGCGGCGCGCAGTCCGCAAGCCGCTCCGCCTGCGGGCGGCTCGATTCCGAAAAGACGATCGCGCGGGCATGCACCTGCGTGAGAATGCGGCGCATGCGCGCTTCGGGCATCTGCTCGTCGATGGGAACATAATAATTCCCGCTCTGCAAAACGCCTTGCAGGGCCGCAACGCTCTGTACTGTCCGGCCTGTGAGCACGGCCACGGGCGCGTTTTTGCAGCCCGGAAGCCCGGCCAGAACGGTTCCCAGTGCCCGCGCACGCGTCAGCAGCTGCCCGAAGGTCAGACTGCCGGAGGCGTCGGAAAAGGCAATCTTGTCCGGGACGCGCGCGGCGGTGCGCTCCAGATATTCAGCGGCGTTTGTCATCGGCATGAGCGCATCCTCCTTTAACTCGGCTGCACATACTTTTGAGAATTTTACCACATACGCGCGCAAATGTAAAGGCGGAACGCGGCGCGCATTTTTTCGCCCGCAGCGGTTGAGTCCGGGCTGGTTTCATGGTAGAATGCGGATAGAAAAAAACAGGGGAGTGCATGGTATATGGAAAAACGAACGATCCTGATTGCAAACGACGATGGAATCGGCGCGGAGGGCATCGCGCGGCTGGCCGCGGCGGCGCTGCCGTTCGGCCGCGTCTTTGTCGCAGCGCCGGACACCCAATGCAGCGGCATGTCGCAGAAACTGACCATCCAGGGCGAACTTTCCGTGACGGAAGCGCCGTTCCCCGTTCCGGTCGAGGCTGCGTGGGCCGTCGGCGGAACGCCTGCGGACTGCGTCAAGGCTGCGATCAAGGCGCTTTTACCCGTGCGGCTGGACGTGGTGCTGACGGGAATCAACCGGGGGTATAACGCGGGCTTCGACATCGCGTATTCCGGCACGGTCGGCGCTGCGTTGGAGGCTGTGATGAACGGCGTGCCCGCCATTGCCTTTTCCGCGCGCGAGAACGGCAATCCCGGCGCGGCGGAGGCGTATCTGCCCGTCGTGCTCGAAGCGCTGCTTGCACGCCCGGCGGAGCCGGGGCGCGTGTGGAACGTCAATTTCCCGGACTGCGCCGCGGCGCAGTGCAAAGGCGTACTGTACGGCAGAACGCCGGCAGCGTGCAGCTTCTATGACAATGACTATGTTCGCACCGGCGACGCACTTTCCATCCGCGTCACGAATCCCGGCCCGGACAGATGCAAAGAAGGCAGCGACATCCATGCAGTCCTGCACGGATATGTTTCCGTTGGAGCAATCAGAAGTCCGCTTTTTTAAACTGACAGGAGGAATAAATTATGTATGATGTGATCGCGCTGGGCGAGCTGCTTGTCGATCTTGCAGAACGCACCAAGGATGAAAACGGCTATCCCACGCTTGCCGCTAACCCCGGCGGCGCGCCCGGCAATTTTCTTGCCGCGCTGAGCGCGTATGGAAAGAAGACCGCGTTTCTCGCCAAAGTCGGAGACGACACCTTCGGCCATCTGCTGACCGGCACGATGCGCCGCGCCGGAATCGATACGCGCGGCATTCTGATCAGCCCCGACACATTCACGACGCTTGCCTTCGTGACCTTCGACGCGCACGGCGACCGCTCGTTCGCTTTCGCACGCAAGCCCGGTGCGGACACGCAGCTGCGCTGGGAGGAGATCGATCCGGCCATGCTGGAGCAGGCCCGCGTGTTCCACTTCGGTTCACTCAGCTGCACGGACGAGCCTGCCCGCACGGCCACGCAGAAGGCCGCGACCTATGCCCGTGCGCACGGCAAACTCGTCACCTACGACCCCAATTACCGCGCCCCGCTGTGGAAAACAGAGCAGGAGGCAAGGGAACAGATCCTCTGGGGCCTTTCGCAGGCGGATATCGTCAAGATCAGCGATGAGGAGACGCAGTTCCTCTGGGACTGCAGCCCGGAGGAGGGCGCGGAGCGTGTGCTGGCGCTGGGCGCGAAGCTCGTCATGGTCACGCTGGGGCCGAAGGGCTGCTTGCTTAAAAATGCACAGGCGGAATTCTCCTGCGGCTGCCCGAAGGTGCAGCCGATTGACACGACCGGCGCGGGCGATATCTTCGGCGGCAGCGCCGTATCCCGCTTTCTGGAACTGAACAAGGCGCCGGAGGCGCTGATGCGGGGCGATCTTGCCTATATGGCCCGCTACGCAGCAGCCGCTGCCAGCCTCTCCACCGAAGTTTCCGGCGGCATTCCGTCCATCCCGAAAAAGGAAGCCGTCCTGCAAAAAATACAGGAGGAATATTAAGTAAATGCGCCCTAAAAGACTCCCCTTTCAGAAGAGGTTCATACAGGATCATGGGTGACAATTTGCCCGCCCGGCAGGGACTGCCGGGCGGGCTTTGTCTGTCTGTTGGGGAATTTGTGGGCAGAATCAACAAAATCGTTTCGGTAAAATTTACGCAAAGCCGGTAAAATCTCCGTAAAGGCACTGGATTTTAACGGGTGGAACTGCTATACTATGAAATACAGAACTCTGCGACTGCGGCTCCCGTGACCGGCAGCCGTTTTCGTTTCTGTATCAGGACGCAGAAGGAGGCTTCAAAAGAGGTGCTTTGCGCAGGACGAGCCTGCGCACAACATGAACATTCAGAATTTGAACAGAAATCAGGAGGAAATGCAAGCATGAAAAAACGCACAACGCGGTGTCTCGCGCTGCTGCTGGCCGTCGTCATGGTCCTTTCGGTCATGCCGGTCGCCATGGCGGAGGAGACAACGCAGACCGCGACTCTGGTGACCGACGCCTCGACCTTGAAGGTCGGCGATCAGATCATTCTTGTCGCAGAGGCAAACTCCAAAACCTATGCGGCAGGTGCACTGTCCGGAAAGCTTTTAACCAGTGTTGAAACAAGTGTCACTGCGCTGGCGGACAATGTGGAAATCTTTACGCTGGGCGGCGAAAAAGACGCATGGACGCTGACCGGCAAGGCTAGCAAAAAGATTTCAACGGCTGATGCCAAAGCGCTGAACAACACAGGTAAAGGCACGAGTACATGGAAGATTTCCATCGATGCCGACGGAAAAGCAACGGTAGCGAGTACAGACACGAGCTGCGGACGCATTTTGTATAATGTCAACTCTCCGCGGTTCCTGAACTATACGTCAGCTACGACCATATCCATGCTTCTGCCGAGCATCTACAGAGTCGGCGCAGCAGAACCCGCCCGTAAGGACGGCATCATCGCGGTTGAGGATATCAAGGCCGGCGATACGGTCGTGGTCTTCAACCCGGCCAACGGCAAGACGCTGTCCACCGAATATTCCGGCTTCTATAATAAAGGCACGGATGTGACGCTGGAAAAGGGCGAACTCACTGGCTGGACAGAGGCTGACCTTTGGACGGTTGGCATCAACGAAGACGGCACGTTTACCTTTGCAGCCAAGGACGGCCAGAAGCTCTCCATGGATACGGGCTATACCAGCACCCCGCTGGGTAAGGCAAACGACACATGGAAGGTCACGGCTGTTGACGGCAAGGATGCGACCTATTATATCGACAATACCGGCCGCACCGATAAATACCGCCTGCAATGGTTTACCAATAACAACAATTGGAGCGCGTATACCGGCACAGGGGCCGCCTTCGAGCAGCAGTTCTACCTTGTGGTAGATTCCGGCGAAGAGCCTGATCCCGATCCGGATCCTGAGCCCACGCCCAGCGCGCTGTTCAAGGACGGCGAGCAGATCGTCATCTACAACCCGGCTAACATGAAGGCCCTGTCCACTGAATACTCCGGCTTCTACAACAAGGGCACGGATGTAACGCTGACGAACGGCACGCTGACCGGCTACACCGAGGCCGACGTCTGGACGGTCGGCGTCAACGCGGACGGTTCTTACACGTTCTCCACCAAGGACGGCAAGAAACTTTCCATGGGTGAGAAGTTTACCAGCACACCGCTGGACGACGTGAACACCGCATGGAAGGTTTCCGCGGCTGCAACGACCGGCTGCTATTACATCCAGAACGCCGTGCGCGGCAACTATCTGGAGTGGTACGCCGATAAGAGCAACTGGAGCAGCTACAACAAAATCAGCGATGAACTGCTGTTTGCGCAGGCGTTCTACCGCGTCCGCAAGAGCGGCATCGTGACCAGCCTGTCCGACGGCGACACGGTCGTGGTCTTCAACCCGGCCAACGGCAAGGCCCTGTCCACCGAGTACTCCGGCTTCTATAACAAGGGCACGGATGTGACGCTGGCAGACGGCAAGCTGTCCGGCTACACCAAGGCCGACATCTGGACCGTCGGCGTCAACGCAAACGGCACCTACACGTTCTCCACCAGCGAGGGCAAGAAACTCTCCATGGGCGCAAGCTACGGCAGCACGCCGCTGGACGATGTGAACACCGCATGGAACGTCACGGCTGCGAAGACCGAAAACTGCTTCTATATCCAGAACGCCGCACGCGGCAACTATCTGGAGTGGTACGCCGAGAAGAACAACTGGAGCAGCTACAGCAGAATCGGCGATGAGGCGCTGTTTGCCCAGCAGTTCTATCTGGTTGTGGACGACGGCGGCTCCGATGAGCCCTCCGGCGATCTGCCCAAGCCCGGCGACAAGTTCGTGATCTACAACCAGAACGCACAGGCGGTTCTGGCGGCGGAGAACGATTCCAAGTCCATTGAAAAGGCGGCAGCCACCGTCGCGGACGGCAAGGCCACCCCGGCGAACGGCGCTGTCGTGTTCACCGTCGAGCAGAACGGCGAATACCTCCGCTTCAAGAGCGAGGCCTATGGCTACCTCTGCTCCAACGGCACTGGCAACAACGCGTTCTACAGCAAGGACTTCTCCGAAGAGGGCGTTACGGCTGAAGACGCCGACTGGCTCGTCCGCGAATGCTCCGGCGGCGTGGGCGGCTATGAGATGGAGAGCCGCACGGCGAAGTTCAACAATAGGTATAGCCAGTGGTTGGAGTACTACTCCGATTCGTTCAAGACCTACAGCATGGATAAGAGCAAGGTCACGGATTACACCATCTACTCCTTCTTCTTCTATCCCGTGGCGGACGGCGTGAATGTGGACGGCGGCCTTGTCGTGCAGCCCACCATCACCTTCCCCGAAACCATGCTCCCGGCCTATGTCGGCGATGATTACGAGTTTGACCTCGAGATCGACACGATCTATGCGATCGATGATCCGTGGATCGAGTACAGCGTCAAGAAGGCCGATGGAACGTACATCCCCGGCTATCTCAGCGAGCTGCAGGGCAACACGGACGTGGAGGTTCTGGACGGCTTCACCACCGGCAAGGGCCGCGTCCATATCACGGTCTTTGATTCGGATATCGCTGAGGCGGCCAAGGCTGGCAGCACGATGACCCTGACCTTCGCGTTCAAGGATGTCAAGGGCAACGAGGCCAGAGCGTCCTACACCGTAGACATTCTCGACGAGGCTGTGATCTCCAACGTGAAGCCCGCGCAGGGTGCGCAGACCGGCGAGAACAAGCGGCCGACGATATCCGCGGATATCGTGAACGCTGGCGAGAACGCCAGCGTAACGATGACTGTCAACGGCGAAAAGGTCGATGCTGCCTACGCAGACGGCAAGGTCACCTACACCCCGGCTGCCAATATGGCGGACGGCAAGGTCACGGTGACTGTGACGGTCAAGCGTGCGGATGAAAAGGAAACCAGCAAGACCTGGTCCTTCACCATCGGCGAGGCGACCTTCCAGCGCTACTTCGGCCAGCTGCACTCCCACACGCAGTATTCCGACGGCGCTGGCTCGCTGGAAAGCGCACTGGCGTATATCAAGGCGCTGCCTGAAAGCGCGAACGTTGACTTCGTCGCGTTCACCGACCATTCCAACTACTTTGACAAGTCCGGCGCAGCCAACCCCGAGGGCGCGCTCTACGACATGAGCCAAGCGACGGAATACAGCCAGGAAACCTGGAAAGCCTATAAGGACGCGGTCGCTGCGTTCAATACGGAAAATGCAGGCAGCATGGTCGCCATTGCGGGCTTTGAAATGACGTGGTCCGGCGGTCCCGGCCATATCAACACCTTCAACACCCCCGGCATCGTCTCCCGCAACAACACGACGCTCAACAACAAGACCAAGGATGCAGGCCTGCAGGCCTACTACAAGCTTCTGTCGCAGACAGAGGGCGTCGATTCCATCAGCCAGTTCAACCATCCGGGCACGACGTTCGGCAACTTCATTGACTTCGGTTATTGGGATGCGGTCGTTGACACCCGTATGTACATGGTCGAAGTCGGCAACGGCGAAGGCCAGATCGGCGCAGGCGGCTATTATCCCAGCTACGAGCAGTACATCATGGCGCTCGACAAGGGCTGGCACGTCGCCCCGACCAACAACCAGGATAACCACAAGGGCCGCTGGGGCAACGCCAACGACGCCCGCGACGTCATCCTGACCGACGACTTCTCCGAATCCGGCATCTACGCAGCGCTCAGAGCACGCCGTATGTACGCCACCGAGGACAAGAACCTCGAACTGGACTACACGGTCAACGGCAACATGATGGGCTCCATCATTGACGTTCCCGAGAAGCTGACCTTCGAGATCTCCTTCAACGATCCCGACCGCACCGATTCCATCGCCAAGGTCGAGCTGGTCGTCAACTCCGGCAAGGTCGCCTATACCTGGGACAGTGCCGCAGATCTCGCCAAGGACTCCGTCAGCGTGGAACTGGCGCCTGAGTACACCTATTACTTTGTCCGTGTCACCGAGGGCGACGGCGATCTGGCCGTGACCGCGCCTGTCTGGGTCGGCGAATCGCTCAAGCTCGGAATTTCCAAGGCTGAATGCGGCACGTCTACCCCTGTCACCGACGAAGAACTGACCATCACCACCACGTTCTTCAACAGTGAGGCAAAGCCCGCTACCATCAAGTCCATCACCTATGCCATCGGCGGCGAAACCATCGGCACCGTGACGGATTCCATCGCGCTGGCTGCAAGCAGCACGCAGGATGTGGAATTCAAGTATACCCCGACAAAGGCCCGTATCATGACTGTTAAGATCACGGCTGTGATCGAGCAGGACGGCAAGGAGTACACGTTCACCAAGGACGTCACGCTCGATGTGCTTGACGCAAGCAAGCTTGTCTACATCGGCATTGACGCCTCGCACTACAACGAATACGTTGCAGGCAACTATAAGGACTCCATGGGCAACTTCGGCGAACTGGCTGCGGCCTATTCCGTGCGTACAGTCACGCTGAAGACCAGCGAGGAACTCATCGCGGCCTGCGGCAATTCCAAGTACAAGGCCATCATCCTGACGGCTCCGTCCCGCCGGCTGGAGGCAGCGCAGGCTGACCCCAAGACCTATTCCACAGAAGAACTGAACGCCATCAAGACGTTCAACGACAACGGCGGTATGGTGATCCTCGCCGGTTGGTCTGACAACTACGAGAATTACCCCATCATCCAGAACAACCCGGACATCAAGCATATGGCCGCGACGCAGAACGAGGTTCTGGCCAAACTCGGCTCCAGCCTCCGTATCTCTGACGACGCAACGTATGACGATGTTCGCTCTGCAGCCGACGGCGTTGACAAGTGGAGACTCTACTTCTCGTCCTACAACATGGATAACCCGCTTCTGGACGGCGTGGAATTCGATGCAGAGCATCCGTATGACAAACTCTACACCGAACGCTTCAGCCACTACGGCGGCGCGTCCATCTACGCAGTTAACGCAAGCGGCAACCCGACCTCTACGCTGCCCGCAACGGTCAGCCCGGCAGTCTACGGCCATGCAACGACCTACTCTGTGGACGTTGACAGCGACGGCCTCGGCGGCGCAGCTACCCCGAAGTACACCTTCGCAGAAAACGATGACCGCCTGATGGTCATGGCGTCCGAGCAGATCGAGGGCAAGGGCCTCATCATCGTCTCCGGCGCAGCCTTCATGTCGAACTTCGAGGTGCAGTACCAGGCCTCCGACAGCGGCGCGGAGAAGAACTACTCCAACTACAAGATCTGCCAGAATCTCGTCTCCATGCTCAACCAGACCGAGATCACCAAGATCACGGATGTGCAGGCAGAGCCAGAGGAAGGCGTCAAGTTCACCGTGGAGGGCATCGTGACCTCCAACGCCTCCGGCTATGACAAGGATACCGCGTTCTTCGACTGCATCTATGTGCAGGACAACACCGCCGGTATCAACGCCTTCCCGGTCGCAGGCAACTTTAAGATCGGCGATAAGGTTCGTGTCACCGGTACGACGTCCTCCTATCAGGGCGAGCGTCAGCTGGCTGTGACGAAGATCGAAAAGATTGCGGACGCGGAGGCTCCGGCTCCCGTGGAAGTCACTGCCGCGCAGATCAACGACAGCTCCGTCCTCGGCAGCCTCGTCAAGATCAAGGGCACGATCACCAGAGTGGAAGAGGCTGAAGGCAAGATCCAGACCATCATGGTCAAGGATGCAGCCGGCAACGAAGCACGCGTCTTCATCGACGGCTACATCACGAAGGACACGGAAGTTGAGAACGCAGTTGTCGGCAATCTGGTCGAGGCGGTCGGTCTGGCTTCCTATGACAACACCTTCGTCCTCTCGAACGGCACGCCGGTCTACCCGCGTATCCGTATCCGCGACCGCGCTGACGTCGTCTGCACCGCAGGCGAGACGCCGGTCGTGTGGAACATCACCTACGTCACTGACGGCGGCACGATCAACGGCGCGTACCCGACAAGCTACAGCACGGGCAACGTGGTCGTACTCCCGACCGACGTGACCAGAGACGGCTATACCTTCCTCGGCTGGTACGATGCAGCAGAGAACGGCAGCAAGGTCACGCAGATCGAGGCCGACGCGACCGGCGACAAGACGTTCTATGCATACTGGCAGCAGAACGACACCCCGGCCAGAACGTGGAACATCACGGCAGCGTCCACCTTCGGGTTTTCCAGCAGGCCGTTTTTCAGCATGTCCAGCGAACCCTGAAAGATCTCCTCTGCAGGCTGGAATTCCAGCTTGATGGTGCCCTCGATCTCGTCCTCATGTTCTTTGAGCAGCTTTGCCGCACCCAGCATCATGGCGGTGTGCATATCGTGGCCGCAGCCGTGCATCTTGCCCGGCACCTCGGAAGCAAATTCTTCGCCGGATTCCTCCTGAATGGGCAGGGCATCCATATCGCCCCGCAGCAGGATGGTCTTGCCGGGCTTTTTGCCGCCTGCCAGCGCAATGACACCGGCCTTGCCGCAATCCTTGGGCTCGTAGCCCATCTCGGTCAGGGCCTTTTTCACCAGTGCCTTGGTCTGGGTCAGATCAAAGCCCACCTCCGGGTGACGGTGCAGGGTGCGCCGCCACTCCACCAGCTGGGGTTCCAGCGCCTGGGCACGGCCCAGCAGTTCTTTTGCAGTCAACATATCAGTCAGCTCCCGTTCTGTTTGATTTTCAGCCTGCATGGACAGCCTGTTCAATGGAATTTTCCACCAGACTGTTCAGACTCATATTGTGGGCCTGTCTCTTATACACATCTGACGCTGCCGACGATCTTACGCGT
>ENA-OZEL01000721-OZEL01000721.1-human-gut-metagenome-genome-assembly--contig:-NODE-721-length-11756-cov-4.993248_pt1 | contig 11756 bp, 8 predicted proteins | sample MGYA00245064_ERZ653601 | MGnify/ENA primary metagenome ERZ653601 (study PRJEB26926, sample SAMN06165007) | human gut metagenome | biome: ENVO:00009003; feature: ENVO:2100002; material: ENVO:00002003... | reverse complement strand
GCTTAGAGGTTAAAAGATCCCGGTTCAATTGTTTTGTCCCGGGATTTTTTTATTTGGATAATAAAAGTAAACAAAAAAGCGAAAAGATATGATATATACGGAAAACATGCTATCTTTGTTCCCGAATCGGTTCCGCATATACCATTCGGGTATGTGGATTAAAAGGGAATCGGGTGTAAATCCCGGACAGTCCCGCTGCTGTGAAGCTCCGTTTATATCATGAAAAACACCCTTGCCACTGATATGCATTGAAATATCGGGAAGGCTTCAGGATTAGGAGTCAGTCAGAAGACCTGCCATTCATTAAAGGCTGCCTTTGCTCGTGGGTTAGGAAGACAGTACGAAGATATTAGTTGAACATTTAAACAAGAAATGGAATGCCTTTGTTAAAGGTATGTCCGCATTGTGGTGTGACTATATATATCCTTTATATATTAAAGAAAAAGTAAAATGATTAAGAAAGTATTGATTGCCAACAGAGGTGAGATTGCCTTGCGCGTCATGCGTTCGTGCCGGGAGATGGGACTGCTTACGGTTGCTGTCTTTTCCGATGCCGACCGTACTTCTCATCATGTGGCATATGCCGATGAGGCTTATCCGATAGGACCGGCCGTGGCAAAAGAGAGTTATCTGAATATTGAAAAAGTGATTGCCACGGCAAAGCGATGCGGTGCCGATGCCATCCATCCGGGTTACGGCTTTTTGTCGGAGAACTCGGAGTTTGCACGCCGTTGCAAGGAGGAAGGGATTATCTTTATCGGTCCCGCCGCCGAGACGATGGAGGCGATGGGCGACAAGATAGCTGCCCGCAAGCGAATGATTGCGGCAGGCGTACCCGTGGTTCCCGGAACGGAACAACCCTTGCAGAGTGCCGAAGAAGCCGTGCGCATCTGCAACGAGATAGGCTACCCCGTGATGCTGAAGGCGTCTATGGGTGGCGGTGGTAAAGGTATGCGCCTTATCCATAGCGAGAGCGAAGTGGTGGAAGCCTACAACACGGCACGCTCCGAGTCCATGTCCTCCTTTGGAGACGACACGGTCTATCTGGAAAAGTTCGTGGAAGAACCCCACCACATCGAGTTCCAGATATTGGGCGACAACCACGGCAACGTCATCCACCTCTTCGACCGCGAATGCTCCGTGCAGCGTCGCAATCAGAAGGTGGTAGAAGAAAGCCCGTCACCCTTCCTTACGCCGGAATTGCGCCGGGAGATGGGGGAGAAGGCGGTTGCCGCAGCCAAGGCAGTGAACTACTCCGGTGCAGGTACCATCGAGTTTCTGGTAGACAAGAACCGCCGTTTCTATTTCCTCGAAATGAATACGCGCCTGCAAGTGGAGCACCCCATCACGGAAGAGGTGGTAGGCGTAGACCTGGTGAAAGAGCAAATCCGTATTGCCAACGACGAGGTGTTGCACCTCAAGCAGGAGGACCTGTTCCAGCGCGGTCATGCTATAGAGTGCCGCATCTGTGCCGAAGATACGGAAAACAACTTCATGCCGTCTCCCGGTGTCATCAAGCAACTGACGGAACCGAACGGAATCGGTGTCCGCATTGATAGCTACGTGTACGACGGCTATGAGATTCCCATCTACTACGACCCTATGATAGGTAAGCTCATCGTATGGGCAACCACCCGCCAGTATGCCATCGAGCGTATGCGCCGTGTGCTCTACGAGTACAAGATTACGGGCGTAAAGACCAACCTTGCCTATCTGAAGCGCATCATGCACGTGCCCGACTTTGTGAAGGGAGAGTACAACACCCTCTTTATCGAGAAGAACGCCCGCATGCTGGTACGTACCAACACTGCCAACGAAGAGTTGGAGAACATCGCCATGATAGCTGCCTATATGGACTATCTGGTTAATCTGGAGGAGAATGTTTCGGCACAGCTACCCGATGCCCGCCCCATCAGCCGTTGGAGGGAATTCGGATTGCAGAAGGGAGTGCTCAGGATTTAAGGAATGGATAATTGATAATGGAGAATTAATAATGGAAATACATATAGGAGACCGTATCGCAGACATTACCCTGGTGGGTAAGGAAGGGAATAAGGTACAACTTACCATTGACGGAAAGCCCTACGAAGTGGACATTGTGATGGCAGAGAACGGAAGTTGCTCCATCCTGCACAACGGAAACTCGTTCAACGCAGGCCTTGTGCGCGGCGAGGGCGGCAAGAGTTATGACATCAGCATGCTCCAGCGTTCCTTTCATGTGGACATCGTGGACACGCAAGCCAAGTATCTGCACATGAAGAAAGGAGCCGACGAGAAGCAGGGCGACAAGATTCTGGCGCCGATGCCGGGCAAGGTAGTGAGCATCCCCGTCAAGGTGGGCGACCGACTGGCTGCCGGAGACATTGCCGTGGTGCTGGAAGCCATGAAGATGCAGAGTAACTATAAGGTAAATGCCGACTGCATCGTCCGCAACATCCTCGTGAGCGAGGGCGAACCGGTAAATGCCAACCAAGTATTGATTGAATTGGAGTTGATAAAGGAGGAATAATCCCGAGTCGCATTCAGTCCGTATATTATAAATCACTAAATTGTAAATGCAAATATGAACAGAGAAGAAATATACCGCCAGTTTGAGGAACTGGATAAACGTGCCTCGCTGGGTGGGGGCGTAGACAAGATAGAGAAACAACACGCCTCCGGCCGCATGACTGCCCGCGAACGTATTGACATGCTGCTGGACAAAGGCTCGTTCAATGAGCTGGACAAGTTCGTGAACCACCGTTGCACCAACTTCGGCATGGAGAAGAAACAGATTGCCGGAGACGGCATGGTGTCCGGTTACGGAAAGATAGACGGCCGCCTTGTATTTGTCTATGCCTACGACTTCACGGCGCATGGCGGTTCGCTCAGCGAGACGAATGCCGCAAAGATTGTAAAGGTGCAGCAGCTTGCCCTGAAGAACGGTGCTCCCGTCATTGCCCTCAACGATTCGGGCGGCGCACGCATCCAGGAAGGTGTGAACAGCTTGGCAGGCTATGCCTCCATCTTCTATCAGAACACCATTGCGTCGGGTGTCATTCCGCAGATATCCGCTATTCTGGGTCCGTGTGCCGGTGGGGCATGCTACTCTCCGGTGCTTACCGACTTTATCTTCATGGTAAAGGAGCAGAGCCACATGTTTATCACCGGTCCGGACGTGGTAAAGACCGTGACCCACGAGGAGGTGGACAAGGAGGAACTGGGCGGTGCCTATACGCATAGCAGCAAGAGCGGCGTTACCCACTTCATGTGCAATACGGAGGAGGAGACACTGATGAGCATCCGCGAGCTGCTGAGCTTCCTGCCGTCCAACAATATGGAAGATGCTCCCTTCACTCCCTGTTCCGACGATATCCATCGCCGGGTAGAGGCGCTTCAGACCGTCATTCCTGAGGACCCGAACATGCCTTATGACATCAAGGATATTATAGAACCGGTGCTGGACAACCAGTACTTCTTCGAAGTGATGCCTCACTTTGCCAAGAACGTCGTTATCGGTTTCGGTCGTCTGAACGGGCGTTCGGTAGGTATCGTGGCAAACCAACCTGCCTATCTGGCAGGTGTGCTCGATATTGATGCCAGCGACAAGGCGGCACGTTTCATTCGTTTCTGCGACTGCTTCAACATCCCGCTGATAACCTTCGAAGATGTTCCCGGCTTCTTGCCCGGAACGATGCAGGAGCACAACGGCATCATCCGCCATGGCGCCAAGATTGTCTATGCCTATGCCGAGGCCACCGTGCCCAAGATAACGCTGATTACCCGCAAGGCATACGGCGGCGCCTACATCGTGATGTCCAGCAAACCGACGGGTGCCGACGTGAACCTGGCTTATCCGCAGGCGGAAATCGCCGTGATGGGTGCCGAGGGTGCGGTGAACATCCTCTACCGTAAGTCCTCTGCCGAAGAGAAGCAGGAGATTATCAAGGAGTACGAAAGCAAGTTCTCCAACCCTTACCGCGCTGCCGAGCGTGGCCTCATAGATGAGGTCATCATGCCGCGTGACACCCGCTACAAGCTGGTGCAGGCATTGGAGATGGCGCACAACAAGAATCAGAGCAATCCACCGAAAAAGCACGGCAACATGCCTTTATAATAGTAGTTATTTTTTATGTGTGAAATGCGTATCCCCGGAGAAGTGATTTCTGTGGGGATACACTTTTTAAATAGAGAATTAAGAATTAAACAATAAGGCTGAAAAGTAAAAACTAAAGATAGAAACTATGGAACTATTAAGAAACCTCTTTGAGGGTTATCCCAATCTTTGGGGCGGAGGAGTGGCACACTCTGTCCTGATTCTGTCCCTGGTCATCACCTTCGGTATCATGCTGGGCAAGTTGAAGGTGGCGGGTATCTCGCTGGGTGTCACCTGGATTTTGTTTGTGGGCATTGTCTTCGGACATTTCGACATGAACCTCGACGAACATCTGCTGCACTTCCTGAAGGAGTTCGGCTTGATACTGTTTGTCTATTCCATCGGTCTGCAAGTGGGACCGGGATTCTTCTCCGCTTTCAAGAAGGGCGGACTTACGCTGAACATGGTAGCAATGCTTTCCGTCTTCCTCAGCGTGGTTATCACCATTGTGTTGCACTTTGCCACCGGAATCCCCATTACTACGATGGTGGGTATCTTGTCCGGAGCCGTGACCAATACCCCCGGTCTGGGTGCTGCCCAGCAGGCAAACAGTGACCTCAACGGGGTGGATGCTCCGGAAATCGCACTCGGATATGCCGTTGCCTATCCGCTGGGTGTGGTGGGCTGCATCCTGGCGCTGCTAGCCTTGAAGATTTTCATGCGGATTAATACCCAAAAAGAAGAGGAGGATGCCGAGCACGGGCTGGGTCATCTGCAGGAGCTGACCGTGCGTCCCATATCGGTAGAGATACGCAATGAGGCAATAGACGGCAAGCGGATCAGAGATGTGAAACCATTGTTGAACCGTGCGTTTGTCATCTCCCGCATCCGGCACACCGGCAGTCAGGAAACAGAACTGGCGAATGCCGATACGGTGCTGCACATGCAGGATGAAATTCTGTTCATTGCCAACCCGAAAGATGTGGAGGCCATTGTTGCCTTCTTCGGAAGAAAAATTTCGGTGGAGTGGGAACGGGAGGACAAGAACTTGATTTCACGCCGCATCCTCATCACCAAGCCGGAACTGAACGGCAAGTCTCTGTCTCAGCTCAAGATACGTAACAACTTCGGTGCCTGCATCACCCGTATCAACCGTTCGGGCGTGGATCTGGTGGCAACTCCCCACTTGCAGTTGCAGATGGGAGACCGTGTGACGATTGTAGGCAGTGAGCTTGCCGTGAGTCATGCGGAGAAGGTGCTGGGTAACTCGCTGAAGCGTCTCAACCATCCCAACTTGATTCCTATCTTCCTGGGTATTGCCCTGGGATGTATCTTGGGCAGTCTGCCGTTCATGTTCCCCGGCATTCCCCAACCCGTGAAACTGGGACTGGCCGGTGGACCGTTGGTGGTTTCCATCCTCATCAGCCGTTTCGGGCCTCAATATAAGCTGATAACCTACACGACGATGAGTGCCAATCTGATGATACGCGAAATCGGTATCGCCTTGTTCCTGGCCTGCGTGGGGTTGGGTGCAGGAAAGGGATTCATCGATACCATTATCTACGAAGGCGGCTATGTGTGGATTGGCTATGGGGCCATCATCACGGTTGTCCCGTTGCTGGTGACAGGATTCATGGGGCGCTATTTCTGGAAGCTGAACTACTATACGCTGATAGGTGTGCTGTCCGGAGCTAACACCAATCCACCTGCATTGGCCTATTCCTCGGACTTGACATCCTGCGATGCCCCTGCGGTGGGATACGCCACGGTCTATCCGCTGGCTATGTTCCTGCGGGTGCTGACGGCTCAGTTGCTGATACTGGCACTGGCGTAGTTTCACCATAGATAATCTATGGTACATAGGTTGATTTGATAACAAGTAATGTAAAGAGAGCTAACAAGTAATGTTAGGCTGCTTTACATTACTTGTTATTTTTGTTTGTAGTATTCCTCCGCTTGTGCCAGTGTCTCCGGTTTGCCGATGTCGAACCAGCGGAATCCTTGCAGCGGATAGCCTTGTATGTGCACCTTTGTGCAGGCGGACAAGTAGAAAGGAATGATGGAGAACTTGCCGTCCCACTGCCCATCGTCCATCAGGCGGAAGAGGGAGGGGGAGATGATGTGGATACCTCCGAAGGCGAGTTCCCGGTACTTCGTTTCCCGGTAGTCGAAGCCTGCCGGTTTCACCTCTCCGGTGGACTTGTTTATCCAGCCGTGCAGGTGGTAGTCGTCGTCAAAAAGGAGATAGCGGGAAGTCTTGCGCTCGCTCACAAGCAGGGTAGACTCCGCATCGCTCTCCAGATGGTGGCGATAGAGACCTGCAAGGTCAATATCCGTCAGAATATCCGCGTTGTGCACCAGAAAAGGTTCTTGTCCGTCCAGAAAGGGGCGTGCCTTTTTGATGCCTCCTCCGGTGTCGAGCAGCATGCCGCGTTCGTCGCTGATGTGAATCTCCGTGCCGAAGTTGTCGTGGGCACGGAGGAAGTCGATAATCTGCTCCCCGAAGTGGTGGATATTGACCGTTATCTCGTTGAATCCTGCTTCCTTCAACCGCAGTATCACCCGTTCCAGCATGGGCTTTCCTGCTACGGGAACGAGGGCCTTGGGCATGTGGTCCGTCAAGGGGCGCAACCGGGTGCCCAGGCCGGCGGCGAAAATCATGGCTTTCATATTGGCATATTCTCACATTAGCACATTAAACTTTGGCCTTAAACGTCTGTTCAATATTCTGTTCTCTATGTATCAGGTTCACTTGCACGCCGAACTTCTTGTGCAGATGTTCCGCCAGGTGTTGTGCCGAATATACGGAGCGGTGCTGTCCGCCGGTGCAGCCGAAGCAGACAGACAGATTGGTGAAGCCGCGTTCCATGTAGCGCTTCACGGAAGCGTCGACAAGGGCGTAGGCATGCTCCAGGAATACGGCTATCTCGCCGTCGTCTTCCAGGAAGCGGATAACGGGTTCGTCCAGTCCCGTGAAGGGTTTGTAACGCTCGTACTTGCCGGGGTTGTTCACAGCGCGGCAGTCAAAGACGAAACCTCCTCCGTTGCCCGTGGAATCTTCGGGGATACCTTTTTTGTAGGCAAAACTGGTGACTTTCACCACGAGGCGGCGCTTTTGCAGGTCGTCTGTAAACTGTTTCAGCTCGGTAAGTTCGCGCAGAATCCGGCAGAGGTAGGGATATTCTGGATAAGGTTCTTGGAGCAGTTGGCGAAGGTTCTCGATGGCGAAGGGGACACTTTGTATGAAGTGGGGCTTCTTCTCGAAGTAACCGCGGAAACCATAGGCACCCAGCACCTGCATGGTGCGGAACAATACGAAGTGGCGAAGCTGGGCATAGAAATAAGCCTCGTCCACGGGCTGGTACTTGCGCAGGGCGTCGATGTATTCCTTCAGCAACTCTTGGCGCAGGCTGTCGGGATAGTTTGCTTTGGCCTGCCACAAGAAGGAGGCAACGTCGTAGTAGACCGGACCTTTGCGTCCGCCCTGGAAGTCGATGAGCCACGGCTCGTTGTCCTTTATCATAACGTTACGGCTCTGGAAGTCGCGGTACATGAAGGTGGCGGAGCTGCTACGGAGCAACACGTCTGCCATCTTCTGGAAGTCGTCTTCCAGCCGGTCTTCCTGGAAGTCCATTCCCGTAGCCTTGAGGAAGCAGTATTTAAAGTAGTTCAAGTCCCACAGAATGCTGCGGCTATTGAACTCTGCCTGCGGGTAGCAGTAGGAGAAGTCCATGCCGTCGGCTCCGGCAAACTGTACGGCGGGCAGCAGACGGATGGTCTTGCGCAGCAACTGTTTCTCTTCCTCACCGAATACGCTGGTCTTGCGGCCTTTCTCGATGGCATTGAATAGGAGCGAGTCGCCCAGGTCTTCTTGCAGATAATAGATATCATCTTCGGAGCGGATGAACACTTGCGGTACGGGCAGTCCTTTCTGGCGGAAATGTTCTGCCATGTAGAGGAAGGCGCGGTTCTCCTCCACAGACTCTCCGCTGACGCCGATAAGTGTAGGACTTCCGATGAGGCGGAAGTAACGGCGGTTGGAGCCGGAGGAGGGGAGTTCGTCAATCTGTTCCGGTTCGTGTCCGGTATGTGCGATGTAGAGTTTCTTAAGTTCTTCGGTTATCATGGTGGTATGTTTTATTTTGGCAGCTAAGATAAAACTTTTGTCGGAGATATGCTTATCTTTGCACGTTGAAAATGTACTAATGTGCCAATATGCCAATGTGCCAATGACCTGCGGCATGGGGAAGTAGCGCAAGTATAGCGCAGCCGATTAGCACATTGGCACATTAAATCATTAGCACATTAATTATGCGTTCCATCCTTCAGTTTCTCATAGCCGCCCCTACATCGGGCAGTGGAAAGACCACCGTCAGTCGTGGACTGATGGCATTGTTTGTGAAGAAAGGTCTGAAGGTGCAGCCTTTCAAATGCGGCCCCGATTATATAGATACCAAGTATCACGAGGCGGTATGCGGCCGTCCTTCCATCAATCTGGATACTTTCATGGCATCTCCGGAGCACGTAGGCGGTCTGTATGCACGCTATTCGGCAGATGCTGATGTTGCCGTGGTCGAGGGGATGATGGGGATGTACGACGGGTACGACCGCGACCGGGGCTCATCGGCAGAAGTGGCACGGCTCTTGGGTATTCCTGTGGTGCTGGTGGTCGATGCCAAGTCGGCTGCCTATTCCATGGCTCCTTTGTTGTCGGGGTTCATCAATTTCCGTCCGGATATACGTATTGCGGGAGTTATCTTCAATCGTGTCGGCTCACCCCACCACTACCGGATGCTGCAGGAGGTCTGTGAAGACTTGAACGTGACTTGTCTGGGTTATCTGCCCAAACGGAAGGAACTGGAGCAGGAGTCACGCCATCTGGGGCTGGATTTCAGCCGTTCTAAGGAGACGGAGGGACTGGATATGCTGGCAGGCTTGCTGGAGGAACATGTGGACTGGGAACTGCTGCTCTCGACAACCGGGCTTCCATTGCCTGCGGCGGCAGTGGAGGAGAAGCCGGTACTATCGGAGCCGGGGAAGCTGCATATCTCGGTAGCGCGCAACGAAGAGTCCTTTTCCTTCCTCTATGCGGAGCATCTGGATATTCTGCGCCGTATGGGCACGGTCACTTTCTTCAATCCGGAGCAGGACCGGGCTATTCCGCAAGAGACGGATTTGCTCTATCTGCCCGGCGGCTATCCCGAGAACCGTCTGGAGGAACTTGCCGGGGCAAGGCTTGCCAGGGAGTCTATCCGCAGCTATATAGAGGCCGGTGGCAGGACGCTGGCAGAATGCGGGGGGATGATATATCTTTCGCAGTCCGTTCTTTCTGATGGGGATACGGACGGGGGAAGCGCCGGGAGCTGTGTAGGCAATATTGGAAATGAGATGGTAGGAGTATTGCCTTTCAGCATTACGAACGAGCGTAAACGCAGGAAACTGACATTGGGATACCGTCGATTCGACTATAACGGATGGCGGCTTAAAGGACACGAATTCCATTATACGCAGCTTGCTGTGCCCGAAGCTGGTGGAAAAGAAAGTGGTGCGTACAGTCTTACTCCCTCGATAGTGCAGGTTTTCAATGCCAGAGGAGAGAAGGTCGCTACTCCCATTTTTCGTTATAAGAACCTGATTGCCAGCTATACACATCTGTATTGGGGCGAGATGGATGTGATGTCTTTGTTCGGTGGAGCCTAATCTTGTAAAACATCTTTTGAATCTGCTGGACTTTCCTTCTTTTTCCTTTCATGTTTTGCTTGAAAAGTCCCGGTATTTCTGCATATTTATATTCCAAATTTGTTTGTATCTTTGCGATAGAGAAAAGGTCTACGGGCTGTGAGGGAGTCCCCTTTACAATCCGGGCTATAGTAGCTGATTTTGAAGAGTTATCCCATGCAGGAAAGTCCTCTACACGTACCTCTGTAAAGGATGAACATCTTAAAATGGAGTTTGTCGATGGTGATTCGATTGGTGTTTTTGCCATAAAGGACGGTGCTATAATGGATAATATTGATAATGCCAAATTGGTTTACAATATGTCAAGCGGCAGTTGGAATCCGGTGGGAAATGGTACACTTTATTGGTATGATGGAGTGAGTTATGTCGCTTACTATCCATATAGGAAGAATATCACAATAGATCTCTCAAAAGGTATGGACGGAGCTATTGCTTCACTGACCGGGAATGAAAAACTGCAACCTGCGAAGGACCAGTCCACAACAGAAAAGCATATTGTCAGCGATTTGTTGGTTGCCACCGGCGTACCTGCTATTGACAATTCTTCCGGAATAATCCTGAACTTGCTGTTTCAACACCAGTTTGCATTGCTTGTGTTGCAACCGCAAGTATACGTAGGTTGTTTTGCACCAGAAAAAGCAGGCTTTGTTTACCATAGGGAATCGAGGGTTTTAGGAACAGACTCGGCGGCTATTAATGTGAGTCTGAACGGTATTACTCCATATCAGATAGATTCTTTGAAATATTGTGCCATTGTTCCGCCGCAAGCAAATGCACGGGTTACCGGAAACTATATGACTACCGATGGCAGAGATGATACGAATATAAAGATAAATTATTCGGGCAGCTCCATCAGTTTTACTTCTGGAAAATGCTATACCTTGAAGGTTATTAGTCCCGTACCCGGTAAAGGAAGTATAGAAAGAAAGCTTTATCCCGGGGATTTTGTCTTTCAGAACGAAATCGATAAAAGAATAGAAGTACATCCCGGAAACGGGAAGTTGGAAGAAGATGGGAAAATCTATGATTATGAAAATGCTATCGGAATGGTAATTACTTGCGATCCGGAAAGGATGACAGACGAGAGGTGTAATAAAAAAGGATGGAATCATGCCTATGTGATGATGTTGGATAGTTTGAAAGAAGGGAATTGGGGACCGATGGATTTAATCGAAGCGGATATTGATACAATATCAATAGCTGATGTGAAGTCAAAGCATGATTTTAGCAGAATTAAGAATAACATGAACGGGTACTCTGAAACTTTACAAATGCTGGCAAATCATGAGGGTGATGCATCTTTTGTAAGCGACTGTCGTGCTTTTTATCTGGTGAAAACTTACAATAACAGCAATAAGGTGCCGGATGGGATCGAACGTAGTCCGTGGTTTCTGCCAAGCATAGGGCAATGGTTTGATGTATTGGTGAATATTTGTGGAAAATCTCCGGAAAACTTTCGGCACAATACCGGTAATGGTTTACAAGACGAAAAGTGGGGACTGGAAACGTTAGATAAATTAGAAGGACAGTTATCCAAAGTTGGTAAATCGTTACCGCAGTTTAACGTGAACTACAGACTTGGTTTCAGTTGCAGTTCTCAATATGATAAAGATAGAAACTGGATGCTTCTCTGGCATATCGATGATCCCTTATACAAATGGGAAAGGGTTTGTTTACAAGGATATAATAAGACTTCTGTATGGCATGTCCGGCCGTTTTTTGCTTTTTAATCATTCCTTGATTAAAAACAGTTCTAATCTAAGTTTGAATTCATTATGAAAAAGTCCGGATAGCGCATTGATATTTTATGTAATTTCGTTTGTGTTCTCGAAATAGTGGAGTATCTTTGTTTTCATTTAAATATATTATGATTATGAAACTGAATACTTATCGCTGTCTCTTATACACATCTGACGCTGCCGACGATCTTACGCGTGTAGAT
>ENA-OZEL01000708-OZEL01000708.1-human-gut-metagenome-genome-assembly--contig:-NODE-708-length-11873-cov-5.198342_pt1 | contig 11873 bp, 10 predicted proteins | sample MGYA00245064_ERZ653601 | MGnify/ENA primary metagenome ERZ653601 (study PRJEB26926, sample SAMN06165007) | human gut metagenome | biome: ENVO:00009003; feature: ENVO:2100002; material: ENVO:00002003... | reverse complement strand
TTTGACTGCCCGTAGCATTACTTATGATACTACTGCGGTTAATAAATGGACCATTAAGGATTATATGATTCGTAATCTCGACGGATTAAAGGAAACTATTGTCCGTGGAGATAAGATGGATTCCATTATACCGATGGAACCTGCCGATTTCATGATTATGCGTAATCAACAGGAAATGTTGACCAGCCCTCAGCTTAGTGCATATATAGATAAGCAGAAACAAAGGGGTATTGCCAATATCAAAGAGTTTGAAATAGAGTATCATAAACGAATCGCCATGTCATTTGCATCATTCATCCTGACTGTGATCGGAGTATCTCTTTCTTCAAGAAAAACAAAGGGGGGAATGGGATTGCATTTGGGAATAGGACTTGGACTGAGCTTTTCATATATCCTGTTCCAGACCGTGGCATCTACTTTTGCGGTAAATGGAAATATGCCTCCGATGATCGCCATGTGGATTCCTAATTTACTGTATGCGCTGATTGCATTTTACCTATATAGAAAGGCTCCCAAATAATGGATTGCATTTGAATTCAAAGGGTCTAAAAATAAGAATTTCCGCCTGCTCCTGTGAAATCCACAAGTGCGGGCGGAATTTTTTGTTGTATTCATTTCCTCTTTTGTCTCGTTCCCGGGATCGAAATCCTGTTGGGAACCCCCACTCTCTTCTTACGCTTTAAAATCAACCTTTGATTTTGTTTGCATAAGCAGAAAGTTCTGCAGCAGAGATGTTTTTGGCTATAATCACACCATTTCCATCCAATAAATAGTTAGTGAAACCCCGGTTTAAACGGTATTTCTTAAACAAGCCGGAGCTTTCGCCTTTAGTTTCCGCGAAACAGGTGGGCGTAACTATTTGGTCCTTACGAATGATTTCCTGAAATACCGACTGGTATTCGTCAAATGAAACGGAAACCATTTCCACATCTTGAGAAGTTGATCGAAGCGCATTGCTCAAACTTGCGTTTTGCATCCGGGACTGCGCGTCGTAACTTGCCCAAAAACTGAGCAATACATACTTTCCTTTCAAGTCTGAAAGTTCGGTTTGGGATTGCTCTGCCGACATGGTTTGGATTTTGAAATCCGGGGCCATGTCACCCACATTCAAACCTCCGGTAGGTTTGTCTTTTTCTACAAAAGAAGTCAAGGAACTTATTAGTAATACAACAAAAATCCATTTTGCATATTTCATGCGGCACGGTTTTGGTTAATACTATCCGGGACTGTCCTTCAACAGTGATTTCTTCCCGGAACATCGTCTTGTCAAAGCCTTGAATAGTGATAAATACACTGATAATCAAAGCTTTTAATTGTGAAATCGGGTGCAAAGGTAAGTAATTCCTAAACAAACTTCCAAATAAACAAGCATTTTTCTCACTTTTTAGAGGCATATTTTTATGTTATTTAGCATAAATAGTGGGAATTTTCCTTACTTTTGTAGCCTATTATTCTATCAAAAAGATGACTTATGCAACCATTGAACACTGAACTCATCCTAATACGTATTACGGGTGAAGACCGTCCGGGACTGACAGCTTCCGTGACGGAAATTCTGGCGAAATATGATGCTACCATTCTGGATATTGGCCAGGCAGATATTCACAATACTCTTTCGTTGGGCATTTTGTGCAAGACGGAAGAACAACACTCGGGGTTCATTATGAAGGAACTGCTTTTCAAGGCTTCCTCCCTGGGCGTGACTGTCCGTTTCTACCCCATTACTACCAAAGAGTACGAGGATTGGGTGAATATGCAGGGAAAGAACCGCTATATTCTTACTTTATTGGGGCGTAAGTTGTCTGCCCGTCAAATATCTGCCGTTACCCGTATTCTTGCAGAGCAAGGCATGAATATCGATGCCATCAAGCGCCTTACAGGACGTATCCCGCTGGACGAATGCGAATCGCGTACACGCGCCTGCATCGAATTTTCCGTTCGTGGCACTCCGAAAGACCGTATTGCCATGCAAGAACAGTTGATGAAACTGGCAACCGAACTGGAAATGGATTTCTCTTTCCAGTTGGACAATATGTACCGCCGGATGCGCCGCCTCATTTGCTTCGATATGGACTCTACGCTGATTGAAACAGAAGTGATTGATGAATTGGCCATACGTGCGGGTGTGGGCGACCAGGTAAAGGCCATTACCGAACGCGCCATGCGTGGTGAGATAGATTTCATTGAGAGCTTTCGCGAACGAGTGGCTTTATTGAAAGGATTGGATGAGTCCGTGATGCAGGAGATTGCAGAAAATCTTCCCATTACGGAAGGTGTGGATCGCCTGATGTATGTTTTGAAGAAATACGGTTACAAGATAGCTATTCTTTCGGGAGGGTTTACCTACTTCGGGCAGTACCTCCAGAAGAAGTACGGTATAGACTATGTGTATGCCAACGAGTTGGAAATAGAGGATGGCAAACTGACCGGCCGCTATCTCGGTGATGTAGTCGACGGTAAGCGTAAGGCAGAGTTGCTGCGTTTGATAGCTCAGGTGGAGAAAGTGGATATTGCGCAGACTATTGCTGTCGGCGACGGTGCCAACGACCTGCCCATGCTGGGAATTGCCGGCCTTGGAATCGCTTTCCATGCAAAGCCCAAAGTAGTTGCCAATGCCAAGCAATCCATCAACACCATTGGTTTGGACGGGGTACTTTACTTCTTAGGTTTCAAGGATTCATACATTGATATCCATTAATTCATTAGTACATTCAAAAAAAAGTCCTATCTTTGTGCTCAAATTTAAAAGAGATACATGAAGTTTTCAGAACTACATTTAAATGGCAATGTACTGGAGGCACTGGATGCCATGCGCTTTGAAGAGTGCACCCCCATACAAGAAAAATCAATTCCCGTCATACTCGAAGGTCGAGATTTAATAGCAGTGGCACAAACCGGAACGGGAAAAACAGCCGCATATTTGTTGCCTATATTGAACAAGCTTTCAGAGGGCGGACACCCTGCCGATGCCATCAATTGCATTGTCATGGCTCCTACCCGCGAGTTGGCGCAACAGATAGACCAACAGATGGAAGGTTTCTCTTATTTCATGTCGGTTTCCAGCGTGGCCGTGTATGGCGGTAATGACGGAATACTATTCGAGCAGCAGAAAAGAGGGTTGACACTGGGTGCTGATGTCGTTATTGCTACCCCGGGGCGTTTGATAGCCCATCTTAGCCTTGGTTATGTAGATCTTTCCCGTGTCTCTTATTTTATTTTGGATGAAGCAGACCGGATGCTGGATATGGGATTTTATGACGATATTATGCAAATTGTCAAATTCCTTCCTAAAGAGCGGCAGACAATCATGTTCTCTGCCACCATGCCTGCTAAGATACAACAGTTGGCTGGTAACATTCTGAACAATCCTGCCGAGGTGAAGCTGGCTGTTTCCAAACCGGCAGAAAAAATTGTGCAGGCAGCCTACGTCTGCTACGAGAATCAGAAGCTGGGCATCATCCGTAGCCTCTTTGCAGAGGAGACGCCGGAACGCGTTATCATCTTTGCTTCTTCCAAACTGAAAGTGAAGGAAGTGACCAAAGCTTTGAAGCAGATGAAACTGAACGTTGGTGAAATGCACTCCGATTTAGAGCAGGCACAGCGCGAAGAAGTGATGTACGAATTCAAGGCAGGACGTATCAATATCCTGGTAGCTACAGATATCGTTGCGAGAGGTATTGATATCGATGACATCCGTCTGGTGATAAACTATGACGTTCCCCACGACAGTGAAGATTATGTGCACCGCATCGGACGTACGGCGCGTGCCAATAATGACGGCGTAGCCATCACCTTCGTTTCCGAAAAGGAGCAGGGGAACTTTAAGAATATCGAAAAATTCCTGGATAGGGACATCTATAAGATACCGGTTCCCGAAGAGCTGGGTGAAGCACCCGAATACAAGCCGAGAGCATTTGACGGAGGAGGAAGACGGGGCGGCCATGGAAACGGACGTAAGCCAGGAGGAAACAAGAACGGCCGTAACAACAATAAAGGCGGAAAGCCCAGGGCCAAACGTCCACAGAATGGCGGTGAGAAGAAATAAACACTGTGGTGAAGAAAAAGCGGATTTATTCCGCTTTTTCTATGTTCATTGTATTGTCAAAACCAATAATCATATTTACCAAATTGTATACGGAACTTTCGGGTATGCCGAGGGTTGCCTGATAATGGTACCCCTTACTATCCACACCCATGAAATTCATATCGGCAAGAATGGCCTGGTCCAGCATTTCGGCAGGGAATATATCCGCAAACATCTTTTTAGTGATGTCCTGGCCATAAAGCATCTTCTTCCCTTCGTATACACAGATGTGGATTACATTATCATAATACACATTGTCCACACTGATTCCATTTTCAGAATAGGAAGTCTTGAAAACCTTCATCTTTGAAGGGTTGATATATACATATCCCCTATATCTTGTATTCTTGTATGTTACGATACTGTCTTTCTTTATCACTTCCGGAGTAGTAGAAATGACCTCCACTTCTCGACTGGTGAAAACCAAAGAATCTTCCGCATTCTCTGATTTATGCAGTTTAATTACTTCGTCGGCCAGCGAGTGGAACCAGAAGCTGTATTCCGTTTGACGGTCTATCTTATAGGCCACCGGTTCATTGCTGTATATGTAGATTGTATCGTGAACAACCTTGAAAGGTACGGGAGCGCTTTGCGGGTTGGCATAATATACCGTATCCCCTTCGATGCGCATCAACGGCATTTCTGTTTCATCGTTCACCCAGATGCCTTGCAACAGTTGTTTTGCAGTAAGGTCTTCCTTGACGGAAACCTCCCCGTTTTGTCTGTTGCTGCATGATGCCAATGAGACAACAAGTACAATGAGAATCGCACTTCTTTTTATTGTCATAACGTCCCTATTTATTTCTTTTCTTTTTTCTGCAACTTTATTTTCCGATGCAATGATATGTGAAACCTTGTTCTTCCATATCTTTCTTGTCGTAAATGTTACGTCCGTCCAATACCAACGGCTGTTCCATAGTTTTCTTGATGACTGCCCATGAAGGCAGGCGGAATTCTTTCCATTCGGTCACCAGCATCAGTGCATCTGCATCCAGCGCAGCATCATACATATCTGTCGCATAATAAATACTTTCTCCTATGCGGCGTCGGCATTCGTTCATGGCAGCCGGGTCGTAGGCACGTACTTTACAACCGGCCTTCAGCAACTCGTCAATCAATACCAGAGCCGGGGCTTCACGCATGTCATCTGTTTCGGGTTTAAAGGCCAGCCCCCAAATGGCAATGGTCTTTCCCTCCAAATCATTATTGAAATGCTTCTGCAACTTTTCGAATAAGATACTCTTCTGTTTCTCGTTCACCTCCTCTACTGCATGGAGTACACGCATCTTGTAGCCGCTCAGTTCAGCCGTTTTAATCAGTGCCTTTACATCCTTAGGGAAGCATGAACCGCCGTAACCTATCCCCGGATAGAGGAACTTGCGTCCGATACGGGTATCCGAACCGATACCACTGCGCACCATGTTTACATCCGCTCCCACCAATTCGCACAAATTGGCAATGTCGTTCATGAAGCTGATGCGGGTGGCAAGCATGGAGTTAGCTGCATACTTTGTCATTTCTGCAGAAGGGATGTCCATAAAGATGACACGGAAGTTGTTCAGCAGGAATGGTTTGTAGAGCTTGCTCATTATCTTCTTGGCTCGTTCGGACTCTACTCCCACCACTACACGGTCGGGACTCATAAAATCGTTGATAGCATTACCTTCTTTCAGAAACTCGGGATTCGAAGCGACATCGAAGTCAATGTTCATCCCTCTCTTATCAAGTTCTTCTTGAATGGTAGCCCGCACTTTTCTGGCAGTACCTACGGGAACGGTACTTTTGGTTACCACCAACACATATTTCTGCATATTGCGTCCAATGGTGCGGGCAACTTCCAGCACATAGCTCAAGTCGGCACTTCCATCCTCATCGGGTGGTGTACCTACGGCACTGAATACCACTTCCACCTCATTCAGACAACTCTCCAGAGACGTGGTGAATTGCAGGCGTCCTGCTTTCACATTCCGGCTAACCATTTCTTCCAGTCCATTTTCATAGATAGGAATAACACCCTTTTTCAGTGACTCTATCTTTTCACTGTTCGTGTCTACGCAAATAACGTTGACACCGATTTCCGCAAAGCAGGTTCCGGTTACCAAACCGACGTATCCTGTACCGACAATGGCTATTTTCATATTTTATTCATAATAGACCGCATCCTTGAACGATACGGCATGTCCGTCTTTATCTGATAATAGAAGCTGTTCCGTAGCAACGGGCCATTCAATACCGATGGCTTCGTCGTCAAAACGGATGGATGCCTCAGATTGTGGTGCGTATACGTTGTCTACCTTGTATGTAAAGACAGCTTCATCGCTCAGCACCAGAAAACCATGGGCAAAACCACGCGGAATGAAGAATTGTCTTTTGTTCTCCTCACTTAGCTCCACACTGACATACTTTCCGAAAGTGGGAGAAGATTTTCTTAAGTCGACAGCCACGTCCAGCACTTTTCCCTTAATGACACGTACCAGTTTGGCTTGGCTGCAATCACCCTTCTGGTAATGAAGACCACGTAATACACCGAAAGAGGATTTGGACTCATTGTCCTGGATGAAGTGAACGTTTCCGACATGTGCACGGAACTCTTCTTCCTTAAATGCTTCCATAAAGTATCCGCGGGCATCATGGAATACTTTCGGCTCAATCAGCCATACGCCGTCAATCTCTGTTTGTATGTAGTTCATTTTCTTAAAATGTTTTATGTACTTTCAGTTGGAATCCAAAATTGTCTCCATATATCTCTCCCATATCCAATGCAAGGGACGCGTTGAAGCACCAGCCTTTCCATTTACGGGGAATATAGTAAAACGATGCAAAAGTAGAAAAATTTTCTAATATATCGGGTATTGGACGATGAGGAGTTCCCCAAGTTCTGTTGTGGGACAATTTTGCCACATATCTCCACTCACTGCTGATGTCGCCGCTCCATCCCAGATGCAGGGCCTTAACGCGATTGTACTTGAAACTCATATCGCCATCCTTATTATAGATAGGCGATGCTATCAACGGATTGGCTATCGCCATACCCCAATGTGCCCATCCTGGGTAGTAACCGTTGTTGTAGTAGTTGTCGGCTCCTCCGGTCTTACCTACTACAGAATTTTGCAAACCGTGCAGTGGACCGCTCATATTGGTAGTCTGGAGATATTCGATAACGATTCCGTTGATGGCTTGTCTATGGTTGGATTTATATTCCACACCCCATAAGCCATCCCAACCGTTGAGTTTGGCCATGGCGGAGAAGTCATCAAAATGATTGTCCAGATAGGCGCTGATGGAGAAATCTTCCTTAGGACGATAAGTCATTTTGATATATTCGCTACCCAGAAAATTGCCTTGGAAAGCCAGATGTTCACCTACCGGTCCGTCCTCACGCCCGTGGCCGGGGAAGAATACGCGTACGTAATCCTTCCATCCGTTGCCCAAGTCTCCCGATTCGGAACCTCCAATCTTGTATCCTCCGAATTGGGTGTCGAGGGTCATTCCGAGTTCCAGTTGCCATTTTCCTTTGGGTATACCGATACGCAGGAACCCTTCTTTATGATGGTATTTGATACTCTTGGTGTACCAGTATTTTTCTCCGACTTGCTCCCGCTGGTATTTGTTATCTGTAAACCATCCGTACGAGATTTCTCCTTTCAGGCCTAAACGGGGTAGCAACTGTACATACTCGGGTATGCCTATCTGTACTTGTGGGATGGGACGCGCATTACCCGACCAGGTCATGCCGCCACTGCTCAGCTCTTGATTCAGCAATGGAGAATTCTGTTCCCGGCTTCCGGCAAAGAATCCAAACCACTTGTAACGGATGTCTACGTAAGCCTGCTGTACAATGAAGGAGGTCGTGCTGAATCCGGCTGCTGCAACCAAATCCAGTGCTTCTTCAAACTTCCATTTTCCAAGTTGGTGTTTGTAGGATATTCCTCCACGTATGTAAGTATTGTTGTCGAGCGAAGTGAGTCCTTGCTGGTTGCTGACCTGCCAAAGAGGAGTATTGTCACCGGTATGCAGGGCTGCTCCATATTCTACGAATGAGGACAGCTGCTGTGCCAGCATCGTGTTCTTTCCTATGAACAAGAAAACCATCAGACAGAAAATAATACGCATAATAGTCTTTTGTTAAGTGTTTAGGTTTGTATACTCTTGCGAGGGCAATTGTCTTTCTATTCTTGACGAGTATAGTTAAACGGTACAAAAGTAGAAATTTTTCCGGTAAAAATTCCTTCTCTTGCCAAAAAACCTTTTTCAAATACATTTTCAATGTGCAATGTTCATAATTTGTTGATAAGAAAAAAGCTCTGAAACTAGCGTATATCCGATATTTCCACTACTTTTGTAGCATGATTGAATTAGCACAGCACATAGAAGTATTGTTATTGGAGAACGATTGTGTCATTGTTCCCGGTTTGGGAGGATTTGTAGCTCATTATACTCCGGCAATGAGAGTAGCGGAAGAGAATGTTTTTCTGCCCCCTACCCGTATTATCGGTTTCAATCCTCAACTGAAGATGAATGACGGCTTACTTGTACAATCCTATATGGCTGTCTATGATACTGATTTTTCTGATGCTACGCGGATTGTAGAAAAAGAAGTGGCGCATATATTCACTGCTCTCCATGAAGAAGGTAAGGTGGATTTGCCCAACATTGGCGAATTGCGTTACTCCATTCATGGTATTTATGACTTTGTTCCCTATGACCACAAGATAACCACTCCTTACTTATATGGGTTGGATAGTTTTGAAATGCAGGAACTGGCGGAACTGAAGAAACCGTACATGGAAAAGACCATCCGTTATTCTGTTCCAGTTGTGCCGGAAGACAAAAAGCGAAGGTTTGAGATTAAATTCAACCGTTCCTATTTGTCGAATGCGGTTGCCATGATTGCAGTGGTTGCCTTGTTTTTCTTTTTGTCTACACCGATAGAGAATACGGAAGTGGTTGAAGGAAATTATGCGCAATTACTTCCGAATGAACTTTTTGAGATGATAGAAAAGGAATCCCTTGCCATTAATCCGATTGTTGTTAGCCGGAAGGCCGACACTCCGAAAGCGTCGGCTCAAAAAAACACGGGGCAGAAGGCAAAGAAAAAGGTGGTTCCGGTTGCCGTAAGAGAGGTTAAGGTGGGCCAAGCTAACGCGCAGAATGCTCCGGTTGTTTCTCAGCCTAAGCAGCAGGCGGCAGAAGTGTCCTCTTCAACATCTGTAACAACAAAGAGTGAAATTCAAAAGACCACAGCAGGGACTGTCGCCCCGTCACTTGTCTCTGCACAGAAATACCACGTCATCATTGCCAGTGTAGGTACTGAGAAGGATGCCGAAGCAATGGCAAAGCAACTGATTGAAAAAGGTTACCCTCATGCAAAAGCAATTGTTGGAGATGGTAAAATGCGTGTCAGCATTGAGTCTTGTGGCACAGAAACAGAAGCATATCAGGCATTGAACAGAGTTCGCCAGAATGAAACGTATAAGAACGCTTGGGTATTAAAGAAGTAGAAAGTAATCTACCCTTGCTTTATTTTTTAATTCTTTAATTTTTAACTATCATGAAGCGTATCCGTTGTCCCAAATGTGAGAATTACTTAACATTCGATGAAACCAAGTATACCGAAGGCCAATCACTGGTCTTTGTATGTGACCAGTGTAAGAAGCAGTTCAGTATCCGTTTAGGTAAATCAAAGATGAAAGCCCCTCAAAAGGAAGAACGTCCGGATGAAGCGGAGTTTAAAGAGGCTTTTGGCAGCATCACGGTCATTGAGAACGTGTTTGGTTTTAAGCAGGTACTTCCATTGCAAGAAGGTGACAATATCATAGGCCGGCGTTGCGTGGGGAATGTTATCGATGTGCCGATTGAGACTTCGGATATGAGTATGGACCGGCGTCACTGTATCATTAATGTAAAGCGTAATAAGCAGGGAGTGTTGATTTATACCTTACGCGATGCTCCCAGCCTGACGGGAACTTTCCTTAATAATGAAATTTTGGGTGACAAAGACCGTATTCGCATTGAGGATGGAGCCATTGTAACTATTGGTGCCACTACTTTTATATTGCGGGCAGCAGAGCAGGAAAGCCTTTAGACAAAAAAGAAAACTGTGGCTTAATTATTTCCCATCAAATGTGGTATAAATAAAGCAGACCGTATAAAAACTCCTTTTGTACGGTCTGCTTGTTTAAAATCATAGGAATTAAAGAATACCTTTTACTGTTTCCTGCATGCCTTTTTCTTGGATGGATTTTAAGAAGCAGGTAATCATGTCTGTCAATCCTGGAACGGTATTCAAGTCTCCGTGTTCCCCCCAGATAAGGTCTTTGGCTGCCAATACGCCTTCTGCCACTTTGCGGGTATCCCCCGTTGCCCAAAGGTCTTTCAATAACTGCATGATTTCGGGAGCATCATTCGGGATGATTTCTGTGCCGTCTGCGCGGGTACCTCCTTTGTAGTACGTGATGATGGCAGCCAGTCCCAATACCAGACCTTTCGGCAGTTCTCCTTTACGTTTCAAGTAGGTTTTCAGGCCAGGAAGGTCACGGGTTTGGTATTTAGGGAAAGAGTTCAGCATAATACTGGTTACGGCATGGTCAACAAACGGATTGTTGAAGCGCTCCAATACATCTTCTGCAAACTTTTTCAATTCGTTTTTCGGCAGGTTCAACGTTTCCATCAGCTCGTCAAACATCACTTTATGGATGTATTGTCCGATTATAGGATGCTGGCAGGCATCGCGTACAATATTTACCTCCGACAGATAGGCTACTGGAGACAATACGGTATGAGGTCCATTCAGCAAGGTTACTTTTCTTTCGTGGTAAGGTTCTTCAGAAGGAACAAACAATACATTCAGTCCGGCTTTGTCGGCAGGGAATTCTTCGGCGACTTCTTGCGGAGCCTCGATGACCCATAAATGGAAAATTTCAGCCTGCACTACCAGATTGTCATCGTACTGTATCTTTTCTTTTATAGCGGCAATGTCTTTGCGGGGGAATCCTGGAACGATACGGTCCACCAGTGTTGCATACACACCGCAGGCTTCCTCAAACCAAGCTCTGAACTCATCACCCAATTGCCATAATTCAATATATTGATAGATTGCCTCCTTCAACTTGTGGCCATTCAGGAAGATGAGTTCGCAAGGGAAGATAATCAGTCCTTTGCTCTTGTCGCCGTTGAATGTCTTGAAGCGGTGATACAACAGCTGTGTCAGTTTGCCCGGATAAGAAGACGCCGGTGTATCTGTCAGCTTACAAGCAGGGTCAAAGGCTATACCTGCTTCCGTCGTGTTGGAAATGACAAAACGCATTTCCGGTTGTTCGGCCAATTTCATGAACTCATCGTTTTGAGTATAGGGGTTTAAGGCACGGCTGATTACATCTATCATAGTCAGACTGTTGATGGTTTCTCCTTTATCCAGACCTTGCAGATTTACATGATAAAGGTCATCCTGGGCATTCAGCATGTTAACCATACCTTTATCGATGGGTTGGACTACTACCACATTGCTGTTGAAATCGGTCTTTTGATTCATGTTATAAATAATCCAATCCACAAATGCGCGAAGGAAATTACCTTCGCCAAACTGGATAATGCGTTCCGGGCGTTGTGCTTTGGGAGCAGTTTCTTTGTTTAATGCTTTCATTTAAAAAATGATTTAAATGGTTGATATGTAATTTTTTAATTATTCAAACTCAAAGTAAAAGTCTATGTTTTCCTTCATCAATATGTCGATGGGCATGTATCTGTCTCTTATACACATCTCCGAGCCCACGAGACCGGAGCCTATCTC
>ENA-OZEL01000704-OZEL01000704.1-human-gut-metagenome-genome-assembly--contig:-NODE-704-length-11948-cov-3.944757_pt1 | contig 11948 bp, 8 predicted proteins | sample MGYA00245064_ERZ653601 | MGnify/ENA primary metagenome ERZ653601 (study PRJEB26926, sample SAMN06165007) | human gut metagenome | biome: ENVO:00009003; feature: ENVO:2100002; material: ENVO:00002003... | reverse complement strand
GCGTAAGATCGTCGGCAGCGTCAGATGTGTATAAGAGACAGGATGAAGCTGTCCCATACGATAGGCAGTTTCTTGCCGCTCTCCTGGTCGGCCTGGAGGTCCAGCATTTCCATCAGCAGCGAACCGGCCGTGTACCCGTAGTAAACGCTGTAAGGATAGTGCCATCCCACCCAGTCGCCCCAGTAGCCGGGAGCCCAGTAGTAGGGATAGTACCACCACCAGTAGGGATAGTCGTAGCCTACGAAGTAGGTCACTTTGCGGACGTAGCTGAGCTGGATGCCCACGCTGGCGGCGTCTTTGTCCTCGGTGCGCGTGTAGCCCGCATCGTCGAGTTTGCCGACCACCGTGCCGATGATCGCCATGGCGTCGGCGTCTTTCCAGTATTCGGTTTTGTCGCTGTTCCCGATGATCAGGATACTGTCGGGAATGTAGTAGGTGTCGATCGCGGCGAAGTCGGTGCCGGTATCGTGGGCGGTGTAGACCAGATAATCCCGGTGAAGGTCCGATGTCGAAGGCTCCTTCTGACACGCGCAGAACGCAACTGCAATGAGTGCGAACGCAAAGTAACGTAATTTTTTGACGTTCATGGTTGTTTAATTTTTTTGGTTTGCTGTCCCGACCATCGTTTCAAATTCCGTTCCCCGCGCGCGGGTTTCCCGGCGCAGGGCCCGAATCGCGTATAAAGAAGCCGTTTTCATGACACGGAGAACCCGATCCCCGCGTAAACGGCACACTGATAGCCGGTTGTCAAAACCGGTCCAGATCTGACAACCCGTATGAAACAGCCACTATGAAAGAATCCCCGCCGCAAATGGGCGATCCGTAAGAAATCCGGTCAGAGGCCGATGCGCCGAACCCGGTTTTCGAAATCGCTGCGCGAGCCGAGCGCCGAATTGCGGAGTTTGGTGCGATAGGTATAAACCGTTGCCGAAGCGCAGTTCAGAAAACTGGCGATGCAACCGCTGTCGGTGATCCCCAGCCGCATGACGGCCAGGATGCGCAGTTCGGTCGAAAGAGCCCCGTCCGAACGCACCGGAAAACGCGCCGGCTCTTCGAGCAACTCGTTGACCCGCTCTACGAAGTCGGGGAAGATGCCGAGGAACGTTTCGTCGAAGATGCGGTAGAAGTCGCGGTAATTGCGGTCCACATCCGAAGGCGACCGCAGTTTGCGCATCAGGGCCTCCGTACCGTCGGTTTTGGCGGTTTTTCGCAATTCCATCCGGTATTCGTCGACCCGACCGATGTAATGCGTGGCGAGCTGCATGTAGCGGAACACATAACTGTCTTTGATCTTGTTGGCATCGCGCAGATGGTCGTTCACGATCCGGAACTGTTCGTTGCGTTCGTGAAGCCGCCTGTTGACTTCGTAAATCAGGGAGGTGTTGCGCCTCAGCCGCCGGTGCTGGCGCTGCGTGTGGAACAGCAGCAGGGCTATGATCACCAGCAGAAGCAGGAAAACGCTGACCATGACCGTCAGGATGCGGCTGCGGGAGTTGATGCTGTAAACCACGGCCTGATTGATGATCATCTCGGCCTGGCTCGAATGGAAGATGCGCGTGTTGTAGTTGCACGAAAGCATATCGGCGACCGTGCACTGAATGTAGCGGGCCGCACGCTCCATGTCCTTCTCCTCGAACATCATCAGCGCCAGTTCGTACAGGGAGAGGTACTCCCGGACGGGGGTTCGCAGGTCGTTCACCGCGGCGCGGGCGAGCCAGTATTTGCGCTGCTCGCGGTCGCCGAGGGTTTCGTATACGTTGGCTATGTTGTACGCCACGCGGGCCAGTGTCCGCGAACTCTGCCGGGGGTTGTAAAGCGGCAGCAGCACATCGAGCGCCTCGTCGCAACGCTGCTGCGACAGCAGGTCGATGGCCCGCAGCCGCTGGCGTGTGACGTACGAGTGTCCGTCGAAGCCGATGCGCACGCGCCGTATCCGGGCGAGTGTGTCGGCATAGGCCCTGCTGCGGGATTCGGAGGTGTTCTGCGAGGCGAGACGCCCGTAGACGACCATCTGCTGAGTGTAGTAGTTCGCACGCATCCGCTTGGTGATGCCTGCGGTATCGAGCGACCGAATCCGGTCGTAAGCGTCTTCGATGTTGTTGCGGCCGATCAGGACGGATATGTCGCAGGTGGTGGACAGAAACTTCATGTCCCGGCGGCCCGTGTGCTCGGCAAGGTCGTACATCAGGGCGACGTAACGGGCCGCCGTGTCGATGTTGTAAGTGATATAGGAATCGAACAGCCGATTGGCCGTCCTCCACCGCATCGTGTCGTCGGACGCGGTGCATAGTTCCCTCCGCAGCGAGTCTACTCGCCGTTCGAAACGTACCGCATAGAGGCCCTTACTTTCGATGACCTGATCCAACTGGTCGAGTATCTGTTCGTTATCACTCTCATGACAGGCACAAAGCAGAACCATACAGATCACAAAAACGAGGGGGGGGGGAGAACATGATCAACTTTTTCATCGGGACGCTTGTTCAAATATACAAATTTACAAAAAAAGACGAATCCCGCACCGTTTTCCGGCGGAGATTCGTCGCACGTTCCGGTCTTCGGCGGCCGGATCAACCGATGATTTCGATCTTCACCTCCCGGCGGATGTCAGCCGCGGGGACCTCTATCACATGGCATTTCAGCTTTTCATCGAACACAGGCTTCACGCTGCGGCCGCCGACCTTCGCTCTTTCGATCTTCCCGGCGGCGGGGAGCTGAAGCCGGTAGGCGCGTTTGACGACCTGACCTTCGTAAGAGCCTGCGGTGGGACGTACCGTTACGGTCGTCACCCGCCCCGTCCGGCGGTAATTGAGCTGCGTGGTCGCATACGCGCCCTATTCGTAATCGCGGGTCACTCCGTCGTCCTCGTAGAGCGTATAGGTGTTGTCGGCATCGCCGGCCGAGGGGTAGACGCGCATGACGAGCGTCGTGAGCGGCGTCGAGGCCGGCCGCGGCGTATAGGGCTGCATGGGCAGCACCCAGCCTCCCCGGACGTAGAGCGGAAACTCTTCGAGCGGCTTGGATATTTCGCACTCCCGGCCGCCGTCGAAGCGTTCGTGGGTGAAGAAGTCGTACCAGACATCCTCTCCGGGGAACCACACCCGCTGCGAAGCGACCTTGTCGGGGCCCGTGCCGGGCGAGGCGATGGGAGCGGCGAGCAGCAGGTCCCCGAAAAGGAACTCCTGCTCGTTGCAGTACGCGCGTTCGTCGCCGCCGTATTCGATATACATCGGGCGGTTCAGCGGCACCATCGTCGAATGGGTCTGCCAGACGCTGCTGTAAACGTAGGGCATCAGCTCCGAGCGCATGTGGTACATGCGGCGCATGGCGGCGGTTTCGCGTTCGCCGCTGATCCACGGACGGCGGTCGAGCCGCGCATCCTTGGTCGAGTGCACGCGCAGGGCGGCCGACAAGGCTCCGAACTGCGTCCAGCGCACGGTAAGTTCGGGATTGGGGTCGCCGCGGAATCCGCCGATGTCGTGCGCCCAGTAGTAGCAGCCCGCATTGCCGCTGGCGGCCGTGAGCTTGACCTCGAAAGCCAGCATCTCCCAGTTGGCCTGCGCGTCGCCCGAGAACTGGATGGGATGGCGGTGGTCGCCCCACCCGGCCCAACGGCTGTAACCCGCGCCGCGCAGTCCTTTCCGCTCCGTTTCGCGGTAGTAAAGTTCGTTGATCCACTGCAACGAGGTGGAACGGTATCCCCGCACCTCGGGATAGAGGTAGTTCTGCTGCCAGTCGAGCCACCAGAAATCGACGCCCATATCCTCGGTGGTGTGATGGGCGTGTTTGAAGAAGGTCTCCATGTATTTGCGGTCGCCCAGGTCGAAAAGGAGCGGTTTGGCCGGATCGGCCCCCATATCCTTCATAAAGGCGCCGTACATCTCCTCGTGGGGACGGATGCCGTCGTGCGGATGGTCGTTGAGCGACACGGTCACGCCGCGGCGGTGCACCTCGGCGATCAGCGCTTCGGGATCGGGAATGCGTTCGCGCTCCCAGGTATAGCCCGTCCAACTGCGGCTGCCGGCATGACCGGTGCCGGTTCGGGCCGTGTAGGTGTGCCAGCCCATGTCGAAGACGAGGTTGTCGAGCGGGAAGTCGTTCTGCTCGTAGCCGTCGATGATCGAGAGGAACTCCTCGGAGGTGTAGTCCCAGTAGCGGCAGTACCAGACGCCGTGGATGTATTTGCGGGTCATCGGAACCCGTCCGCCGATGGCTCCCAGGTCGGCCAGCGCGGCCTTGTAGTCGTTGCCGTAGACGAAGCAGTACTGGTCCTGCACATGGCTGCGGGTGTCGCGCGGGCGGAGCCATCCATCGACCAGCAGGTCGGAGCGTTCGTCGTCGATCACGTACCAGCCGTCGCGGCTCAGCAACCCGTCCTGCATGGGGATTTCACCGGTGACGCGGTCGAGGGTTTCGACCGGACCGCCGAGGTTGTTGCGGAAGATGCAGCGGTTGGTGAACTTCTTTTCCTTGCCGTTGAGCTTGTAGTAGGCCGCGAAGTTGTGCAGTCCGAACGGGAAGCCGTCGTGCTCGTAGACGATACGCAGGGCCTCGGTCGTGATCTCGTAGCGGTCGCCGCCCAGCGCCCGCACCTCGAACCGGTCCGCGGGAAGCAGGTTCGAACGGTCGTAGGCGAAGATCGTGGGATCGTCGATGAATTTGCCGTCGCGGGCGAATTCCAGCCGGAAGAGCGTCGGCGTGATGAGCGTCAGGCGGTTCTCGCCGAAGACGAGCGGATTCCCTGATGGCTGTGCGACGGCCGAAAGTCCGCAGCTCAGCAAGAGCAGAAGTGTCGGGAAAAATTTTTTCATGGATTGAAAAACAGTTGAAAAATTCTCCGCACCGTTCATTCCGACGATGCGGAGAGGGGATTCGATTCTTCGTAATGGGTTCTATTCGTTCCGGATACTCTCGGTATAGACGTTTCCGTAGGGGTCGGACGCCTTTACCGTGACTTCGCTCCACGTCGCGGACGACGGTTCGTAATAGAACATGTGGTCGTTGTTCGTCTCCGGTTCGGCCGTCGGGCGGTGCTCGGGTTTGGTGTCGCCGTACATGAAGTCGTAGGCCCGGCGGTCCATCTCGTATTTCAGGTTCGATCCGGAGGGCAGGGTCGTCCAGGCGGCATCGTCCTCCCGGACCTCGACCGTCCAGGTGGAGTGCCAGTTGAAGATGTTGAAGATCAGCCCGTCGCGGTATTGCTCGGACACCGCCTGCCCGGGACCGTAGAGGTACATCTGGTACTCCTTGGGATAGGCCGTACCCTTATAATACCAGTTTGCGATCCGGTTGCCCTCGATCTCGTAGACCGCATAGCCCCGGGGGCTGCCGTCGTTGCACAGCTCCTCGCCGTTCCAGTAGGCGCCCATCACGGCGCCGAGCGTGTTCTCCTCGATGGTTTCGGAGATCGTCGTGGTGTAGTTGTTGTGCGAGTGTCCCGAAAGGATGCGGACATTGTATCCGTCGAGCAGGGCGTAGAGCTCCCGGTAGTTGGCGATGTGGCTCGTGGGGCGGTTGCGGCGCGAGGTGGCGATATGCACTCCTATGATGATGAGTTTGTCTTTGGGCACGTGTTTCAGGTCCTGTTCCAGCCATGCCATCTGCGCCTCGGTGATTTCGGCGGTGTAGTTGGAAGAGCCGGTGTAGAGCACGTCGTCGAGCACGACGAAGTGGCAGTCGCCGATGTTGTACGAATAATAGGTGGGGCCGAACGCCGCACGGAAACTGTGGTCGGCCTCCGTGTCCATGCCGATGGCCTTGTCGTGGTCGTGGTTGCCGATCACCTGGAAGACGGGTACGCCGATCTTCCGGATCTGCTCCTTGTAGACGCTGTGGAAAGGCATGTTGTCCCACACCAGGTCGCCCAGCGAAATGCCGTAGACCGGTTTGTCCAGCTGCTGTACGTAGGGCACCAGCAGGGGCAGCACCTCTTTTTCGAGCATCACGACCTCGTCGTCGCGGCCGATCTGCACGTCGGCCAGCGCCAGCAGGGTGAACCGCTCCTTTTTGCCGGTGCGTTCGAGCGTGAAACTGCGCTGCACAACGTCGTTGTCGCCCAGGGCGATCTTCTTATAGATCTTCGGCATGCCGTTCTCCACCGGGATCTCGCAGTCGGCGGGCACCGAGACGAACACGAACGGAGTGCTCTTCTTCACGCGCATCTGGTAGACCCCCTGCGCATCGGTGGTCGTTACGGTGAAGCCGTCGCTCACAACCGCGCCTTCGATCGGATTCTTGCCGTCGGTCACGCGGCCCACGAGGTTCATGCCGGGTTCGGGGGCGATGTCAACCTTTTCGTAAAGGCCGCCGAGTATTTGGGCGCCTTCGTCTTCGGAGCAGGCCGTGAACCCTCCGGCGAGCAGGACTATCAGCAGGTATTTGAACAGGTGTTTGATCATTGTTCGGTTTTTTTGTTTGGTTTATGAAAAGGCCGGATTTCTCCCCGGACACCCTCGGGCATCCGGGGAAAAGCGGCGTTCTACTCTTCGGCCGTACCTCCGTACCCCGGATTCTGCTTGATCAGGTTGTTGGCCGATATGGCCGAGTTGGGAATCGGGAAGCGGTTCATGTTCTTGTCATTCGAGGGGGTGTGGTCCCACCACGACTCGGAGGTGAACGCGCCCCAGCGGATCAGATCGGTGCGGCGGCGTCCCTCTCCGAGGAACTCGATCATCCATTCGTCGAGCATGCGGTATTCGTCGAGATTGTCCGCGGTCACGGGATCGGGGTCGTTGCGGTTCTCGAAGTTGCGCGCACGCACCTGATTGATCAGTTCGGCGGCCTCTTTCTTGTGCCCGGCGCGCAGTTCGCATTCGGCCAGCATGTAATAGATCTCCGACAGGCGGATGACCGGACAGTCGGGATTCCAGCGCAGCTGCTTGTCCGCAAGGTTGGGCTGCGGGGATTTCACCAGACGGATGCCCGAATTCTCCTCGCCGTCGGCCATCGTCGAAGTCAGTTCGGCCACCGAGCCGTATTTGCTGCCCACCTCCGAGAAGCGGGCCACCTGATCCACCATGTCGATGACTTTGCCGCTGTACTCTTTCTGTCCCAGGCACACTTTGGTCGGATCGTCGAAGTTGACCTGCTTGCCGACGAGGAACATGCCCTCGTATCGCTTGTTGCCGAGATAGCGGTAGGGCTTCTTGCGCAGGTCCTTGTCGTTGAACTTGCGGTAGGGGCTGCCCAGCTTCCACTGGGTGTAGTAGCTCCCCTGCGGGTTGAGCGAAGGCGTCAGGATGAAGCCGTTGTAACCGGCGGTTTCGATGTCGAAATAGACATAGGACGAATTGTGGTAGAAATACTTGAAATACCAGCTCCACTCGACCTTCGAGTTCTCCGACGGAACGTTCCAGATCGCCTCGTGCGAAGAGTCGTTGTCGAACGTGTGGGGGCCGTACCACGTGTCGTCCAGTTCGTAGACGCCGTAAAGGCCGCCGATGATGTCGCGGCAGATCTGCGCGCATTCGTCGAAGTGTTCCTCGCCGATGTACGCTTCGGCGTTGAAATAGAGCTGGGCCAGCATCGCCGCCGCGGCAGCCTGCTTGATGTAGCCGTCCTCCGGGGCTCCGAGCGAGGATTTCTTCGCCAGGGCGGGAATGGCGTTTTTGAGCAGCGTTTCGACGTGCCGGTAGGTTTCGAGCGCCGTATTGCGGGGGCGCAGACCGTCGTTCACCGAATGGTAAATCGGCATCCCTCCGAAATAGTCGAGACCTTTCATGTAGAAGTAGGCCGTGATGGCGTTCAGCTGGTTGATGTGGTCGGCCTTGACGGCGTCGCTGAGCCCGATGGCGTTGTAATCGACGCCTTCCAGATCGGCTTTGGCCTCCAGAGCCCGCGAAATGCCGCCCGTCGTGCCGTCGTAGGTGTTCACGACGAAACGGTCGTCGGGCGACCAGGTGTGGTAGTGCAGGCGGTAGTACTCTCCGCCGTTGTACCAGTCCGCGCCGCGTTTGGGACAGGTCATTTCGTCGGTCGTCAGTTCCTGGAGGTACCAGCGGTCGGCGCCGATGTACCACTTCCAATGGGTGAAGGGGCGGCACAGCACGGCATAGGTGCTCTCGGGCGAGGTGAAGAACGTGTCGGGGGTCACCTCCGAATAGAACTTCTCGTTGAGATCGCAGGAAGGCGCGGAGAGTGCGGCCGCTCCGGCCAATACGGCTGCTATATGTTTGAATTTCATATTCATCTCTGATTTTGTTTAGAACGTTAATTGCACGCCGAGCGTGAAACGGGTCGTCTGCGGATACATCGACGCCGTGTTGTTCACATACTCGAAACCGGGGTTCAGGCCGTTGATGTCTACCTCGGGGTTGATGCCGTTGTAATCGGTGAATACGGCCACGTCGCGGATCGTCAAGTAGATCTTGGCCGACTGGATGTAGCGCGTCCACCTTTTCAGGTCGAGCGTGTAGCCGAGGTTGATGGCGTCGATTTTGAGGAAGGAGGCGTCGTCGATCCAGTAGTCGCAGAGGATCTTTTCGTCCTTGATGTTGCGGTTGCGCGTATAGGCCGACTTGAGGACGTTGAGCTGCGAATCGTTGGCCAGTCCGTAGTACATGTTGACCTGGCTGAACACGTCGTAATCGAGCCAGCTGCGCAGGAAGACCGACAGGTCCCAGTTCTTGTAGCGGAACGTGTGGTCCCACGAAAGGATCACTTTCGGAATGGCGTTGCCCACGAAGTGCTTGTTTTCGGCGACGAGATTCGACTTGGTGCCGTCCACGGCAGGCACGATCTCGTTGTTCTTGTCGTAGATCATCCATTTGCCGTCCTCGTCGAGTCCGGCATACTTGTAGACGAAGAACTGGCCGATCTCGACGTCGTTTTGCAGGCGCACGGCCGTGCCCGGGTTGCCCGGCGAGGGGAAGGTCACCTGGTCGAGGAAGTAGCCGTCGTCGCCCAGACGCTTGATTTTGCTCTTGTTATGCGACAGGCGCAGGCTGGACGTATAGCGGAAATTCTTGCTGCGGACGATGTCGCCGCCCAATTCGAATTCCCAGCCCTTGTTTTCCAGACTGCCGATGTTCTTCATCACCGTATCGTGCACCATCGGGGGCATCGGGGCGTTGACTTCGTAGAGCATGTCATCGACCTTGCGGTGGTAGATGTCGAACTTGCCCCACAGCCGGTCGTCGAACAGCGAGAAGTCCAGACCGAAATTCAGCTCCGATTTCTCCTCCCATTTGAGGTCGGGGTTGACGTTGCGGACCGAACCGTAGCCGGGCTGCCAGATGCCGTTGGTCGGCCACATGTCGTTGGCCTTGTACATGCGGGTCGTGTAACCGTTTCCGAAGCCGTTGTTGCCCGTGACGCCGTAGCCCAGGCGGACTTTGAGGTCGTTGACCCACCTCACGTCGCGCAGGAACGTCTCGTTCGAGATGCGCCAGCCTCCGGAGAGGGCCCAGAAGTTACCCCAGCGGTTGTTCGCGCCGAATTTCGAGGAACCCTCGCGGCGGAAGCTCGCGCTCACCATGTAGCGGTCCCTGTACGAATAGTTGGCGCGGCCGAACAGCGAGAGCAGCCGTTCGCGCGGGTCCTTGCCCGAGTCCATCGTGGCACGCCCTTCCGAGAGGTACGAACCCACGCCCATATCCCACGGACCGACCCCATCGACCGGGAAGTCGTAGTTCGCCATGTTGAAATCTTCGCCGCCGGCCTGCCAGAAACTATAACCGGCAACCGCGTCGAGCGTATGGTCCTCGCGGAAAACCTTGTGGTAGTTGGCATAGGCTTCGATCGAGACCCGGTTGTCCTTGCTGAACTTGTGCGACGCTCCGCCGCGGCGGCTGTTGTCGATCGACTCCTTGTGGTCGTGCGAAACGTAGGTGTACTGCTGATACTGGCGTTTGTCGATACCCACGGTACCCTGCAACGAAAGACCTTTCATCAGGTTGATTTTCACGGTCGCATCGGCCAGCAGCCACTGGTCCTTGCCGTTGTTCGTGCGCAGCATGATGTCGGCCACGGGGTTGAAGCTCGTTCCCGAGATGCCGTTGCCGACGACGTTGTAGTTCGACGGATTGGCGGGGTCGCGGAGCGGAATGGTCGGGTTGAGCCCGAAAGCCATCTTGAAGATGCCCGACGAGTTGCGGTTGTCGCGCTCGGCCTCGCGGAACTGGGCGTTGGTGCGGATCTCGACCACTCCGTCGAAAAGGTTGAACTTGGCGTTGACGCGGCCCGAGTAGTCCTTGCGGTTGTCGCCGATGACGATGCCTTTCTGGTTCTGCGCCATGAAGGAGGTGTAGACCTGCGCCACGTTCGATCCGCCCGAAATGCTCACCGAATGGCGCTGCGAAAACGGAAGCTCGTTGGTAAGCTCCTTGTACCAGTCGGTGTCGTGACCGTAGTCCTCGCCGAGTCCGTACTCGACGTACTCGCTTGATGAGAGCAGGTCGGGGGTCTTGCGGATGGCCTCGACCGAGAATTCGCCCGTATAACGCGCCGTTACGCGGCCCTGCCGGGCCTGTTTGGTCGTGACGAGGATCACACCGCCGGCGGCGCGCGTGCCGTAGATGGCGCCTGCCGAGGCGTCTTTGAGCACGTCTACCGACTCGATGTCCTCCTGATTGAGCGCGCGCATGTCGCCGCCGGGGATGCCGTCGATGATCACGAGCGGACCTTTGCTGGCGTTGACCGAAGCCACGCCGCGCAGCTGGAAGTCGTTGCTGCTGTTGGGGCTGGCGCTGCCCGAAATGGTCAGGCCGGGAATCTTGCCCTGAAGCGCCGTGGCGATGGTCGAGCCGCCCATGCCGGCCACCAGATCGTCGCCCTTGATCGAGGAGATGGACGAAGTCACCGACTTCTTCTCCATCGTGCCGTAGCCGATCACGACGACATCTTTCAGCATCTGGCTGTCTTCCTCCAGAACGATGTCGAGCACCGACTGCGCGCTGACCTTGACGGTCTGCTCCACATAGCCGATGTAGGAGATTTTCAGTTCGCCTCCGGCAGGAACCCCGATCGTGAAACGACCGTCGGCCCCCGTCGTCGCACCTGTCGTCGTGCCGACCACCACGACCGTGGCGCCGATGAGCGGTTCTCCGGCCTTATCGGTCACCTTGCCGCTCACCTGGTTGCGGTTCTGAGCCTGCGCCAGCGACGCGGCCGCCGTCAGCACCAGGCAGAACACGAAACGCAGAAAATACCCTGCATAGGATTTTCCCGTATCTGCAAATCTGTTTTTCATATCTGTCTTCTTGTTTTTCATTGATTTGACACCGCAGGACTATTCGGCTGCGATCTTCGTCATTTTGATGTCGTCGAGGAACCAGCGGAAGTAGCCGTTTTGTCCCTGCTGGGTCGAACGGATAACAATCCGGGTGTCGGCCGTAATGCCGTAAAGCTTCACGCTCATCGGAGTCCATCCCCAACTCGGAGCCGGTGTCATCGGCTCGCACAACTTCTCCGAATCACCGTTCACGGTACCGGGACCGGCAGTGATTTCGACCGTGACGGTAACACCGTCCGGAGTTCCCGAACCGCCGATATTGGCACAGGTTTCCATCGACAGCTCGACATCGGTACTCTGGCCGGCCTTAACTCCGATTGCAGGAAGAATGACGCCCGTCTGAATATTTTTACCTCCCATATGAAGATAATCGGAAGCGATGAAAAGACAATTCGCATCCGGATTGAAGTCGGTGAGACCGCATTTCGCCCAAGCCGCCTTAATCTCATCGTTCTTCTGTACGCTGAGACGCGTCCATTTGGTGCCATTGAGCCCCACCTGGTCGTCCATACCAAACGGAATGGCCCAGTCGAACGGCTCGTTATAATAGACATGCCCGACCTGCTGGCCGTCGTCCTCGAACAGATTGTCCTTGGCGTTCTGGCTGACACTTACGGTCTCTTCGAGTCCGGTCTGCGCAGTGACGATCTTCACTTCTCCGCTGCGGAGAGCCCCTGTCTCTTATACACATCTCCGAGCCCACGAGACCGGAGCCTATCTC
>ENA-OZEL01000698-OZEL01000698.1-human-gut-metagenome-genome-assembly--contig:-NODE-698-length-12017-cov-9.397091_pt1 | contig 12017 bp, 8 predicted proteins | sample MGYA00245064_ERZ653601 | MGnify/ENA primary metagenome ERZ653601 (study PRJEB26926, sample SAMN06165007) | human gut metagenome | biome: ENVO:00009003; feature: ENVO:2100002; material: ENVO:00002003... | reverse complement strand
GCTAATCGTAGGAAAAAGAAATAGATATGGCGAAATTATATTTTAAGGTAGGTAGCGACTGGGAAGAAGTTGTAAGGCTCCGTAATGAAATTGCAAAGTTAAAACAAGAGTTAATGAGCATGGATGGCACGCAATCTCCTGCTGCTTTCAAGGCTTTAAATGTTCAACTTGCTGCATCTAATCAACGAATGAATGAACTGGTTAATGAAGCCGCCAAAGCTGGTGCGGTCATGGAGAGTAGCTTCAAGAAGAAGATTTTCGATGCCTCGCAAACCGTAAACGGATTCACAGAAAAGATCATTGCTCAAAAAGCGGTTGTTAAGGATATTGAAGCAGATGTGAAACGACTTGGAGATGCTTATCGTACCGCCTTGAAGCGAAACCCATTATCAGCAAGTAGCAAGTTAGAAGAATACAACGCCGCTCGCAAGGCTTTTGATGAAGAAAAGGCTGCATTGTTTGGGCTGACCCAACAACAAGCCGAAGCGCGTCTTTCCGTAAAGAAACTCCGGGATGAATATGCCCTTTACAACGATAATGCCAAAGAAGTCGTAGACAACAACAACGGTATTGCCATATCTTGGAAGAAAGCATTGGCGGTTATTGGTGGTGCCGGAGTATTAAAGGCATTAGGTTCTGAAATGATTCGTGTCCGTGGCGAATTTCAATCCATGCAAACAGCCATTGAGACAATGGTTGGAAAGGATATGGCAGGGCAACTGATTCCGCAAATCAAGGAACTGGCTAAGATTTCTCCATTAACCATGTCTGATATGGTAGGTGCTGAAAAAATGATGCTTGGTTTCAATATCCAAGCGGAAGATACAATAAAATATCTAAAGGCGTTGTCTGATATTTCTATGGGAGAATCAAGCAAGTTTAATTCTCTTACATTGGCATTTAGTCAAATGTCTGCTGCCGGAAAACTCATGGGACAGGATTTGAATCAAATGATAAACGCTGGATTCAACCCGTTACAGATTATCTCCGAAAAGACCGGAAAATCTATTGCAACTTTGAAAGATGAAATGTCTAAAGGTGCTGTTTCCGCAGAAATGGTTCAGCAAGCATTTATAGATGCCACATCAGCAGGTGGTAAGTTCTATAATATGTCCGAAAATGCCTCAAAGACTATCAACGGTCAGTTATCTATGATGCAGGATGCTTTGGATTCCGTGTTTAACGAATTGGGAACTAAGTCGGAAAGTGTAATCATGGACGGCATTCAAATAACCACTTCGTTAATTCAGAATTATGAAACGGTAGGTAAAGTATTGGCTGGATTAGTGGTTACTTATGGTACATACCGAACCGCAGTAATGCTTGTTACTGCTGCTGAAAGTAAACATACTCTTGTGGAAATTGGACTTACCAATGCCCGTTTATTGGCACGAAAAGCGCAGTTAGCTTTAAACGCTGCAATGCTTACCAATCCTTATGTGTTGTTGGCTACTGCTGTAGTAGGACTTGGAGTTGCAATGTTGGCTTTCCGCGATTCGGCAACAGAAACAGAAAAGGCACAGAGAAGGTTTAATGAACAGCAAGAAGAAGCTAAAAAGCGAGAAGAAGAACACAAACAGAAGATTGATTCCCTCGTACAAAGTTCTCGTGATATAGCGTTGTCGGATTTACAAAGAGGTCGAAGTTTAGCGGAGTTAAGAAAAGAATACCCTAAGATATTCGCTCAATATGACATCGAAACCATTAAGTTGGCTGATATACTTAAACTAAAGCAACAGATAGCAGAAGAAGATGCAAAACGTGCCGGAGAAAAGCAAACCAAGGAACTTTCTAACATTGAATCTGAAATCAAATATTACGAGAATCTGCTGAAAACTCTTTCCGGTCAGCAAGGCGTTGATGGATATGTGAAGAAACTAAAAGAATTGCGTGCTATGCGTGATGTCATGCTGCAAGAAAAAGGCAAAGGCATCTCTGAACAGTTCATTTCCAATCTTAAAGATGTTGATATTAGTGAGTTTGACCGCTACATCTCTGAGTTGGAGAAGCGTATCAGAGGAAAGGGGGAAAATGGAACTGTGAAACTTCGTTTGCCTATTGATATTAAGGGTACTTTGTCTGATGAAGCAATCTATAATGTGAAAGACATAAAAACACTTATAGATACAGCAAAATCAGTCAAGCAAACCCGAATTGATTCAGAGAAGAATAAAACCACCTACAAGCAGGATTATGAGAAAGCGAAGAAAGACTGGGATGATGCTAAGAAGAAACTTTCTGAAATAGAAAAGAATAAATCCAAGTTTACTTCAAAGCTGTATGAAGAAGCTAAGAAACGAGTAGAAACAACTGAAAAAGCCTATAAAAATTTGGGCGGTATTACTGGTAGTTCTTTGATCAAGCAGGAAAAAGCTGCTGAAAAGCAAAAAAAAGAACAAAAAAAGACAGCCGAAGAACTCTTGTCTCTCCGCCGTCAGAACCAACAGGATGAAATCAACCTGATGAGAGAAGGCACGGAAAAGAAGTTGAAACAGATTGACCTTGATTATCAGAAACAGATTGATGCGATAAGAAAACAGGAGGAAGAATGGAGCAAAGCCGGTAACGGTAAGCTGACCGACAAGCAGGCACAGAAAATTTCAGAAGCTTATACCAATGCCGAAAGTATGAGAGATAAAGATAATTCCGATGTAACTGGAGGACAGCTGAAAGCCGAACAACAGGCTTTGAACGACTACTTGAAAGAATATGGCACGTTCCAGCAGCAGAAATTGGCTATCGCCCAAGAGTATGCGGAAAAAATAAGGAAAGCACAGGAAGAAAACGGTGTTAATAGTGCACAAGTAAAGTTACTGGAGAAACAACGTGATGTTGCCATACAGAACAAGGAAACAGAAGCCATAAAAGCCAATATAGATTGGGTTACTGTGTTCGGTGAGTTTGGTTCCATGTTTTCCGACATGGTAAAGCCTGCCTTGGACGAAGCAAAAAAATATGTACGGACTGACAAGTTCAAGAACTCCGATCAGGCAAGCCAGAAATCATTGATTGACGCCATCAGCCAGATGGAAATGTCTTTGGGTGGTACAAGTGGAGTCAACTTCAAGAAACTTGGAGAGGATGTAAAAGCCTATCAGACAGCTGAGCAAAACCGCATCTATGCCGTAGAAACCGAAACGGACGCCTTAGAGAAACTTCAAAAGGCGCAAGAGGACTACGCCAAGGCACAAAAGGACGGAACAGAAAGCGAGAAACAAGCCGCTGCAAACGCTCTTGAAACAGCGCAGCAGAATGCAGACATTGCGTCCGCCAACGTAAAGACACAGACAGACATCGCCAATCAAGCCCAACAAAATGTATCCGATACCGCAACCAAACTGAAAGCGAGCATGGAAAATATATTGGGAGGATTGCAACAACTTTCTTCGGGCGGACTATATGACGCATACAGTGGAATTATCAAAACCGTGAACGGATTCAAAGACGTGATAGGCAAGACGTCAGAATCTCTTAAGGAGGTCCCCATTGTCGGATGGATTCTGTCCATCATTGACGTACTCAAAGACGGATTGAGCAATCTTGTGGGTGGTTTGCTTGACGCTGTCCTGAATGCAGTCAGCGGAATTATCGGTGATGTCTTGTCAGGGGATTTGTTTGTCACAATCGGCAGGTCATTGAGGGACGGCATAGGAAACATCCTGAACGCGATCTCATTCGGAGGCTTCAACTCCCTGTTTGGAATAGGTGGAAACGCCAAGGAAGTACAGGAAACGATAGACAGGCTGACGAACAGGAATGAAACTTTGCAAACGGCCATCGAGGATCTGACTGACGAGATGAAGGCAAGCAGGGGAATGAAATCGGTTGAATCTTACAAGGAAGCTGTAAAATATCAGGAGGAAGTCAATAAAAACTATCTGCAAATAGCAAAGGAGCAAGCCGGATATCATAAGAGCCACGGCAGTTGGCAGCATTATCTGAAATGGACGGATGAAATGCTGGAACACGCAAGAAAAGCTACCGGTATGCAGGATTTCTCCGGCACTGATTCCTTGTGGAATCTGACCCCCGAACAGATGAAGGCTCTACGGTCGGACGTATGGTTATGGGATATCATGGAATCTTCCGGTAAGGGAGGTTACGGTGAGCGTGTTACCGACAAGCTGGATGATTATATAGAGCAGGCAGGAAAACTGGAAGAACTGACCGACAGTCTTTATGAGGGCTTGATCGGAATGTCATTCGATTCCATGTATGACAGTTTTGTAAGCAGTCTGATGGATATGGAGAAGAGTGCGGAGGATTTTGCTGATGACATATCCAAATATTTCATGCAAGCGATGCTGTCAAATGCCATCGGTGAACAGTTTAGTGACAAACTGAGGGCATGGTATGATAAATTCGGTGAAGCCATGAAGGATGATGGTACGCTTGACAATAATGAGCGTAAGGAGCTGATGGATGAATACATGGGTTATGTGGACGAAGCCATGAAGCTCCGTGACGAACTTGCCGCAGCAACCGGATATGATAAGATTTCGCAAGAATCAACATCCCAGTCAGCTTCATCCAAAGGTTTTCAGGAAATGAGTCAAGATACTGGCGAAGGGTTGAACGGTAGGTTTACAGCATTGCAGATTGCAGGAGAAGAAATAAAGAATCAGAATATTATTCAATCTCAATCACTTAATCTACTAACAGTAAAAGCAGATGCTCTACTTTCCATAGATACGGAAACAAGAAATATTGCTGATGATACGCGGGATTTGATAGCGCAATCCTATCTTGAATTGGTACAGATTTCAGAAAATACAGGGGCAATCGTCAAACCTATTCAACAGATGCAAAGAGATATAGCAGAAGTTAAAAAGAATACAGCAAAATTATAGTCTATGGATGAATTATTAATTAATGGCGAAAACGCTTATACAACATGGGGTGTGAGAATGGGAGAGGGGTTTCTTGATGTTATTGGGGCATCCGCTCCCATGAAGGATTTTATTGAGAACAAAAGCCGACTTGAACATGGGAAACGGGTAATAATCAATAATCCTAAAGTCGATGAGAGGGAAATAACTCTTTCGTTCACTATCGAGGGTAATTCTCAGTCTGATTATCAATCAAAGAAAAAAGCTTTCTTCAATGAGCTTTATAAAGGTAAGGTTGATATTCAAGTCCCGGCTAATAGTAGCGAGATTTATCATCTGATTTATCTCGGTAAAAGTATCACTTACGCACAGAGTTTAGACCGAACTTTTGGAAAGATTTCAGCCAAGTTCAACGAGCCAAATCCGAGCCCGGAAGGGCGAAAGTAGATGATAGGGTGTGGATAACACACCCTATTTAGTTCAAATAATAGGTGTGGGCAATTGTACCATAAAGTTATTCTATAATAGGTTTGGCGAGGAAATGACACAAAAAGCGATTCGCGAGTGTCTTATAACAAAAGATAAGACTTTATTGTATGTGCGGAATAAAAGGAAATAATCCGGCAAACAGAAGCTAATTCACGACATTGGTTTTATTGTCGTGTATGTGAGTGCTCAAAATTGGGTACTCTTTTTTTTATCTCCGAACTTTGAAGACATGAAACAAATCGACATCAAAGACATATCCGGTATTATTCTGCTTACAACTTTGATCAATGAAGGCTGTAAGCGTAAGTTCACTCTGATGAAAGAGGACTACATCATGTTAAAGTTCTCCTTGGAGAATCCTGTATTCTTCAAACTTGGTTCATACATGGAGTGTGACTTCGGACTGTTCGAAGTGTGCGACTTGCAGAAGCCCGCATTCAATACCAATACCGCTGGCTACGATTACGAATTAAGATTTGACGCTTACTATTGGAAATGGAAAAACAAAATCTTCAAATATACCCCGGAGACGGCCGGACAGGAGGCGTCCTGGAACCTGACTGCCCCGCTTGACGTACAAGCCGGTATAGTCCTGAGAAATTTAAAGGCTCTTGGTTACACATACAAAGGACAGGATTTTGTTTTCTCCATTGACAGTACGGTAGAGAACAAATCACAACTGATGTCTTATGAGAACATCAACATCCTTGATGCCTGTTTTGAGATGGCGAAGAAATGGGACTGTGAGTGCTGGATAACCGAGAATATAATCCATTTCGGGCGTTGTGAGTTTGGCGACGCGGTGGACTTCGAGATCGAGAAAAACGTGCAGGAAATGCCACGATCTGAATCCCGGTCCACCTATGCGACAAGAATCTATGCTTTCGGCTCGACAAAGAACATCCCTTCTAACTACCGTCCGGTTGATGAGACCGTGGTTGTGAACGGTGTGGTGCAGCGCAGGCTGATGTTACCCGAAGGAACCCCGTACATAGACGCTTATCCCAATATGACCACCGAGGAAGCCATTGAACAGGTGGTTATCTTCGATGAAGTCTATCCCCGAAGAACGGGCACCATGTCGGATGTTACTACCATCGAGGTGACGGACAAGGTGGAGAATGAGGACGGCACAACCACTGAGGAAAAATGGAATGCCTACCGTTTCAGGGATACAGGTGTTAACTTTTCTGAGAAATATATCCTCCCCGGTCAGGAGCTGAGGATACGTTTCGCGTCCGGGCTTCTCAACGGTCTGGAGTTTGCCGTGAAGTTCAATCCTGAAGGAAAGCCGGAGAAGCTGGAGGACGGCGGCTGGAATCCCGATGCACAGCTTTGGGAGATAGTCAGGAATGAGGACTACAGCAGACCGCTTCCCGGCGATGTGCTCTTTCCCCAGGATGGAGATGAATATGTACTATCCGGCTGGGACAGCACGAAAATAACCGAACTGGGGCTTGTGGGTGCTGCAGAACAGGAACTGAAGGTCAAGACGGAAAAATACGCTTCCAAATCAAAGGTTGACCCGAGTACTTACGACTGCACGATGATGTCCGGTGACGCATACCGCGAGGACGGCATTCATAACCTCTACAGCATTGGTCAAAAGGTCAACCTTATCAACAAAGCCTATTTCGAGAACGGAAGGAAGTCAAGGATTATCGGATTTGAATTCAATCTTGACTATCCCTTTGACTCACCTGTCTATACTGTTGGGGAAACCGCCTCTTATTCTCGTATCGGCGAGCTGGAGGAGAAGGTTGAGAGCCTTACCCTGAAAGGACAGACCTATACGGGCGGTGGTGGCAGCGGCGTGTATGTGATTGGAAGCCACGACTCAACCCCGGCGACAGACCATAACGTGTATTCCGCATTACGCTCGTTGAAAACTTTTCTTTGTAAAGATAAAGAAGATATCGCTAATGAGCTGATCACGTTCCTGAAAGGTTTTTTGGTTGGTAAGAATGGTAGTGGAATTACTGTACTGGAAGATGGTACCTCTCAAGCCGTTGTTGACCGGCTTTATGTGAAGATTAAGGCTGTCTTTGATGAACTTGAAGTGAAAAAGAAAACGCATGTTGGTGGTGAGCAGATCATATCTCCGGCCGGAATGAAGTGTGTCCGTGTGGAGGAACTTGATGAGAGCTATCGCTGCTTTTTTTTGTCGGAAGTCGATGGTATTACAATCAATAACGAATTTACAGTCGGTACATTCGCTTTATCTCAAGAATTTAATATTAAAGAAGGAACATCTCACAATGTATCCAACCGCTACTACTGGCGCGAGGTGACAGGAGTAGGAGCTGACTATATTGACTTGAGCAAAACCAATGCCGACAAGGACAGTGATATTCCGGTTGCTGGTGATGATATTATTGGTTTGGGACACTTGACGGATATCACTCGTCAGGCAGCTATAATCCTTTCTTCTGTTAATGAAACTTCGCCTTCCATTATTTTCTATCAAGGTATCAACTCTTTCTCTCTTGCCGGGAAAGAAGTCATCGGGCTGGGCTTTGACAAGTCCACCGGACACGCCTATATCAATGTGTATGGTGATGCCTATATCGGTGCCAAGGATGAGAGCACTTACATCCGTTATACACAAAAAGGCGGTGTTGATATCAAGGGTATGTTCCATATCGAGCAGGGTTCTACCGGATGGCGAAATATGGAAGGTCTGCCGGATGAGATACAGGCGGCTGCCGATCTGGCCCAAAAGGCTAAGGATGCGATAGACAATGCGGCTGTCGGAAGTGTCAATCTGTTGCGTAATTCCGGGTTTACGGGAGATTATGAAACAGAGGAACTGTCTGCCGCTACCGAGCTATCGGCGGATACCGAGCTTTTCAGCAAGCAATTAAAGTATTGGACGGGTGTGGCTACCGTATCCGCAGATAGTGCTGCCGGCTCCGGGTACTCTGCCGCAATCGGTAGTTTGTCCCAGTCCGTATCATTGATTAAAGGAGAAAGTTATGTTATCAGTTATAAAGCAAAGGGTACGTCTGTGTCTGTTTCGTGCGGTTCTTTCAGTGTTTCTCAACCTCTCACATCCTCTTATCAGAGATATACTCATAAAATTACCTTCAATGGCAGTGGTATATTTCTTATCAGTGGTACCGCAACCGTTTGTGATCTTCAGCTCGAGCGCGGAACCATCGCCACCGATTGGAAGCCTTCAATTCTTGATAACGACAAGTCCATGGCCGGTTTTCAGGCGATTAATTATATCGCCAGTGCGATCAAGGATGGTTCTGTGGATATTCTTGGCGGTCTGATCCTTGCCAATATGATCCAACTGGGCAACTACAAGGATGGCAAGATACAGAAGGTCACCGCCGGAGTGAGCGGCATATACAATGACGATGATGATGTGGCGTTTTGGGCAGGAGGAAAACTGGAACAGGCGATTCTGACCGTAATGAAGTTTCGTAATGATCCGAATTATCAACCCACCGATGAAGAATGGGCGAATATGGCGAACTTTGTTGCGACTCATGGCGGTGATGTGTTCTTGAGAGGATATATCTATGCTTTGGGCGGTAAATTCAGAGGTGTGGTTGAAGCCTTGGGCGGATTTTTCCGCGGAAAAGTAGAAACATCTGTTGACGGGAAACGCATTGTCATTGATCCGGATAAAAATACTCTTGAAATGTACACGACTGAAGGACATACCACCTTGATATTAAGGTTCGACACATCATCGGACGGATGGGAATATGGTGATTTGATTTTGCGGAAATATGCAGGGGACCAATTGATACTAGAAACGACTGTATATCCGGAACGTATCAGAATACAGAATTATGTAGAAAATACGGATATCATTCTTAATCCCAATAACGTATCCTTTTATGGTTCTAAAGGCGAAACGCTGTTAGTCGGAATGAAACCGGTATATAATGGAGTGGGTGTGTATAAGCATGTGGCCAATATTGATTGCAGTAATTGGCCGGGGAAAGATGATGTTTCGTCAGGTCAGGTATATGTGGAATATGAGACAGTAGAAGGAGTCGTGACAAACGGGACTTTAAAAGTAAAGAAGTGATATGGAACTGAATAGTATTAACAAGACAGGTACTTGGAGTGAGGCGGCAGACCGTCTTAACAACAACTTTAGTAAGACTTCTACCGAACTAGAAAAGGTCAAGCAGAACGGTATCCGCAACAAGGGATTATTTTCTACTCTTAAATTGCTGGAAGAGGCTGTTCCATCTCCTGTTGTGGGTGACTGGGCTATTGTGGGGGATACCATACCGGGCCCTATATATGAATGCAAGATAAAGGGGAAATGGAGTCCTACAGGCACGACAGGAGGTGGCGGAAGTGTTGACTTGAACGGATACCTGACAGCCGAGGAGATAGACGATGTAACATCAATATTATAAGAGTTATGATAAGAATTAATTATCAGTCCGATTTTAAAATCATAGAGAAGAGCCTGAATGGAGATATAAATACTCCCTTCCGGTTTACTTACCGCACAGTCCTGTCGGGGTGTGTTGTTGCGGAGTTTGACGGGCACGGGTACAAGAACTGCCGCAGGCTTGATGATGGTGGTCTGCTGGTCATTTTTGGCAGGCATGGACTACGTCCCGGCACTCTGTCGGTCAAACGCGAATACTATCTCTCCGATGCTGATTTTGCCGATGGTATCTGCAATCTTGTATCGGTGGAGAATACAGGTGTTATCCTCGTTGCCGGAAAGACGGATGAAAGCACGGCAGAGATCATGTCCTATCCGGATTATGCCGCATACAATGCAGTGCAGAGCGTCCCTCTGTCGGATAATGAGTATGATGATGTGCTGAGTGATTTTGTACCTCCTCTGCCACCGGAAGAGGAAGAATGATTGAATAGTTAAATAAATAGTTACATAAAATAATAATCGCCTAAGTTCCGGGGGAACTTGGAAACAGCATTGGAAATGAATCAGATAAATTCTGTTCAAAAAATAGGGTAGAACAAAAGATATTTTTCTTAGGATTCTACCCACTTTCTACCATGTATCTATTTCTACTATTTTTTTAGGTGAAAAAGTTTGAAACAGGAATGTGATTTTTTATCTTTGCAGATGTGTAAGACCAAGAGCTTGTTGCGGATTAAATTCCGTAGCAGGCTCTTTTTTTTATTGTCATATCGTGGCAATGGATTTCGGTGCTTTGGCAGCGATGATGCAAACGGATAGGGATACCTTTGAGGTGCGTATTTTTATAATTCAGATAAACAATAGACGAAATGGAATTAAACGACTGGTTGGCTATAATCGGGGCTTTCGGAGGATTGGAGGCTGTCCGCTGGGGTGTCACGTTCTGGGTGAACCGCAAGACTAACGCACGGAAGGAGGATGCGTCCGCCGATTCGATGGAGGATGAGAACGAGCGTAAGCAGGTTGACTGGCTGGAAGAACGCATCGCCCAGCGTGACGCCAAGATTGATGCGTTATACGTTGAGCTTCGTAATGAACAGTCTGATAAGCTGGCATGGATTCATAAGTGCCACGAGCTGGAACTGCAATTGAAAGATGCCGAGCATAACCGTTGTGACAGGCCTGACAGCGAATGCGGTCGTCGTATTCCACCACGCAGGACTACATTAATTAAAGATAAGGAGGAAAAGAAAAATGGCTGATGTGAAAAAACTTGCACCGTTTATCCTGAAGTGGGAAGGCGGTTTTGTAAATGACCCGGACGATTTAGGAGGGGCTACCAATATGGGTGTGACCATTGGAACTTATGAAGCGTATTGCCGAAAGAAAGGCTATCCCAAGCCTACGGTTGAAAGATTGAAAAACATCACGAAAGAGGAATGGACGGAGATTTTGAAAACCATGTATTGGGACAGGTGGAAAGCTGACGAAATTAAATCCCAATCCATAGCTGATATCCTTGTCGATTGGATCTGGGCAAGCGGAGTGCACGGTATCAAAATACCGCAGGATTTGCTTGGCGTGATTCCTGACGGCATTGTCGGGCCTAAGACACTTGCCGCAGTCAATTCCCGTAATCCTCGTGAACTGTTTGATCAGATCAAGATTGCACGGTTTGATTTCATCGAGGATATATGCCGGAAGCGCCCTGCAAATAACAAGTTCAAACGGGGCTGGATGAACCGTATAAATGATATCTCTTATGTTGGCTAAGGTTATGAACTGGGTAAGCCAGCACATATTGCTGGCTCCCTTTATGTGCCTGTTTCTTCTATTGTCATGTGGCAGTTCACATAAGGTTGCCAAATCCGACACGGAAGTAATCAGGAAGGACAGTGCCAGTGAATCGGTCAACATCGTACATGGATTAACCACCTCCTTGAGCGAACTCATTACAACCAATGGTAGTTATGTAATTGATTTCCGTATCTATGATACAAGAAAACCGCCCGACAGCCTGACCGGGAAACCTCCGTTATTGGCTGACGGTCATGTAGAAGGTAATTTCAACAAGAAGGAGGATAAACAGACGGTGGTAGCCGATACTACAAATGTCAAAGCTGATAAGGAAGCCACTTCCATCAAACATGAGGGAACCAAGACTGAAGAGGTAAAGGATAAAAAAGAATCCACGCTGCCTGAACAAATCGGTTTTGCCTGTGTTTGTATAACCGTTTTGATTGTCGTCATGTTGGTGGTACGGAAACATTGGTGTAACAGACAATCTTCATCATAAGACTTTAAATTTATAAATTGGACTGCCCCGGCTC
>ENA-OZEL01000686-OZEL01000686.1-human-gut-metagenome-genome-assembly--contig:-NODE-686-length-12118-cov-5.719721_pt1 | contig 12118 bp, 9 predicted proteins | sample MGYA00245064_ERZ653601 | MGnify/ENA primary metagenome ERZ653601 (study PRJEB26926, sample SAMN06165007) | human gut metagenome | biome: ENVO:00009003; feature: ENVO:2100002; material: ENVO:00002003... | reverse complement strand
AAAATAGGCGGGTGAGTGTAACTTTTGTGAAACTCACCCGTCATTAGTATAGAGAGCAATGCGAGAGATTAGTTTCCGAAATGATATATTGCCTTTGAAAGACAAACTTTACAGGTTGGCACTGCGGATAACATTCGACAGTGCTGAGGCAGAAGATATCGTGCAGGATACTATGATTCGAGTATGGAACAAGAGGGACGAATGGACACAATTCGATTCAATTGAAGCTTATTGTCTGACTGTTGCAAGGAATCTTGCTATTGATCGAAGCCAAAAGCTGGAATCGCAGAATGTTGAATTGACTCCCGAAACACAAGAGATGCCCGATACATTGACTCCCGACAGAGCGTACGAACAGGATGAGCAACTAAGGCTAGTGCATCATTTAATTAATGAACTGCCAGAAAAGCAACGCACTATCGTACAACTTCGGGATATAGAGGGAAAGAGTTATAAGGAAATAGCCGATGTCTTGCAACTGACTGAGGAACAGGTAAAAGTGAATTTGTTCAGAGCGAGACAACGGATAAAGTTAAAATACAGCGAGATAGATAACTATGGACTATAAGTACATTGAACAACTTTTAGAGAAATACTGGAATTGCGAAACTTCGGTGGAGGAAGAACAGATATTGCGTTCTTTTTTTCGCCAGAAAGAGCTTCCGGAACATTTACTCCGCTATAAATCTTTGTTTGCCTATCAGGAGGCTGAGAAAGATATAAAGTTGGGCGATGACTTTGATTCACGTATTCTGGCGGAAATAGAACGACCGGTAGTCAAGGCAAGACGCCTTACTTTACATACGCGTTTTATGCCTTTGTTCAAGGCGGCAGCTGTAATGGCCTTGCTGTTTTCTATAGGAGGAGTCGTGAAGCACTCTATGGTAGGGAATAAAGCAGGAGTAGTATATGTTTACGATCAGTTCGAGAACGATACTCATGATCCGCAAGTGGCTTATAAAGCCGATTCGGTAAAATCACCGATGAAAGTTTCGGAACAATCTGCTTTGAAAAAACAATAAAGTTGACATTTTCATTTGCTTTTATATAAATAGTTAGTGCTTATTTAAGAAAAATCATTGATGAGGCTGTGAAGTTTCAATTCTCTCAAATTAGAAATTACTAACTCAATAAAAAGGATTACCGCGTGAGCAGTAATCCTTTTCTCTTTTTGTGTTACTGTTAGTAAGTATGAAACGGGGCTTTTTTATTCGATAATTTCTCCTTTTTCAGTGAAAAAGATGTTGGCTTCTGTACCTTCTTCATCTACCACTGTCACCTGATAAATCTTCACACCATCTTCGTCTTCCTGATAAGCTGCACTCTTTACTGTATATTCACTAAAGTTTTTGGTCAGAGCGTCCTGTATAGCTTGAGGCAAGTCTTTTACTTCGATAGGAGTGTAATCGGCTACATTCAGTTGAATACTGATTTCATTTGTTGTTTTTGCATTTGCAAATGCTACTGATGATGTGCCTAATCCTGCTATTAATGCTATTGCTACAAAAATCTTTTTCATAATCGTAATTTTTTAAGTTTGACAATTGTTTCTGTAAATAGAAAGACAATGGCTGTACCAAACTTTTGCTCTGCGTCGTAAATTCTTGATTATTAACATTGTAATTAATTTCATACTTTCCTGTATATTGAAAAAGTGAGGATTTCTTCCTCGAACCTGTAGAGTTGAAAATGTGAAAGCCACGGAAAATCTACATGGAAAAAGTTAATTTTGTATGACCTTCTAATCGTTTGGCTTTATATGCCGGAATATAAATAGAAGATGAAAAAATGAAGTTTTTTCCGTAAGTTTGCTGTATGATAAGTAAGAAACAAATTATTTCAGATAAAGATTTTGGAAAGATACATTTCGTAGTACGTCGTTCAGCCCGTAATATAACGATGCGTGTAAAAGAAGACGGCTTGCATGTTACTACTCCTCCTTACCGGAGTATAACAGCATTACTTGAAGCAATTGCTCCTTTCCGTGAACGTTTGCGCAATGTCTGTTCAGAAGTAAAGCCGAAACCTTTCGATTTAAATTTCTCTATCGAAGCAGAATGTTTTCGATTAAAACTCGAAACTTCTCCATTGAAAAATTTTACAGTCAGTATGAGGGATGAAACGGTAGTGATAGCCTGTCCAGCTCATGCCGATTTTACAACAGACAGAGTCCAGACTTTAGTAAAAAATGCCGTTATGCGGGCGATGAGGAAAAAAGCAGAAGAATACTTGCCTCCTTTAGTACAGTACTGGTCGAGCTTGTTTGATTTGCCTTATAATAAAGTAACGATATCAAAGGCTCGTTCTCGTTGGGGAAGTTGCTCTTCCAAACGGGATATAAGTCTGTCGTTTTACCTGATGCTTTTGCCGGCACATTTAATGGATTATGTGATTCTGCATGAGCTGGCACATACCCGCGAAATGAATCATGGTCCTAAGTTTTGGGAGTTGTTGAATCAGTTGACGGATGGCAAGGCTTTAGCATTGCGTAAGGAACTACGCATTCATCGTCCTGTATTTTAAGAATGGAGCAAATATGATTGACAGGGAACTGTCGTCATAAAAAAATCTGCTGTTGACGATGATAACGGATAAGAAAAGTCAGTATATTCGCTGCCGATAAAGGAAAGATGCCAGAGTGACCGAATGGGCCGGACTCGAAATCCGGTGAACGGCTTGTCCGTTCCGTGGGTTTGAATCCCACTCTTTCCGCTTTTAAATTCGAAATATATTACCCATTCATTTTTGTTCGTGAACTAAGTTGGCATCAAAAATAATACTTTGATGGCTGAACTAATTGACTCTATTTGCGCATAACAGCATTAATAAGGGAAAGCCTTTTATGAAGCAAAGAGGTTGCTTCATCCTTTAGCTGAATGAAAGCAAGCCTCTTTGTTTCCTAAAAAACACGAGTATCAACTATTCTGTCCTTAAGTTGCTGATCGGGTTGCTATGTGCTGCTTTAAGTATCATACTACAACTGATTGCAAATATAATTATCAGTACAGCGAGTACGCATCCTCCAAACAGATACCATGTAAGAGAAATTTTAGTTGCAAACAACTCTAGTAATCGGGTACTGATAACTATTGCGAATATGCTTCCGGTTAGAACAGCAGGAATAGCTATTTTCAGGATATCTTTCAGGAAGATGAGTTGTACATCCTTTACTTGTGCTCCGTGAATGATACGGATAGCTATTTCCGAGCGTCGGCGGTTTACTTCATCACGGATATAGGCTATCAGTCCGATAAGTGCAATTACCAGAATACATAGTCCGACAAAGAGTATACTGTTTCTCACGTGTAACAGCATGTTGTATTGATTAGTCATTTCCAGGTCGAGACTATATACGTGTTTCTCCTGGCTGGGCATGGTACGGCTGACTATGTCTTGTACCTCCTTGATTTGTGCTGGACCCATTTCTTTCAAACGAATGTAAAGAAGATGGTTGGGATGTCTGTTATAGAACATCACTGTCGGACGCTCGTCGAAATCTTCCGCAACTTGAGAACCTAGATGAATTTCTTCGTAGACACCACAAATAGTGTACGGGCCTTGATGACTTGTGATAAAAACTTGTTTACCAACAGAAGAGCCCGTCCACTCGGCAAGTTTTTCCATTCGTTTGATAAAGTTACGGCTTACCATTACTTCCTGGCTGGCACTATCTCCCAGTTCAGTAGTAAAAGTACTTCCTTCTAGTACAGGAATACTGAAAACCTTATGATAGTCGGAACCCACGTCGTACATGTCGGCTATGTTCATATACTCTTTACCGCTTTGTGGGTCATATACATTGTTTCCGCTGCATTTCATAAACATTTCCTGATATCCCCAGGTTACTCCGCTTACGTTGGGAAGTCTTTTTAACTCCTGTATGCAACGTTCACGTTCTACTGTTTGGGTTCCGGGCAGAGAAACGTAGAGCACATTTTTGTATTCGAAGCCAGTGCGGTAGTTTGTCAATGCCTGATACTGGAGGCCGATAACGGTAAGCAGACAGACAAAGAAGGTTGTCAGCATGAACTGTACGAATAAAAGTCCTAATTTCCACTGTCGTTTGTTTTCTGTGTATCGGCGGTAAGCGTAGGTGACAGGTATACGTGTATATATGTAGCCGGGCATTACACCGCAAATTATAGCAATGGCAATAACAACTATTAAACACAGAACTAAAGCTGTGGGAGAAAATAAGGCTTGCAAACTGTGCCCCATTTGTTCCTGTAAAAAATCTTGCAGCCCGAAGATGATGAGTATGGCAAGTATCAGAGCGATGAAGCAGTGTAATACCGATTCTGCCAGTATCATGCGATAAATATCCTTACTTTCTGCTCCGTAACAGCGGTAAGTAGCAATGCTTTTAGCTCGTTTGACTACCGATGAAACAACCAGCAGGATATAATTCAGGACTGCTACTGCCAGCATAATAAAGGCAAAGGCCAGAAAAACGATATTCATGATACGATTGTATTCCGAAGACAGGAAGATCGTGTTTACAGGTTTCAGGTTCAGGTAAAACTGGCTGCCCGAGCGTTCTAGTTCTTCCATTGGAGCATTGGTGTACAGCATATGCTTGATGTTGGGTTCCAATGTTTTCGGATCAGTACCCGGGTGTAGGCGGACATAGCCCGAATAACGGTCATTTCCCAGCCAGTTATCTCTTCCGTCTCCCATAATTTGCCCGATAGTAGGAAGAGCTACGGCAATGTCTATTTTCGGCAGATGAGTGTTTTCCGGGAAATCCTCAAAGACTCCTGCTACCGTAATATGAAAGTTTGGGAAAACTTTCCATGTCAGCTGTTTGCCTAAAATATCATTACCCAGTACTTTCAGCAGTTTGGCTGAGATATAAGCATTGTTGGCTTTTTCCAGTCCGGTGTGTGGCTCTTCTCCCATTAAGATTTTTCGTGGAAAGACATCAAAGAATGAACTGTCACACAAATAAGCATTTCCTTTTATGATGCGTTGATCCTCAGTTGTTAACAACAGATCTTCATTTAGTATAGTAAAACGGGTTGCGGCTTCTACTTCCGGACAATATCGTTTGATACCCGGAGCAATGGCTCCCGATACGCTGTTGTGGTTTAACCAATCACTACCTTGCTGCTTGTAATTTTCCTGTATGATATAAGTGTCTTCCAGATGGGGAATAAAGTTATCATACGACCGTTCGAAAATTACTTCGGCAAGCATTACCAGTCCGATAGCCATTCCTACACCCAGACAGAGAATTTTTATCAAGTTTCCTTCTCCTTTTCGAAAAAGATTCTGTAAAGCTCTTTTCATTGTTTGGCATGGATTGAAAGAAAGTAAGAAGGCACATCCGGACACACTTTCGGTGTACCTTCTTTTCATTGTATAAACTTAAGAGAGATTACATTTCACTGATGGATGATACGATCTGTCCATCGAACAGGTTGATGACACGGCTGGCAAATCCTGCATCACGCTGGCTATGGGTTACCATGACGATGGTAGTACCTTCTTTATTCAGTTCGGTAAGCAGCTCCATCACCTCCAGTCCGTTTTTAGAATCCAGGTTACCAGTCGGCTCGTCGGCAAGGATAATTTTCGGATTGGAAACTACGGCACGGGCGATGGCCACACGCTGTTGCTGACCACCGGATAGCTGTTGTGGATAATGTTTGGCACGATGACTGATATTCATGCGCGATAAAATTTCAGTTACTCGTTTCTTGCGCTCTTCCGCAGGAATATTCAGGTAAGTAAGAGGTAGCTCAACGTTTTCGAATACATTCAGTTCGTCTATCAGGTTGAAGCTTTGGAATACAAAACCAATACTTCCTTTACGTACATTGGTACGATCTTTTTCTTTCAGATGCCCTACCTCTTTATTGTCCAGATAATAGTTGCCCGAAGTCGGATTGTCCAGTAAGCCTAGGATGTTCAGTAAGGTTGATTTTCCGCATCCGGATGGTCCCATGATGGCTACGAATTCTTTTTCATTAACTTCCAGATTTACATTGTTTAAGGCAATTGTTTCTACTTCTGTAGTGCGGAATGTCTTGCAAAGGTTTTCAATTTTGATCATAGTGGTAAGTATTAAATTATTATTATATTATTCTATTTTTAAGTTCTCTGTCGGGTTGCTTGTTGCAGCACGGTAATTCTGTATAGTTACAATCGTAAGTGTAAGTATTATTATAATGGCAAAAGCTATCAGAAAAACCCACGGTGACAGGTTGATTCGGATAATAAAGTTTTGTAGCCATTTGTCCATGAAGAACCAGGCAAAGGGACTGGCGATGATTGAACAGATTGTTATGATGCGCAGGTAAGTACGGTTAAAGTTCCATAGAATATCAGAAGTTTTTGCTCCGTATACTTTGCGTATACCGATTTCCTTACGCCGGTATGCTGTTTCGAAAATGGTCAGACCAAATACTCCTACCAATGAGATAATGATAGCCAGCAAACTGAAGAGGGTAACCATGTACTGTTGATTGGTTTCTTTTTCATACAGTTGTTGGTAGTAGGTATTGAAGAAATTGACTTCTACCGGATATCCGGGGAAGATTTTCTCAGCGGTTTCGTGAATATGACGGAGAGCAGTAGAAACATCACTTCCTGCCTTGATACGGATATAGGCATAAGGCAGCTTGGTGAGTTGGGATTCTACTGTGAATAAAAATGGGCTATAGGCAAATGCATTGACCCGGCTTGAAGTAAAGATTACATCATCGATATATCCCACGATATAGTTACTCTTTGAGTGGTTTCCTCTAAAAGGAGTATCAGTCGGGATATGTTGTTCATCTTTGATGCGTTTAGTACCCAGGCAATAAGTGTATTTGTTGCTGGATATTGTATCCGAAGCTAGAAAGAAACGTCCTTCTAATAACTTAAATCCCATAACTTCACCAAAATCGGGTGAAACACGAATTTCATAATGATAAAACTCTTCTCCTTCATATTTTGATCCGGTCATACTATACACATCGCTAGCGCCTAGTTTGGTAGAAACATATGCAGTACCTTTAAATTCCGGGAATTTCTCAAGTTCATGTTTGAAAGTGGTGAATTGTGATAGTTCTTGACCTTTGTGGGGAAGTCCGGCTATCACAATTTCGTCACGTGCAAATCCGGTATCTTGAATTTTCATGTATTGGTTTTGTTGCCAAATGAATGTGGCGCATACTAATAGAGCGAATGATATGATATATTGGAAGCTCGTAAGCAAGGTGCGGAATAATCTGCCTTTGGCCGAGAGAGCATAATTACCTTTCAGCATCAGAGCCGGAGGAAATGAAGTCATATACCATGCAGGGTATAGACCTGCTATTATACCGGTAAGCAAAGCAATGCCTCCTGATATCAGAATTACAGGTAGATAAGTAAAAAAGGAAGGCGTAAATCCTATCAGACTGAGTAGTTTCATGTGTGTTAGAATCCACACGATAAATAGTGAAAGTAACCATCCGATAAGGACGATGGCGATAGTTTCTGATATTAGTCCTATGCGAAGTTGGTTGACAGGGCTGCCCAATACTTTTTGAGTATTGATACTGCGAATACGCATCGGAGTGAGTGCGGTGCTGAAATTAATCAGGTTGATGGCAGCAATGCTGATAGTAAGAATGGCGATGGTAATCAGCAACCAGGTATGTTGGCGATCACCGACTTTATAGAAAATCCAGGGATTCGCTTCATAATAAACGTTGCGGATTGGCATTGCACAGACTTCTCGATCTGATTCAGAATAGATGGTCATGTTTTCTGCCAGATGACTGCTTTTAAGCTGTTCGTTTAAAGTTTGGATATTGATACCAGGTTTTATGCGGATGATAGCATAGTAACTCTGAGTTCCCCAACGGTCTTTATCCTTTTGTTTATCGATATCACGGTAGATAACATTTTTAAACTGACTGTTTTCAGGAAAGTCTTTGTATACTCCAGTGATGAGCAGTTTCTTGTTTTCTGGCATATAGAGATAACTTCCTACGGCATTTCCTTTCGGGAAAAGCTTTCGGGCCTGGCTTTCAGATATAATAGCTCCTCCAGGCTGGCGTAATCCTTCATCATTTCCTGTTATGAATGCCATGCCGAGTGTTCGGGCAAAATCTGGGCTTACTACTGTAACAGGTTCGTAAATGTACTGGGGTTGCTTGGCATCGGTTGAGATAAGTTCTGCATAATTGGGAGAGCAATCAAAAAAAGCTCCACATTCGATTGCAGGTGTTTCTTCTATCACTCCTTCTACAAAAGGTCGGGGCAATACAATCAGTTCATTGGGGTGATGGTCTACACTGAGATTCAGTACAGCAATACGGTCGGAATCCGGATAACAAGTATCAAAGTTGTATTCGTAACTTACCTTCATCATGATCAGGATGAAGGCAGCAAAAGCTGTTGATAATCCCAACAGATTGAGTACGGAAGCTGTCCGAAAACGTTTGAGCGTGTAAAATAAGTTGCGTAATATTGTTTTCATAATGTTTCAATGTTATTCTGTTTTTAAGTTTTCTATCGGGTTACTTGTTGCAGCACGGTAATTCTGTATAGTGATGGTTATCAGTGTGATGAGGCTGATAATGATGCAGGTAAGAATGAACATCCACGGTGTGATGTCTATTCGTTCTGTAAATTGTTCCAGCCACCTGGATACGATATACCAGGCTATCGGGGTTGCAATAATGGAGCTGACTATTGATAGTGTGAGATACGATTGCCCGAATATCCAGAGAATTTGATGGGTGTGGGCTCCATATACTTTTCGGATGCCGATTTCTTTGCGGCGCTGTTCTGCTTCAAAGATGATAAGACCGAAAACTCCTACTAGTGAGATCAGGATGGCAAGCAAGCTGAATAAGGTGATCATCCGTTGCTGCTCGGCTTCTTTCTGATAAAGTTGGCTGTATACCTGATCATAGAATTTTACTTCAACAGGATAGCCGATAAAACATTTGGCTAATGTCTGGCGAATATGCTTCAAGGCTGTCCTCATATTGCTTCCGGCTTTTACACGAATGTAGGCAAAAGGCAGGATATCGCTGCCGTATTTCCCGTTTGGACAGAATATATAGGGAAGTGCTTCAGAACGGAGTGAGGTTAATTGTACGTTGTTGACGTAGCCTTTCAGTCGGGCATTCACACCCCAGACAAAGAAGTCCAGTATTTCGCCGGCCGGAATGCCGGTTTGTTGCTGTAAGTCTTGTGTGGCAATAAAGTTCAGATCACTGTGATAGATGGAGTCGCTGGGGAGGAAATCTTCTCCCGATACAATTTTTAAGCCCATTACCTTACAGAAGTTTGCCGTGACGTCGATGTAGTAATGTCCGTGCATTTCTCCTTTATATAAGAAAGCATATTGAGTATATCCGCTTCCTCCGCCCAGATTTGATTTAGCATAGGCGATATCATCTATTTCTGCAAAACTTTTTAGGGTATTTGTAAAGTTGCGGTATTCGGAACTTTGATAAGGCATTTGTGGGAGAGAAGCAACCAGTATTTGGTCTTTGTCAATGCCTGATGTATAATTTTGCATATAGCGGTTTTGTAGGAAAATGAATCCGGCAGTTACAATCAGCACAAATGAAATGATGTACTGGAAACCGATAAGTGACATGCGGAGCCGTTTGCCTCTTCCGCTTAGGGCATAGTTTCCTTTCAGCACAAGGGCAGGAGAGAAAGAAGTCATGTACCATGATGGATAGAGTCCGGCAATGATACCTGTTACCAGTGCAATGATTCCGGTATACCCGATGATATGCCAGTAGGTAATCAGTGAAGGGGTGAATCCCATAAAAGACAGTACCTTCAGGCGTATGAGCATTTCGACAATGCTCAGTGATACGAGCCAGCTTATCAGGACAGTACCGACTGATTCAGTTAATAAGGCACGGCGTAGTTCCCAGTTGCTGCTGCCCAATACTTTTTGTGTATTGATACTGCGTATGCGAACCGGAGCTAAGGCTGTACTGAAGTTGATCAGGTTGATGCAGGCGATAATGATAATCAGTAATCCGATACTTACAATCAATACCATTGTACTACGGTCCCCTGTTTTGAGGTAATAGGATGCCGACATATCGTAATAAAGTTTCTTGATGGGGAATACGTAGAGTCGTTGATTTCCTTTGTCTACAATATTCAGTCGCTTGTTGGCACCGCTGGCTTCTATTTGCTGGTTGATATCTGCTGCGCTAACTCTCGGTTTCAACCGGAAAAAGGCAAAATAGTTCTGGCTTGCCCAGTCATCTTTTTGGTAATCACTCATTCGGATGAACATATCATTTTTAAACTGGCAGTTCTCAGGGAGGTCTTTAAAGATACCACATATTCTGAACTTATCTATTCTCTTTACCAGCCCATTGTCACCTTCCGTATAGAGATAGGAGCCCAGGGCGTTGCCTTTAGGGAAAAGTTTGCGGGCATAGCTTTCCGAAATAATGATACTTTCAGGTTTATTCATGTCCTTGTCACTGCCTTCTACGAACTGCAGTCCGATAACTTTTCCGAAATCAGGGTACACAGCCCACGGAGTTTCATAGAAATATTGCGGATTTTCAGGATTGGTGCAGAACGCTTGTTTCTGCCAGCAGGGAGCGTAGATGGTTCCATATTCGATGCCGGGTACTTGTTGGATGAGAAAATCGATTGGGCCTCTTGGAAGTAAAGTGATCAAATTATCTTTTTTTTCTCCAAAATTTAGCATGACCAGGCGGTCGGAGTCTGGATAACACGTATCAAAGTTGTATTCGTAGCTCGCTTTCATCATAATCAGCATGAAGGCAGCAAAAGCTGTTGATAATCCCAACAAGTTGAGTACGGAAGCTGTCCGAAAACGTTTAAGCGTATAAAATAGATTGCGTAATATTGTTTTCATGATGTTGCTATGTTGTTTTTAAGTTTTTATAGGACTCTCATGGGTTACATTCCGTCTGATGAATGTAAATTTCATCAGACGTTTCACATTTCTCGTTCCTATTTAAAAAAGTAAAATATGTTTTCAATTCTTTCATAAGCCTATTGGGTGTTTGCCTTTTGTAATACAAACAGCGTGCCATTATATTAACTTGCTGTTAATCAGTATGCTATCTTTATACTAGTTTTAAATGACTGTCTAATAATTTGACACAAGGTGTATGATTTTTAGACACTGTTATAAAAAATATCTTCTCCCTTCTAAGTTTTTAGGAGACTCTCGTCATACTTGTTTGTAGAGTTCCGGTTTAGAGCGACACGAGATTCTTAAATACATACTTGTTTTTTTGCATATTCATCGGACATGAATGGTATATTTTTACTTGAAGAAACAGTGCCGCTTTATGCATTCCCGTCGTTGCTGATAATCAGTCTGTTCATTCCCCTGAAAAAAATATGCTGTAATTTTTAAAAAAGAAGGTGTATTTTTAGTGAAAACATGCCGTTGTTTTAATGAAGAGAAGGCGTTGTTTTTCCATTGTGCCGCTTTTTGCGGATAATGCGGTGTATTTTCCTTCGCGCACATGCGCCCGCCCGCGCAATAAATATTATTGTGCATGTTTTCATCCTCCTTCTGCGTATAACAAAAAAATATGCCGCGTAACATACCTGTTTTCCAGTGTTTTACGAAAAAACTTTGAAAAACGGTCAAAAAAAAGTCGTGTAAAAGTTGGAGTTTGCGAAAAAGTGCGTAATTTTGCACCCGCTTTCGAGAGAGAAACGCAGTAAAGCATTGACAGAGTGAACGTGAGGTTTCCGGTTTTTCGGGTGTTGCCTTGTATCTTACCTTAGCCGTGCTAAGGGAGCGAGAAGGGCTTCCTGTTCCGGTTTCTGACCGCTGAAAAATTTTTTCGAAAAAAACTTCGAAAAAATTTGGTGGTTAAGAAAAAACCTCTTACCTTTGCAAACGCTTTCGCGAACAAACGGAAGCTTGAAAATAAAGAAATAGTTCTTTGAAAGACTTTAGATAAACAAACGAAATGTAGTACAAGCAGTAGTCATGTGATATATATAATGTGTATCCGTGATGAAGTGATAAAACCGTCAATCTGATTAAATAATCAAGAAACATTCGGTCACCTGAACAGAGATAAAAGTACTCGCAAGAGTAAAAAGATATTTTACAATGAAGAGTTTGATCCTGGCTCAGGATGAACGCTAGCTACAGGCT
>ENA-OZEL01000676-OZEL01000676.1-human-gut-metagenome-genome-assembly--contig:-NODE-676-length-12256-cov-4.857962_pt1 | contig 12256 bp, 7 predicted proteins | sample MGYA00245064_ERZ653601 | MGnify/ENA primary metagenome ERZ653601 (study PRJEB26926, sample SAMN06165007) | human gut metagenome | biome: ENVO:00009003; feature: ENVO:2100002; material: ENVO:00002003... | reverse complement strand
CGAGATAGGCTCCGGTCTCGTGGGCTCGGAGATGTGTATAAGAGACAGACATTCTATAGCTGGACAATTAGCCGTTCTAAGTTTTAATGAGATTGATACAAATGTATAAGCTTCCACCTTAAATAATATTGAATTATCTGTTCTATCCAGATAAACATTAAAATTCCCAATATTCTGTATGCAAGAAGCCCTCAATTTATTGTTTTCGTTGGATGGATGCCTTACAGCTGCAACTTCGCATTCAGAATAAACATCTGCTGATTTTTGTTTTTTTATAAGGCTAAAAATTAAGTTACAGGATTCTGGAATATTTTTAATGATCTTGACAAATCCTGCTACTTGTCCAGCATCATAAAAAATCAAGGATGCTCTTTTGTCTTCTTTACTCATCAAGCCTTTACTATCTTTTGTGGCTTCCGGTAATAGTCCTCCCACAACTGATATTATCTCTGGATTTTGTATCGCGTCTTTTAAAGATTTTTTTTGTATCATAATAATTTGATTAAACGTTAAACGATATTGATTTTGAAGTTAAATTGGCCTTATTTGTAAGGGTTGTTTGGTCGTAAAAGCTTGAGATGTCAAAATCATGAACATTCTTCACATAGAATGTACCAGACTGACAACGTATACTTTCTATTATCCCACACGAATACCTACGAACCTTGAACATAAGATTTACATGCCTGAGCTTACCAATCGTGATAGTATTGATAACATACTTCTCACTGCCTACCCATATTTCGCCAAAATTTCCAATATTGAGAACAGCTGGTCCGTTGGAAGCGTTCTGTATTGTAAATTCCATATAGTCCCAATTAGGCAAACACGAATCCCTGTCTTCGGGAACATAGGCAAGCACACGCCCCCATTGAGGACTACCGTTCCATTCTCCTGTAAGTGCTACGAAATTAGACGTAAGCGGAATTGCTATCTGACTCCTACCCAACTCTACAGAACCTACTCCCACTGATCGAGAAGCGAACATATTTGACCTCCAAAAAAATGCTTCCCCTGTTTTCCAATTCAAACAAATATTCGGGCGAAACGCATTCTCCGGATTCATCGGATCGGCCGCATTGAAGTCCTTATAATTGGTTACATCATCGTTATTGGTATCTTTCCCATACTCCGATATCGTGTACTGGTCATAGAAAATGGCCTGTCCGATTTTAGCGAATTGAATCAATGCAAGTTCAATCTCAATCGCATTGAAATGCTCAAACGGAAGCCACGTAGCTTTTTCTCCATTTTTTGCATAATCTTCTGCCGGTGTCATACCCTGCTCAGTGCCTAACCAGGTCCCGACCTTGTTCATTACGTACCTGACCGCATCCTGTGATGTATTAGGCTGGAATACAACATAAGGAGCGATATTGGCCGAACAAGTATATCTAATTGTATCTGAATAGATACCAGCCGGATATGGGAGTCTGGTCACTGGCTTAACACGATACTTAACCTCTGTTGTTTTACGAGCTAACATGATATAATTACTCTTTCGTTGTGATTACTACTGCGACATTACCGGATGCCTGTTGACACATTTCTTCAGTAACTGTACCCGAAGCTGCTGCTGTTTCAGAATTTTCCGGATTAAGGATAATGCCAGCAGCATCCATGAAGGCGAAGAAAAAAGTCATGTCCTTGAATTTCGTTGTCTGTCCGCGCTTTACTAATATCGGAGTATAGACGACTGTTCCGTTAGATCCCTCTTCGATAGTCTCATCCTCAGGCGTAGGGTTCGGAATGATATCCAGCGGGTCTGATGCATCTGTAACCGTCTGAACATCGGAGCCGATGAGCGTACCATTCTGATAGACCTCTACCTTGAACTGACTGACTGAATCAACCATATCATTAGTAGCTGTCAAGTTTTTTTCATTCTGCCCAGAAATCACTTTCCATACACCGGAAACAAGACTGTACCACTTGTAAGTTAGCCCAGATGATATCTCGTCACTGCCAATACGTGCAACCGTCTGAAGAATACAACTGTCATTATTAGTTGTCAGCGTAAAATACTTATTATCTCCAGCCTGAATCGTCACACGAATAGCATTTGATGTGCCTTCCGTAATCGGAATACCATATACAGTCTGTATCTTGTCCGAAGTATTACCTACGGCCACTGTAGCCTCAGACTTAATCGTACATGGAGCTGCACCCGCTGCTTTTACAAGATTCTTCCGAATCAGCAATCCATAATAATTTCTTGTACCCTTCTGATAAGGGAGTGACTTGAAATGACCGGTCTCACCATTGAATGAATTGGTAGACACGTTATCACTACCGAATGTCAGTTCCGTATCATTGAAGAACCACTTCACCAGGTTAGGAATAACCAGCCCATCTGCAACTCTTGATGATGTAATAATGTTGCTTAACGTAGGAAGAAGGGTAGAAAAATCAGGAGTAATATTTGTCGGATTCTGAGGATCACCCTGATATTCCTGATACAAATCTCCCTTGTCGCACTGCAACATAGGCATATAAACTCCGGACTTACGCTGATATACGACCTGTCCGACCTTGCTTGCTAAACTCATAATTACTCTGTTTTATCAGTTTCACCATCTGTTACATTCTCGCCGTTTTCTTCTCCAGCAGGAAGCGTAACCGGATAATCTGTATCCGGTGTATTTTCCCCGTCAGCATCCTGATAATATTCAGGAATGGTTACTTTTGCAGGCTCGGCCGTACCATCGAGCTCGCCTCTTGCAGTAGATCCAGACATAACCACGCCCCCGACAAATGCGGCACGTGCCTCGATCGTTTCACCAGGTATAATATTCAAATCTGCCTGCCAGAGTAGAATGTTACCATCCGCCGTCTTGTTACGGTTCTCAACAGGTGCACCAATCTTATCGGCCACCTTCTTAGTCACTTTAATGTAATTTGCCATAATCGTATATTAATTATTAATTCTGTCAAATAAAATATTACCATCTGCATCCTGCAATACAGAGCCGTCTGCATCATCAGCCAGTATAGCCTGTGCCCCACGATCTTCAATCTGCAAGTCAAGCAGCATGCCCTCTGTGAAAGGAATGGTCGGACTTACTCCTTCCCCTGCCTTACTGTAATCTGATGCACCAGACTTTTTCACCAGCCAAATAAATTTAAACCATTCTTCAGGACTGGATATCACTCCTTTTGAATCACGTACATACCCCTGAGGATATATGTAACTTGTACCAGCCGGACAACCGGTAACAATTCCTTTAAAATCACATTCAATCCGTGGTATATACCTTACAATACGAGTTGTTGCACTCTGGTCGAAAAGATCTGGTGAAGAGGGCAAGGAACCTGTCTCACGGTATGCCGCCTTGCATACATAAGTCTGCTCATCCCCGATAAAATCACGGTTAACGACAAGCACGTTCTTATTAACAGACACAATCTCCCAGTCATTATCTCCATTACCATCGACAATTTCTTCCAACGCACCTGTTGACAGCACTCTGTACCACCAAAATTTGACACGCTCATCTTCTGTTATGTCCTTATTTCCAGCCATGAGCTTAGCTGTAATCGTCTGATTCAACACGTCACGTACAGGATACCATTGTACCGTATCAGGAGAGTCAAGCGTAAGAACCGGCTGTGGAGAACTGGAGTCGGACACAATAATAACCTTGCTGGCTGTGTACTTCAAGACTTGGTTAGTACGTGCATCCACATATTCAGCAGAAAATTCAAGAGTGATGGGATTCGCAATGCTTGAATTTTTCTTCACCTGTATCTGACCCTTGTTATCTCCCGTCTGGGTTATCACATAATCAGTACCGCTACTAATTAATTTCTGTACACCTCCGATACGCTCATACCACTTCATATTAGTAATTTCTGAATTTATCGCCTTGGCAGCCGACGTGGAATCAACATCCACCGCTGCACAGCGAGGGAACAGAGTAAGAGGGGTAAGCGTGTAGTCTGGGGTAAACGACTTATCCATGGCCGAATAGAACTGTCTGTCCGGCACACTTGTCACTACCTGCATACTTATGCTTGCCTGTAGAGGGCGGTAGTTGATGTTAAGACTTTTCTTTTTACTTGCTAATGCCATAACTTAAATTAAAATGTTACATAATTTTCTGCTATCTCATATTTTTGTCCGTCACGAAGAAGGACTGTCGCTTTAAAGGAACATGACGAACGTGTCATATAATCCGTTCCAAGGTCATCTAACGTAAGACCTAGCCTCTTACCAGCAGATGCCCTTTTAATAGCCCACGCATTGTCTTCACTTACATTCCCTGTATCACGTGTCCAGGTCACATCGGAATCCAGAATATTATCTGTCACATCCTGGTTATATAATAATCCGGAGACTATAAGTTCCGTGAATACGATATAATCTCCAGATTCGTCACGGTCTGATATTCTGTCTGCATCAAACTGCCATCCGTTTGAGCTGTCTAAGTCTATTGTAAAGGCTGGATTACCTTCTATCATCGCCCATCCGGTACTAGCATAGCGAGGTTCATCCGTTGTTCCGGTAACAAGGCACTTCCAGCGACAGCCGAAATGCCATACCGTATCGACCGTTTCTTTGCCAGCAGTATAAGGATTTTCACTTTGAGCTACATCCAATGACCAAAAGCCACGGTCATTGAGTTGTACGACAACTACACCTTGATAGTCTATCCGCATCAAGTCCTGGATAGCGATACCACGGCAATACACATAACTCTGCCGGTAGTTGATTGGGAGGTTATCGAACAGTTCCAATCGCTTTAGTTTTCCGATAATGATGCTGTAATTAGATTCTTCCAGCACAGGCTTTGTGACACCATCCAACATACAGATGCAGCCCTCATACGATGAGATATACCAGAATCCTTGCCGTTCTTCATCCACTGCATTTCCTCTACGGGTAATTACCATGCCGGAAACAGGAGGATAGTTCTTACCACCCGGCACCTCTTCATCAGGATAAAGAACCACGTTAATCTTATTCTCTGCCTGCATTACATTTAATACGCGGAACCAGCTATCATAATATTCTCCAGTTGAGTTCAAGTTATTCACTGAGCCGTAGTCTACGTCTTGTTCCTTGAATGCCGTAATATCATTATCCCAGCGACGACGAAGATACAGGTCATAAGTGCCGTCTTCGAGCTGCTCAATTCGTTCGATTGTACCAGATTCAGAATAAGTGACGTTCCCTTCCTGCGCAAACCAACGATTGTATATCAGCTCTTTTACGATCATTGCGCTGCGCACTTCTAGTTTCTCAAATTGTCCACGCCCATCAGGATATATACCGGCACCCTTACCTGCTATTATAGAATCGATGAAATCTCCGAACTTCAGCGGAAAACTGGTTCCGTCCGGCTGGTCCTTACGAAGAAGTGTTTTTAATGACTTTAATGCAGAAAATACATTACTGTCGCTAGGGGTAGTCGAATCATTTACTCTGATAACATATACCCCATTACCATTTCCATTATAAGTCTGTCCTTTGTAGGTAAGTGAGTCAACTTTATCCTCAATTTCACCGATACGAGAGTAAGGCATACTTTCCCCAATCGTGTAAACTGGAGAATCCCAAGGAATATCAAGATTCATTTCCCATCCCAAGACACGTGAAATGCGCCCATTTTCAAAATATGTATCGTCTACGAGATTGATACGTTGCCCAAACTCGAAAGTTCGTGAGAGTAAATCCTCTTTAACCCATGAGCTCCTAAGGGTAGTCGGATAGGTTCCATCATCCTTCTTCACTTTTTCAGTGTACTTTTGAGCCTTTTCCTTTAATTCCTGTTCAGCTTCTGGAATATATTGGTCGGACACCAGTTGGATATCAAAACCTGATAGAATGTATTCATCGCCGTTGGCAGGATACATCATATCATCCGGTAATGGTCGACCATAATCTTCATTGCGAACAATCTCCCATAGTTGATCTCCCCGACTTTCATCTTTCGGTTTGGGATTGAAGATTACGCCGAATTCCATTCCATTCAGCTTCCCGGATTGAAATTGGATTTTCAGTTTTTCACCTTCAAGAATATAGTCTTCTTTGAACTCTAACCCAGCATCCTTGTAGCGATAGTACGTAATAGTTTCTTTTGTACCGTCCTCATTCTCTACTTCCTCGGTGCGGGTGTGCACGTCGGATAAAGTGCCAACACGTCGGGGATAGACATCATCAAACACCACCACGTCCTCAATGGCTTCTTCCTGCGACATTCCTTCGTATGCATCAATATAGGGAGTGTCGGCCGGAAGCATAAGCCTTTTCTGTACTACGCCGTTCACCACGGCTTGCTCATCGGTCGGACGGTAGTTCGTGGGGATATTCTTTGTTGAACCAAACGCATAGATACGGGTGGCATAAGTGCCCTGGCTTTCGCTGCGGGTGATAGACGACGCTTCGACACCACGCTCAATTTTAACGGCATCTCCGAACTCATTTCGCCCAAAATGAATCACGTTGTCCGTTATCCAGCAATCGCAGTTCCACTTATCCTCCCCCGCCATAGAAAACAAGGCATCCAACAAGTTCATGTTGTCATAGGTCATCGCTACGGCCTTATTCTCTACAGTATCGTCTATGCTGAAAATAAAGTCTGTTCCTCTATATGTATAGCCTAAAGCCTTGAGATTACGAAGAAACACACCAAGTTGTACATCAAGGGCAGCAGTAAGCGACCATGATGCTTCATTTCCTGCATGTTCCGGAGTGTATTTAAAGATTTTGTTCTTCCACTTCCAATAGTAGGCGTTCATCTGGAGATTATAATCATAGCCTCCAGTTGAAGTGTTGTAAGTAGGCTTCTGAAGGTCAGTTATCTCATAGATTTTTGCCAGCTTTCCACCTAATGATTCATCAAGGACACCGGATAAATCTACATAATCACCAAGTTTAAACTGCACAGGCTTAGCTACCGAAAAAGGAAGAATTATATAGTCTTCCTTCATCAGAGTAAACTTTCCTTTAGCTCCCTTATTAATTGGGATTGAAAGCCTTGTTTTACCTGATATGTCTTTAATTTCTATCATATCTCCAAAGTTCATAAATAGAAAATGGAAGCCCTAAAAATCAGGACTTCCATTTGAAACAATAAGGTGAATGTTTGTTATTCACTCCTATCCATAGGATTAGGCTCTTGAAATTTACACGAAATTTTACCAAAACAGCGGTCAGAACTCATCCCGTAAGAAATGCTTTTTCCTAGATAAATCAACTTATAGATTTCATCTCCCAATACTGGAACTTTGATATTTACAGCACCTTTCTCTAATTCTGTCTGAAAGGCTTTTTTCTTTGATCGGTAATCGTTTTCTGAATTTCCCTCGATCGTAAACTGAAGGGTAACTTCTCGCGAGTCTACTTTTGCGCTATCTGTTATCACCCGTTTGCCATGTTCCAGCCGGCTTTCATCCTCAATGTAGTCTTTCATCTCATTGAATCCGTCGATAGCATCGAGAAAACCGTCCCCCATGCGAACACCCCATGTTGTCAAGGCGTCTCTATCGTTAATAATTAAATCCCCACTCATATTAATACCTTTCCTGTTCCATCGTTAATAATCTCATAATTACCACTAATATTCTCTATACGGACAACTGCATAATTACTTATTTTAATACGAACATTGCCACTGTGCATGATAATTACTTTATAAGCTTTATCCGTACCTTGAAAAGTCAATTCAGCAGTACCTCCGATTATGGCCTTATCCTCGTTTACTGCTTTCACATTTTCTTCTATATGTACTCCGAATGACTCTACATTCCCTTTCATTGAGCGAAACATCTCCAGTGAAGGGTAATTAATACTTTTACAGAACTCACATCCCTGAGGAGAGAAAAAAAGCCACACAAGACTTTTCCAATCTGTAGCCTTAGATGATTGAGAACATGCCCCTAATCCTATCGCTTTATTTAAAATATCCTTTACTTCTATCATAATCTTGATGTGTTACGTTTTACTTCCTCTATATCTTTTTGTATCTGTTTAATTGGCTTAATAATCTCGCCTGTATTTTCTCTGATTTGCTGCAATTCTAGATAGGAGTTAGCTAATATAGTGCGTGTTTCATCAGCAATATTATACATACCCTGCGCCTGAGTAATTAAGCTGGAAATTGATCCGCGAAGTTCTGTAATAGCAATCGTCTGTTGTTGGGTAGCTGTTTCTATGCGAAGGTTTGACTCATATACAGCAGTAAACCTCCCACTTAATTCACCAGCATCCTCATGAGTCATTTCTGTACCGAAACCTCTACCGGAGGCAGATTGTTGCTCTTTGGAATCATCCTTCATAAGGCTATCAGCCCAACCAAATTGTTTATCCAACTCTTTCTGGAGTTCTTCAGCCATATTGTAGATATAATTTTGCTCCCATCCTGAAAGGACATTATCGGCATAGAATTCCTGAAGTTTCTGCCTTATTTTCTCCATTGATCCAGAAGCTTGAATTGCGGACTTAATAGACTCTGTAACCATCTGGCGCATTATATTTTTCACCGCGTCTTTTGCTGACTCGGCTCTATCTTCTCCGTTAGACCAAGCCTCTGCATATGCAGAAGCGAAGTCTTCTATAGCAGTTTTTACATCTTCTCCAAAAATAGCGTCTACAGCTTTTTCTTTATTTTCTTCAATCAAATTATTGATTTCTTCAATTTGCTGTTGCCATTCTTTAATACGGTCATTATCTGTCTTTTTTTTATCTTGTTCTTCCCTAATCTGTTGTTGAATGAGAACCTTTTGCTGCTCTAAAAGTTTATTTTGCTGATTAATTAAATTAGAAGCATCTTTAGAATATGCCTTTTCAATGGAATTACCAAGTCTCTCATATGATTTCTCAAGAACTTCAATTTGATCTTGTAATTCTTGAATACGTTTTTCATTCTTTTTATCATGGATTTTTGCTATAGAAGAAGCAAGTGAGCTAACCAAACCTATAGCAGCACCTGCTGCTGCTCCCCAAGGGCCAAATGCAGATCCAGCTTGTGCTCCTTGCATTGCAGAATTAGCAGCATCCATAGCAACGTTAATACCTTCTGCAATATCTGTAAAAGTATCATTACCAAAGGCATCTCCAAGAGAAGAAAATGTATCAGAAAGGAATGATCCTACCTGCATAATATCATTCAGACCATTCTTGATTCTTGCAAGAGCTTCTTCGAGCTTCTTACTGTCATTGCCGGCATTGAACGCATCTTTTATACCATCAGCAACTTTCTTATAAGCTGGCTGGAGATCATCTGCGGCTTTTCTGTTATTTACTAGGGCATCGGAAATAGCCTTTATCTTTTCCGGGTCATTACTCCAAGTCTCAAAATTATCTTTGGTAATTCCAAGTTCCTTACCTTTCTGTTCGTCCCACTGCCCGGATTTCAGAAACTCTAATGCCTTTTGCCCAGCTACATTGATATCCTCAAGGTCCTTCAGAGTTTTGTCTTTCATATCTCCGAACAACTGGGAAACAGCAGAAGTTGTCTTGTTAGCTTGTTCATCTATACTGGATAAGATACGATCTCGTTGTTTGCCCAAGGTTAATTCTTCTCCTTCGGTAGTAGCCTTGTTGATCTTATCCTGATATTGCTCAATAATAGCCTGACGCTTCTGCATATAGGTGCCATACTCAGCTAAATAAGCATTCATAGCTTCCCGCTGTGCATTCAGATCTTCCTGAACTTGCCGCTTGTCTGTATTTTCTTTTAGGATGTCAAAAGAGGAACTGTCTACAGTAACAGTAGAAGAGTCAAAACTACGCTTTTTGTATTTAGGGTTTTTCTTTGCTTTCAGTTCCTCTGTTGCGTCAAAAATTTCCTTTTGTCTTTGGATTTCCTTCTGAATATACTCTTCTTTGGCTTGGTCAATGGCCTGCATTTCTTTCTTGTTATTCAGTTCACGTTGAGCAAGGATTTTATCCCCACCGTCGACCATTGCGTCTATACGGGCTTGCTCAATCTGATTTTCTAAGTCTACAGCTTCTTTTGCACGTTCTAATGCCTGTTTACGTTCCAAGTCTGAAAGTTTCCCTCCGACTAATGTTGTCGCGTTTTCTCTTGACACATCCTTGTTCCTGACGCCGGTAAGTGTTTCCAACGTCTTTTCTGCACTCTGCAACTCTTTTTCCTTTGCCTTGATAGCAGATTCTACAGTCTTGCCAGCCTCTGCCTGCAATTTTCCGCTACGGAGACCGGCAATTTCTTGCTTGAGTGTCTTGATACGTTTGGTGGTATTCTCTACCTCTTTGGATATTGAAGACTGTGTAGCTTCTTTTTTATCTGATAAAGAAGATTTCTCGATCTCTTTTTCCAAAGCATTAATGGCAGAAATAGTTTCATCTAATGCTTCCTTTGCCTTATTTGCTTTCTTTTCTGCACTACTTCTCTCTTGTGCTGTATAAAGCTGTAATCTAGCTCCCGATTCACCATAAAACTCTCCAAGTGGATTTTCTTTCTTTACCTTCTCAAAATTTTCTTGACTTGATTTATAGTCTTTTTCTTGAACGCGCTTTTTTCTGTATAACTCCTCCAGCTCTTCCTGAGCAGCTTTCATCCGTATCTGCTTTTCCAGTAGCGTCAGATAGGATTTAATGGCCTCGGTGTTGTTGTTTATTAGTCGTCCTTCTTCATCAAGACTGGCATTGTAAGAAGGAATGATGGCCTGCAAATCAGACAAGGCTTTCTTCTTTTGGTCGAGGGATGAAGTTTCACTTTTCAATACGCTGGATAACCTATCAACCGTTGCCGTCTGCTTAGAAAATTCCTCGTCTACCTTTTTGTTCACTGAATTGAGTGCTTCCTGGGCAGCTGTGGCTTCATTGGCTCTCTTGGTGAACATATAAACTGCCGTACCTATTCCAACAAGCGCTGCCAATAGAGTGACATATACATTAGATTTCAAAGCGACATTGAAAGCCTGTTGTGCCGCGGTAGCCAGCCCCAATTCCTTTCTGTACATTCCAATCAGACGGATACTTTCAACGAATCCGACCGCCTTCTGCGCTACGGCTGCGGTAATCAACGCGGCCTTATACGTTCCATAAGCAGCAATCAGTCCGCCCATGACAGACAATACATCATCAAGGCTTTCCACCAAATCCTCGGCTGTAGCAATACCGAATTCGAAAACTTCCTTGTACTTGTTCCCGAACTCATTCATTTTCTGAAAGAGGGTATCTTCAATGTTAGACAATCTCTGTGGCCATGTTCCGGCAGAGTTCTCCATAAGGTTGGCAAACTTTCCTCCCTCAGATGTCATGTTCTTGAAAGCCTGTTCGACCTCCTTAAATCCGACCTTACCTTCCTTCACAAGTTCACCTACCTGGTCTTTTGAGACGCCTAAAACCTTAGCCAATTCTTCGTAGATTGGAATACCTCGGCCAGCGAACTGACGGATGTCTACGGTCATGGCACGTCCCTGGGTACGCAGTGTTCCATAGAGATAAATAAGCTGACCGATAGGTATCTGCAATCCAGAAGCCACATCTCCAAGCATGGAAAGTTCTTTCACGACATTATCGGCAGAAGAACCGTATGCCAGAAGCTGCTTTGCTCCAGTCGCCACATCGTCAAGATTGAACGGTGTTTTGGCCGCAAATTGGACAATTTCAGCAATAAGCTGGTCTGCCTTTGACTTGTCCTGAAGGATAGTTGAAAGAGCTACCTGTAGTTGCTGCATCTTTCCAGTTGCTTCAATCACATCGGATCCGAATTTCTTTATCGCCACCAGTCCACCGATTTCAGCGGCTGTACGCTTTAAAGAATCCGTCAAGGATTTTACTATCTCATCAGCGTTGTTTGTTCCACTGGCAAACTCCTTATACTCCCTTGTCAGTTTCCGTACTTCTAGCCTGTTTCTGGCCTGTTGGTCCTGTAACTCGCCAAGGGAATATCTCTGCTCGTTCAAAGCTGCTTTAGCCGTATTCAATTCAGCCAATTTAGCTTTTGAATTAGGAGAATACTTACCCATCTTTGAATATTCATCAGACAGCCGTCTGACATCATCCTGAGTATCACGGATAATTTTTCTCTGTTTGATGATTTCCTCTGTCAGCTCATCGGAAGCTTTTGACGCGGAATTGAGTTTCTTCTTCAAATCATTCTCCATCACAGCACCAGCCTTGGCCGCCTCGGTCACCAGCCCCATCATTTGTTGGCGAGCAGATGCCAGTTGAGTCTCCAATATCTTGGCTGCTGCGGGGGATTTGTTTACGTCCATCTTCTTTAACTGGGCTTCCAGCTTACTAATCTCATTACGAAGTCTTATAACTTCATCATATTGT
>ENA-OZEL01000674-OZEL01000674.1-human-gut-metagenome-genome-assembly--contig:-NODE-674-length-12274-cov-3.347410_pt1 | contig 12274 bp, 14 predicted proteins | sample MGYA00245064_ERZ653601 | MGnify/ENA primary metagenome ERZ653601 (study PRJEB26926, sample SAMN06165007) | human gut metagenome | biome: ENVO:00009003; feature: ENVO:2100002; material: ENVO:00002003... | reverse complement strand
TAAGATCGTCGGCAGCGTCAGATGTGTATAAGAGACAGGATATAAAGAGACGTGCTGAAAGGAATTCATAGCTTTTTGAATTTTGTTCAACGGTGCAGAAAAAGGAGGAATAGGCCGCGAAAAACGCGGGGATATCCCCCTGCGAACGAGGACAATGGGAAAGGAGTACACTTAAAACCTATGATTGACATCAGTTATCGTATTTTTGATTTGGTGGTCAGCACCAACAGTCTGACGAAGACGGCGGAGATCGTGCATCTGACGCCGAAACCGCGCGGCATGCTCCTGACGCTGCTTCTCTCATGGCTGCGGACATTCTGGCTGCGCCTGACGGCAATCCACTCACAGGGCAAATTCGAAAATCCACGCACGGAAGCGCCGGTGGAAGAACCCTCTGACACGCCGGAAGATACCGAAATGAAAGCCAACATCGCAAAAATCGTGCAGGAGGTGCTTGCACAGCAGGCGGCGGAAAAAGCCGCCTGCGAGAACGATGCAAATGATGCGGACGACTTTGAGCTTCAACGCATGATCGGCACGTTCAAGCTGCTGCGAAGCAAAGGCTACACGCTGCGCATTCTCCCCGGCACGCCGGAGGAAAATGCGCCGGTCTTTGACTTTGCGGCTGAGAACATTCAGCCTGCGGCGTGAGGTCAACCGGGATGGAACAGGAATTGCAGAAGGAGTCCAAATGCTCCTTTTACGCATTGGAACAGCTTCGGCAGACGGCAGAAGCCATTCTGCGCGGCAGCCAGCGCTTTCTCAAATGGCGCGCCGGTGTGGAGAAATACCGCACGGCGCAGCCGCAGCGCGCGTATGCCTATTATCTGGATCTTCAGAAAACGCACGAAGTGCTTCTCGCCGCGCTCGGTGACGCACAGCGCAGCCTTCTGGAAATGGAAGAAGCCGGGCTTGCCCTAAAAGCCGGGCAGCTTCAAGCAGGGTTACGCCGCTTTAATCTCATGTCCAGAGCGTACAAGCCTGTGTATGAAGTCCTGACCAGCTTCGCGAAAGCTCTTCCGCAAACGGATACCGTCAACGCGGCGGTAATTGGGCGGCTGATGAACCATGTCCGCATGGGCTACTATCCGACAGACCCGGAAAATATCACGCACATTCTGCGCGGGATCGCGTTTCCGGAGGGCGTGACGACGAATCTGCTCGACCCCTGCTGCGGCTGCGGCAAGGCGCTTCGGCAGCTTGCCGACGGCAACAACTGCTACACCTACGGCATGGAGCTGGACGAACACCGCGCGGAGGAAGCGCAAACCAGACTTCACCGTGTCGGCTTCGGCAGCTTCTTTCACAGCCAGATCAGCCGTGAGGCGTTTCATGTGCTATTTCTGAACCCGCCGTATCTGTCGGTCATGACAGAGGGCGGCAGCCGGGTGCGCAGCGAAAAGCAGTTTCTGGTGCAGAGCATCCGGACGCTCATGCTGGGCGGCCTGCTCGTCTACATCGTGCCGTACTATCGGCTGACGCCGGACATCTGTAAAATCCTCGCGGAGAATTTCTCAGACCTTTCTGTCTGGAAATTCACCGATGGCGAGTTTGCCAGATTCCATCAGGCGGTCGTGCTGGGGCTTCGGAGGAAGCCAACGGAGGACGACGAAGCAGCCGACCGGCTGGGTGCGCAGACGCTGACCCCAGAGATGATCCCGTGCATTACGGCGCTGGAGGAAAACCGCTATGCGCTGCCCGCCGTCACAAAGAACGTCGAGGTCTTTCGCGGCGAACGATTCAATGAGAAGGAGCTGGAACGCCAGTTGACGCGCTCCGGCAGCTTTACAAGGCTGCTGAACGCAAAAAGCGCATTGGACAGCGCGGAAAAGCACCCGCTTCTGCCGCTTTCCATTGGGCAGATCGGTCTCATCGGCGGCTCTGGAATGATCAATGGGTTAATTGAGTGTGATACCCCGCACATCATCAAGGGCCGTATTGTGAAGGTCAAAAACACAGAACGCGAGGAACAGTTTGACCAGCGCGGGAACCATATCGGCGCAGAGGTGCATGAGGTCATCAGCAACAAGATGATCTTCAATGTCCTGACGCCGAACGGATTTCTGGCGTTGAGTTAGGAGGAATTATGTTAACTACAAATCTTGCAATCGTTGCACCCGTCACAGAAGCAGATGACCGGACGGCACGCGAAGCTGTCTGGCAGCAGGTCACGGAGCGGATCGTCCCGCAGATGGGAAAGCTCTGCACACGCTTTGAGCCGTCCGGCGGTGCATGGGGGCAGAAAGTGTCCAGTCCATACAGTGTTGTCCTCGGTCGGAGCGAACCGGCGATGTTCCTGTATTTCTACGCATCCGCGAAGCATCAGTTGGATGAGCGCGCAAAGGCGCATTTTGACGGCTTTATGGAGCATCTGGAATTTGGGAACGAGCAGACGGTCGGCAATACGAAAATGTGCACCGCCTATCTCAAGGGCGATACCGCTGAAGCACGATCCCACATGGAATGGCACATTGCCAGTATGTTTGGTGAGCTGATGCCGGACTGCGGGATCTATTTCCTGCGCGAAGGCCGGTCGTATCTGAAGGAGGCAGAACATCAGAAGATCCTCTGCAATATGAAGGAGTATGCCATCTGCGTGGTGAAGCTGGTATGGGAGAAAGCGGATGAAGATTGATCTTTCCAAGTTCTTAAAGGGGCTGGAGGCGCTGCCGCATATGCCGGTACCCGAACCGGAGAACATTTCGCCGTATGTGCTGACGCATATTCTGGCTCCACTGAAAAATGATGATTGCATCCGTTTTGCTGATCTTAATTTCGAGGCATTTACCGAAGAAGATATTGACAGCTTGTACAGTGCATTGTCTGATGCAGAGGATCGGGAACACCGCTTGAATCGCCTGCGCAGCATTTTTGATCATTCCAAGCCGAAAGCCGCTGCACAGCGAAAATTCTGTTGAAGGAGGCATGAATATGGACTATGAATTTGCTTGCGGTTCGCTTCAAACAGTCAGAGCGGCTCGTATGTTCTACGAATACGGGAAACTGGATCGGCTGTTGGAGCGTGATATCACAACATCGAGCGATGACCTGTATGAGGTCTATTATGAGCTTCTGATCGCCGCCACGGATTATATGGATCAGAAATTCAATGAGGACTATGAATACGATCACTGGTATTTCAGCTTTCGCAGCATGATGCAATATTACCGGCTGATTCGGGAATATGGAGGCCTTCACAGCATGAAGCTCTCGGAAAACCCGTATGTCAAAAAAGCTGAAGAAATGCTTTCTGCCGCGCTTTATCCCTGCTGTCTGAACGGCGGTATGGGCTGGAGCTATCAGAAAAAGATCGGCTCAGAATGGTCGAGCGGCCTCATTGTAGAAACAGACGGTTATTTTCACTATGAACTTGACCTGCTGGAAGCGCTGCTTTCCATTGACGCATGGTACACGAAAGAAGTGCAGAAGCTGGAAAACCTGCTTAGAAAGGAACGTGCGCTTGCGAAGCGGTACGTTCCGGAATTGGAGGCGGCATGAACAAAGACGAACTGCGGATCCGGATCATTCCGGAGGACGGACAGGTTCTCATCGAGACGTACACGGATGGTATCGTGAAGTGCAAAGAGGTACAGGAGGATGCGTTTCTGGACTGCATTAAAAACAGCACTATGCGAGATTATGTTAACAGTGGATTGTTGCCGCCAGACTGTATCCATGTCAAAATCCATCCGAATGGGAACAAGGAATATTGTCTCTGGTACCCGCGCTTATACGCAGACATCAGCTACCATGAGACGGCATATCCGAACTTTCCGCTGCCAAGACTGGTCTTTGCGTTCCATGTTGGCACAGAAGGTAAGGTCAGCGGATGCAGGATGGGCGTTATTGCGGACGAAAAGCCAACGCTGGACACTGTGATGTACCGTTACCCGTTTTCCAACGTCAGCGGTGCACGGGGAGAGATCTGCATTGGCGCAAATGCGCTCCCGCAGTATAAGACGCCGCATGCGCTTGCGAGCTTGCCGGCATTCCTGCTGTCCATCCCAAATGGAGATCACAGCTTCAATGCGCTGAACAACAAGCTGGGGCTGCAATACCGCGATCTTCTGGAGCATCTGAAGGGCAAAGGCCCGTCGTACTATTATTCCGACGTGCTGCTCCCCAACGGAAAGACCTTAAAAGACTTTATTGGAGGATAACGTATGGCAAAAGACGCAAAAACCATCCGGGAAGAACTGGCCCGGCCATTTGCGGCAGAGGATCTGGAATGGCGCATTCAGGTGACGTCGGGAGACAAGACCAGCGGCCTTGCCATTCCGTATGTCACGAACCGCGCCATTCAGGACCGTCTGGATGAGGTCGTGGGACCGGAAAACTGGTACAACGACTACAGGCCGTGGCACGGAAACGGAAAGAAGGACGCGCAGATCTGCGGCATTTCCATCTATTTTGAGGGCAAAGGCTTCATCACAAAATGGGACGGCGCAGAAGATTCCGACATCGAACCCATCAAAGGCGGTTTGTCCGACTCGATGAAGCGTGCTGCCGTGCAATGGGGCATTGGACGTGTCCTTTACAAAATGGACAATGTGCCCTGGGTCAAGATCGAGCGGAAGGGCAACTCCTATGTGATCTGTGCCGCTGAACGTCCGAAGCTGAACGCCGCGTACATGGAACTGCTGGAGAAACTGCATCTGATCCCCGCCCCTCCGGGTGCAGCGCAGGCGCAACTCAGCTACAAGCGCGACGGACAGGCTGGACAGCAGGCGCAGAATACAGCGCCGACGGCAATGCCGCAGACGCAGCAGCCGCGGCAAGTACAGCAGCCGCTCCCGTTTACGACGCGGCAGGTCTGCCAGTACATTGTGCTGTCGGTAAGCAATCAGCAGGATATGTCCGGTCAGCCGTTGGTCTGCGCTGTGCTGCAAAACGCAGAGGGCAAACAGGCCAAGGTCTACGCACAGGGCAGCCATCCGATGCTCATGCCCGGCGCGCAGCTCTATGACGCGCAGATCACGATGCGGAAACAGGGAAACGTCGCGTTTTATACGCTGGACGGCTACAAGGTCGTGCAGCAGGCAGCGTAACAGGAGGTATCAGTAAGCAGAATGGAAAAAATCAAAGGCTTTCAGATCAGCAGCATGACCGTCTCCGGCTTCAAATGCTATGAAGCGCCTATGGAGATCACGTTCGGCAATCCTACCATTGTGACCGGCGGCAACGGCCGCGGCAAATCCAGTCTTGCGGACGCCATTGCGTTCGCCGTCACAGGACTTCCCTTTTTCGGGGAGCGCGGCATTGACCGGCTGCACAATGAGACGAATCCGGACCTGCAGATCACGATGCGCTTTACGGATGATACCGGCAGAGCGCACGAACTGACCCGCAGCCGGCAGAAGGATCGCATGAGCATCACCTATGACGGCTACGCCATTCGGCAGACGGATCTCAATGAGATGTTTGGCGAACGGGATGTGTTTCTCTCCATCTTCAACCCGCTGTACTTTATCGAGGAACTTGGCGAGGATGGAAAGAAGCTGCTGGAGCGGTATCTTCCTCCTGTTCAGCAGGCTGACGTGTTATCCTTGCTCAATGAGCAGACACAGCAGCGGCTGTCCGGTCTCCAGCTTCCGTCTCCTGAGACATTTCTCAAGAATCGCCGGGAGGAGATTCGGGAACTGGAACAGAACGCAGTCTATCTGAGCGGCAAGCTGGATCTCGCGCAGAAGCAGCGGCAGAGCAGCAAAGAACTCTCCAGCGGACTGACTGTGCGGATTCAGGAATTGCAGCGTGAAATTGCATCGTTGGAAGCACGGCGGTTTGAAAACATCAATTTAGAGGACTTGCAGGAGCAGCTCGTGCAGGCCAGCGAGCAGTATGAGGAGCTTTCCGGCGAAGCGCCGGAAACGGCGGATACGGCAGAACTGGACGCGAAGCTGCAGGAACTTCACGCAAAGCTGGGCGCTCGGTCGTCCGAGGTCTACCAGCCAAAATACACAGGCCCGCTGGCAGAGGATACAGCAAAGGTGCAGGCGCTCGGAAAGAAATATCAGCAGAACACCGCGCTTTTGAAGCGGTTTCAGCCGGGTACAAGCTGCCCGGTCTGCCGCCGTTTGCTCTCGCAGCAGGAATATCCGGCGTTCCGTCAGACTTTACAGGCGGAAACGAAACAGATCGTTGCCGACGGCACACAGTTCAAGAGCCAGATCGCGGAGCTTCAGGAAATGGAGCAGAAAAGTCAAGGTACATTTGAGCAATTCAAAGCGGATGACTTGGTCAGATACCAGTCTGAGATCGATGCGCTGAACCAGAAGCGCGAACAGCTTCAAGCCGCTGCTGCACAGCAGAATATGCAGCGCCAGCAGACCCTGGAGCAGCTGCGCACACGCATCCAGAACCTGACGGCCAGCATGGAATGCGGCACACTGAGTCCCGCGGACAGTGAACGCCTTGCCGAGTGCAAAGCATCGCTGGAAGACTGCCGGGTACAGCTTGCCGCCGCGCAGCAGGTTCTGAGCGCCGCGCCGGAGGACTATGACGCGCGCATCAAAGCCATTGAGGATGAGATCACGGAAAAGAAAATCATTATGAAAGATGTGATCCTCTACATGAGCAAGCGCGCGGAGATGACATTCTCCAAACTCGCGCTGAACCGCGTGAAGATCTCGCTCTACGATGTGGTCAAGACGACCGGAGAATTAAAGGACGTGTTCCGGTTTACCTACAACGGCCGCCGCTACGACCGGCTCTCGCTCTCTGAGAAGATCCGGGCTGGCGCGGAAGTGTCGGAGCTTGTGAAGCGGCTCACAGGCCGTAACTACCCGGTGTTCTTCGACAACATGGAATCTGTGGACGATCTCAGCAACATCCGTCCGACCAGTCAGATGATCCTCGCCAAATGCGTCCGTAATGCGGAGCTTTCCGTGCGGGCTGGCAGCACTGCAATGCCGAAGGCGGCGTAACCTTACTTTTCAGAAAGGGGGCGCGCCGTCTGGCCTATCAGAAGCTGCCGATCCTGGAAGCCGCCAGACGGTGCGGACTTGTCCTCAATGACCGAACGCTTCACAGTGAGGAAGTTGAGGCAAGCTGCCCCTTCTGCGGTGACCACGGAACCGGCAAATATCATCTGAGTCTGAACACGAGAACCGATCAGTACCGCTGCAATCTCTGCGGTGCAAGCGGCAACAGCGTGACGCTGTATGCGCGGCTGAACGGTCTATCCAACAAAGAAGCCTATCTGGAGCTGGCTGCAAAGAGCAACGTGTATAAACTGCCCGTGCAGCCCAGCTCCCCAAACACAACGAGCCGGGAGCCGTATGCGCTAAAGCAGCGCCATGCGGCCTATTCGGAGATGCTGTCACTTCTGACGCTCTCCGACCGGCACAGAGAAAATCTCCATGAACGAGGACTCCCGGATGAGATCATTGCCCGCAACGGCTATAAGTCCATTCCGGAAACAGAAGCCGAACGGCGCTTGTTGGCGTCGCTTCTTGCGTGCGATCATGAATTGCACAGATTACCCGGTTTTTACACAAAGGACGGGACATGGACGCTGGCAGGCGCAAACGGGTTTCTCATTCCGGTGCGGAACAAGGATGGCTTGATTCAGGGCATGAAAATTCGGCTGGACGACGACGCGGCGCGAAAATACCGATGGCTGTCCAGCCGGTCAAGCCGCATGGAAAACGGGACCCGCAGCTATTCGTGGATCCACGTCACCGGCGACACCACGAAGAAGCGTGCCTATCTCACCGAGGGGCCGCTCAAGGGCGACATTGCGAGCTATTTTGCAAACGATGCGCTCTTTGTGTGTCTCGGCGGCGTGAACGCCCATAAAGGGTTGCGGGAAACGCTCCAGTCGCTCGGCGTCACGGAGGTCATGGAGGCGATGGACATGGATCAGTTTACGAATCCGCAGGTTCGGCAGGCAATCGGCATCCTGCGCCGCGAGGTGCAGTCGATTCCGGGCATCCGGTACTATCAATGTACCTGGAACCCGCGCTTCAAGGGCGTGGACGATTATCTGCTGGACTGGACGAAACGAAAGACGGCTTAAAAGAAAGGAATTGCGTATGACAAATATTACGAACTTTCAGGACATTCTTGGCTCAGCCAACGGCGACAAGGCCTCCGTGCTGGGCAAGTTTCTCTATTTCTCGCTTGCCAATATTCTGGTGGAGAAGGAGGCACTGGCGCAGCTCTGTGAGGATCTGAACATTCCGTATTCCGGCAGCAAGCGAATTTCCGTGTCGGATGCGTTCCGTTCCGCAACGGGCGACATCAAGGACCGGATCACGGTAAAGAATCCCGGCGAGCATCATATTTACGCGGTCTACTGCCGCGACAATGCACACACCGAGGATGTTTATTCCCGCGAGCTGGTCAAGGAAACGCTCAACCAGCGGACGAACCAGTATGAAAAGCTGGCAAACATCTTTTACGACCGGCGCGACAATCAGTTTGGGTATGACAATATTGGCTTCGACGCCGACATTGATCCCCTGAACTATTGCCGCCGGGCAGAGGAGCTGTTTGAGCTTTATCAGGTCTGCGCGAACCGCAGACAGATCGAGACGATCTGCCTGAGCTATCTGCGGATGCTGGAGGCCACCAAGGTCAGCTCGACCGGGCATCTGTATTTCATCCCGCGGCAGCACATGGATAAGGTCGATACGTTCGAGACGTTCATTGAGCAGCTCAGCGATATGAACCAGAATGACAATGCGCTCAGCGTCAACAGCTTTTACATCATTGACGATGCCAAGCAGCGCGACAAAATGACGGAGGAATTTTATTCCGCGGTCAAAAAGGAGATCGCGCTGTATCAGGAGAAGGCCGATTATCTCATCCAGAGCGGCAGCCGCAGCCCCAGCGTCATGGAGCGGTGGGTCAACAAAATTGCCACGCTGGAGCAGAAGAAACAGCATTATGAAGAAATTCTTCGCCGGGAGCTCGACGGCCTCGACGACGAATTTGAAACACTGCGCCTTCTGTCGCAGGAACTGTCCGTGCGGGCAACCGGCCTGCGATTTCGGAAAGCGGCTTGATATGGATTTCTGATGGATATATGGCAGCCCCGACTCGGAATACCGAGCCGGGGCTGTGTTTCTTATTCCTCAGCGCCTTGCTATGCCGCTTCTTCTTGCGGCTACGGCGACGGCTTTTGCAACGGCGGGGCCGACGCGGTGGTCGAAGGCTTTGGGGATGATATAGTCCTCCGAGAGTTCATCGTCGGAGATGAGCTCTGCCAACGCGTGCGCGGCGGCGACCTTCATCTCCTCGTTGATATCGCTCGCGCGCACGTCGAATGCGCCGCGGAAAATGCCCGGGAAGGCCAGAACGTTGTTGATCTGGTTCGGGTAGTCGCTCCGACCAGTCGAGACGATCCGCGCGCCGCCCGCTTTCGCGTCCTCCGGGAAGATTTCCGGCGTCGGGTTCGCGCAGGCAAAGACGATCGCATCCTTGTTCATGGTCTTGACCATTTCCGTTGTGACGGTTCCGGGCGCGGAGACACCGATGAACACATCCGCGCCGACGAGCATGTCGGCAAGACTGCCGGCCCTGCGCTCGAGATTCGTGACCTCGGCCATTTCTTCCTTGATCCAGTTGAGACCGTCCCGGCCCTTATAAATCGCGCCCTTCCGGTCGCACATCGTGACATTTTTGAAGCCCGCGGAGAGCAGGAGCTTCACAATTGCGATCGCTGCCGCACCTGCACCGGACGTGACGATCTTCACATCCTCCGTCTTCCCAACGACCTTCAGCGCGTTGGTCAGACCCGCGAGAGTGATGACGGCGGTGCCGTGCTGATCGTCGTGGAAGATGGGGATGTCGCAGCGCTCTTTGAGCTTGCGCTCGATCTCAAAGCATCTGGGCGCGGAGATATCCTCCAGATTTACGCCGCCGAACGAGCCGGAGATGAGCGCAACGGTATTAACGAATTCGTCCACATCGTGCGTCTTGACGCACAGCGGGAAGGCATCCACATCGCCGAAGGCCTTGAAGAGCACGCACTTGCCCTCCATGACCGGCATACCGGCCTCCGGGCCGATATCGCCGAGACCCAAAACGGCCGAGCCGTCGGTAATGACGGCACAGAGATTCCAGCGCCGGGTCAACTCGTAGCTTTTCTCGATGTCCTTCTGAATTTCCAGGCACGGCTGGGCGACGCCCGGCGTGTAAGCAAGGCTCAGATCGTCCTTTGTATCGACCGGCATGCGCGCCGTGACCTCGATTTTTCCCTTCCATTCGCCATGCAGACGAAGGGATTCTTTTGCGTAGTCCATGCTGTTTCCTTTCCAAGAGAAGATCGGATGATTTGGGATATCTGACTCCAAATCAGCCGCGCAATCAGGATCCGTTTGCGGTCATGCTTCGATTTGGAGCTTATCGGACTCCGGAGCGGTCAGGATCGTGCAGTCATAGGCATAGAGCCGTTCCGGCAGAATGATGAGCGTCTGTAGGGCGTCCGTATCCACGCAGAACGGGCCGTGATGCCATACGCCGGGGCGAAGCGTGACCATCGTTCCCTTCGGAACGCGGAAAACCTCGACTGCATCATACGGGATGCGATCGGCCGGGCCGGCAGGTGCGACGTGGATATACGCATCCCCATCGAGCGGCAGCATGGCTTCTGCGCAGGTGTTATGATATTCATAGGTATCGATCACAAGCGGCCGGCGGTAGACCTTCGTGATAGAAAGTCCAACGGAAGCGCCCGGAGAATAAACCGTGGTCATATTGCGGTAAAATTCAATGGGGTTCGTGCCGATATGCGGGCCTGCGGCATGGAGCATGTCGGCAAACGTACCGTATAAACCAAATTTCTCAGCGCTTAATTCCTGAACATGGACAGTTCTCATGTCTGCTCCCTCCTTAGAAGTTGTCGATCTCAACGGTCGGCAGGACCTGAAGCTGCTTGAACAAAACCTTCTCCGGCGACGTGACGATCAGCTCGACAATGTCGGCCAGCGTATCGACCGGGAGCATTGCGTCGGTGTCGAACGAATGTGTCCAGCGCGTCCACCAGCTTGTAGCCGTGGAGCCGGGGCAAAGCGCCGTTACGCGGATGCCATACTTGAGCAGGTATTTCTGCATGCACTCGGTAAAGCCGTTGGTGGCAAACTTTGCTGCGGTATAAATGCCGTTGTTATTGACGGGATCGGGAATGCCGCGGATGGCGGACATGGAGGAAATATTGAGAATGTTGCCGCCGCCGGTTTTTTCAAAGTACGGAACCGACAGCTTGACAGCGTAGATCGTGCCCTTGAGGTTCACGTCGATGGTGGTGTCCACGTCGGACTTTGTCAGCTCTTCAAACGGCGTCATAACGCCGGTACCGGCTGCATTGACCAGCAGATCCAGCCGTCCGTAGGTCTGCCACGAAGTCTCAAAGGCAGCTGCAATCGCGTCAAAGTCAGTGTTGCTTGCCTGAATACCAAGGAAGCGGACGCCGAGCGATTCAACCTGTGCCTTCATGGCTGCGAGTTCGTCTTCCTTGCGGGCAATAACGGTCAGATTCATACCAAGGCCTGCCATGCGCATGGCGATCGCGTTGCCGATCCCGCGCGTACCGCCGATGATAAAGCCCGTCTTGCCGTGCAGATCCAATTTCTCCATTGTTTTTCCCTCCTGCATTATAAATATTCTTCAAATGTAAATCCGAACGGTGCAGCCTGTTCATTCAGTTCGCTGATCTGGAACGGCTGGATGGGAACGCCGCCCTTTTCACGGTTGGCGATCTCGGCACGAAATTCGATCTCACCCGGCATGAGAACTTCGTCCGTACCGGCTTCAAGCTTTACGTTTTTGATCTCATCGATCAGAGCATCGACATTGCGGCGGAACTCGCCCTGCTCACAGAATGCCTCTGTCTTGATGGCGAGGAAGCTGCTGCCGACGATGGGCTTGTCCTTCGGCGTATCGACCGCGACACCGAAGCCGCTGCCGTTGAGCACACCAGAGAGCATGTCCACGATCACGGCCATGCCGTAGCCCTTGTAGCCCAGCGGCAGGAGAATGCCGCGGAAGGCCTGCGGGGCATCGGTCGTGCGGCTGCCGTCGATTGCGAGCGCCCAGTCGTCCGGGACAGACTCACCCTTTTTCATGCTGACGAGCAGCTTTCCGCGGGAAACGCGGCTGGTGGCCATCCACCATCCGGACTGGCCAAGCTGCGTCCTGCGCGCGGGCGAGGCCTTTGACAGCAAGACCATCTATTCGTTTACAACGGAATAAGAAGGAAGGAATCTATAAATATGGCTGATTTTACAATGGATCGGTTCAGTCTGAAGGGCAAGACCGCCCTTGTGACCGG
>ENA-OZEL01000669-OZEL01000669.1-human-gut-metagenome-genome-assembly--contig:-NODE-669-length-12375-cov-8.010308_pt1 | contig 12375 bp, 21 predicted proteins | sample MGYA00245064_ERZ653601 | MGnify/ENA primary metagenome ERZ653601 (study PRJEB26926, sample SAMN06165007) | human gut metagenome | biome: ENVO:00009003; feature: ENVO:2100002; material: ENVO:00002003... | reverse complement strand
AGATAGGCTCCGGTCTCGTGGGCTCGGAGATGTGTATAAGAGACAGTAATAAGACAGTGCTGCTACAGAATAAATTGCAGCGCAATCATCTGAACCATTATAGTCCAATACTCCATCCATAAACTCATTGTATTGCGGTATCTTGTCATAGTCTGAACGGAACATCACATTATTTTTGATAAAATCCAAAAAAGCAGATATCCTAGCGTCTGCTCCCATATTTTTATGTATGATTCTGACATCATATCTATCCCTTAAGCCCCGTGCTATAGGAAAATAATTTTTTTCACTTTCAAACAAGATCTCCGCAGGAGATATCCCTTCTAAAAATGACAGAAGAACATTTTCATCAAATGAACTTATATATGTCACATTATCGATATATATTCGCTCATTTACATAACATGAAACCATAATAAACTTTCCTGCATATTCGGGAAGAACATATACAAGTCTTGTCCCCTGAATATTTTTAGATATATCATAATATCTCATATCTTTATTTTCCTGCTTAATTTTACTTCGTTTTCTTTTTAAGGAGAAACGAGTATATTCATCCTTAAACACCCATACGGTAATATAACGTAAGCAGTCGCAAATGTGCCCGTACTTCTCATAAGACTGCCCCGTAACCTTATCCTTAACTCTCGTCTTCAACATTCCACCGTTAACATCCTTCTTGGCATTATTATAATCAACAACTGAATTCTTACATCCGTCATCTACTGAAAAACACATTCCGGAACCACCATCAAGCATGTAATTGACAAACTCACCAGACATGGGCACGGACGGATTAGAATATGGTATCCTTTCTTCGACATGGTAAGTACCTTCCAGCCCTTCTACGAACTTGTCAAGGAATGACCTCTTTTCATCATCTATAGTATTCCCATTCCTTGTTGAAGCGTCACCATATAAATACAGCATATCATTGTATCTGATTGACCGCAGATAATCAACAGCCATCCGAGATGCATGCGTTACTGTGTTAAAGGGATCACCGGCACATATCTCATTAAACTGCCTTATATGACTTCCGTCCACTTGATAAAAACAAATCGAAATATAGGGAAGAACATTGTTATCAATAGAAATATGCACAGGAAGTCCCTTGATATATCGTGTTGTTTTAATATGCCTATTAGAATCGAAAGCATATAGAAACTCACCCCCCGTCTTAATACTACCCCATTCACCCAGCGCATATACCCGGTAATAGTTGTAATCATGTTCCTTGTACCATTGATAATTGGATATTGTCTGCCTGTCATAATATCCATATTTACCGTCCGGAGAACCAACCACCCAAAAATTATTTTTATAAGACGAATGCAGTTCTATTGTATCCGATGGGTACTTTTCCAGCTTTCCTGTACGTTCATTGGCGATCATTCTAGGTTTGCAACCCCGTTTCCCTAATATTGTGCTGTATGCCTTTGGCAAAGAACTTTTAGTAAGAGGATTTTTCACTTCGCCATATAGTTCATTTGGAAGATCGTCCCATTCATAAGTATCAAGAATTTTCGTTTTAATCCATGAATCCTCAGATACAGGATTAAAATTGCATATTATCTGCAACCCTTCCTTACCTCTAAGACGGAAACGTATCTGAGTAAAATCTTCATATTCGAACTCGGTTGCTTCTTCCATCACTATCCAACGATATCCAGTGATAGACTTTATTTTTTCAGGATCATCAAGCCCTGTAAAGTCAATTTTACAACCATTTACACAAGTTATATTATTTTCCTTAGGCACAAAGAACTGACTCAGTTGAAGAGCCTTTAGTTGGGTCTTAAACTCTTCATACACTGTATTCCTCAGACTAGCTCCCACTTTTCTTACAACAAGAGCCGAACCTTCGCAAGAAAATACAGACAACAACACAGCCTGTGTCGTAGATACAGATTTTCCCGATGAAGAACCACCTCTGTTTATAATGTACCTGATATTCTTGTCATGCATAGCCTTACGGATATGCCAAAACAGAGGATTGAACAACTTATGTGAGAATACCATCTCTATCATCACTCGTCCCCAATTATCATGCGCACATTAGTACTGACATCACTTTTTACCGGAGCATCCCATCCAAGCATCTTGCTTATCTGTGTAATGGCGGCTATCTTGCTGTATAGCCGTATCTCCACTCCATATTGAGTGTTCTTAATTGACTGTATGCATAGACGGACGGATTTCGGAATATTCTCAACAGACTTTACCATATATGTATCTTTACCAGAGGACAGCAGATCTATCGGATCAACATTCACCACGCTTGCAAGAAAGCGAAGCACATCATCCTTCTTCATATCAAACCTCTCGCAAGCCTCAACCTGAAGCTCATTCAACCGGGAGGCCACATCTGAATTTTTAAGAAGGTCAAACGCACGTTTGCGCACAGTTCCGTCCTTCCAATTCACACTGCACGGATAAGCTTTCCGATACGCCTCTGATGCGTTACCCGTTTCTATATAATAGTGGCAAAATTTTTCTCTATTTATTACAAGTTTCTTTTTCATAAAAGTCTTTTCGTCCGAAGAACGTACCGCGCTCCTTTACACGGGATCATTACAATTCAAAGTTACGGAAAATATGAATAAAACAAAAAAACATACCATTTAATTCATGTACCCTAAAAGTACCCTAAATTCATTGCTAAAATTCAAGTTTAAGCTCATTCATAGGATTAACTTTCTTTTTTCCACCTTTCGATTTCCGATATACATCGTCAATCAATTATTTAAGCTCGTTGATGTAGCTTTCAAGGGATGTTGCAGGCATCCCTTTCTCTTTTTAAAACCTGCCATTCCTATCTACCATTCTCTTTTCAGAATCAGTGGCTTGTCTTTTGGGAAATTTTCCATGCCACTTCCCCGGTATCATACGCGGATTTTCCCCTTTACTGTCAAATATCAATCTCCCACACTCCGAGCACAACGGTTTTCCTTCAAACTCCTTTATGCTTGCATCATACTCTATGGGAAAGATTTTATGTACAACAGGCCAATAATCCGATGTGGCTGTATTCTCAACACAACCACATTTGCTACAAATAAACAGTGGCATAATCAATATCTTTTTCCGTTCAACATAGGTCTTAATTCATTGTATCGCATCTTCTGTTCGATATGCCAAAGCAAATCTACGCCATAGTCTTCCGACCATCCAATACCGCTTGGGTTAATCCTAATTTATCGTTGAAAAATATCTTCTTCATAATCATATAAGTTTTAATGCTTCCTGTAATCCGGCTTCAAGTGCTTCTTCATAAATATCCCATTCACCACCATCATTAGGTCCTTCATAAACATAACTAGTTATATGAGTTCCATCAACTTTAGATATTTCGTATCCATAGCCACAAGCACAGTTATATACGCATATATGAATGTTTTTGGTTTCACGTAACCACTTTTGGGCTATGGATTGCGGAGGAACAGATAAATATTTATAACAATGATTCAAAGTGGAAACATCTATGAGATATTTTCTTTCATTGAACCCTTTCTCTTTAAGCAGTTTAGCAGTTTCTAATGTTACAAGTTCTTCCTGTATCATACACTAAAATATTTTCGGTTCTTCTTTGTATGGAGATTTAACTTCGATAGTCGTGTTTACGGTAACTCTATCTTTGTAATATCCGCTTGCGCTAATCAAAAAAATTCCGTTTTCAAATCTAACATTCGTGATATCGCTATAGCATCCGTCTTTGACTATCATTACCTCTCTATTTATATCTTGCGCAGTAAGCAACAAATGCGCTAAATCCCGTATTGTCATTTTATTTAATTTTTAATCTTATTATGTCAAATCATTCATTGTTATTCTCCTTTACACTCTTTACACTCTTCACAATGTAATTTATAAGCATGGGCAAACATCCCTAACGTAACAGGATCAAAGTGAAAATCTGCCTGTTTATCTTCTATGACAACTGAAACACATAATTGGCCGTCGCAAAAATCAATATATGCATCACCACCTCCATCCCCTCTAATGGAAAAGGTTTGTGTCTGTACACTATCCATGATTCTCCTCCTTTAGTCTTTTAATTAGGGCATCAGCGCAATTAAGCGAATATTTAGCGACTGCTTCAGAATTAACACCATTATCGTTTGCTATAACAATTTTAATAATGTCTTTTGCCAATTCGTACCTACGTTGTTCCCAATCAATGCTTTCACTAAAGAAATTAAGTTCTGACACCTTGATATACATGTTTCCCACCAATGCAGTACCATCATCATATAAATCCTTAATCTCTACAATTTCTCCAGTTGATTTTACTCTTGCTTTCATATTTAATTTTCTGATTTAATAATAGTACCAAATGAACGATACCTACGCCAAACCATATTTCCACGTTGAATACTAGTAAGCCAATCACAAGCCTTAAAAACTTGTCCTACATTGTATAAATATGGTCGTTTTTGTATTTTTCTTTTTATTCTTGCTTTCATAATTCCTCCTTTCCAACTTTAACATATCCGTTTTCAATGCACCAACACAACATATCGTAGGCTGCATCCAATAGATTTCCTGACAATTTAAAAACAAATGGTTCACATATGCCTATTTGATAACTTATATACCAAGGTCCAGCAAAAGTAGGTTCAATGTGCAGCTTATTTTTTGTACCAAAGTCATTTATGTGTCGCGGTAACTTGCCGATAATATCCTGCAAGGTAAAAACTCCACACTCTTCTTTTAAGGAATGATCATAACTACTAGTGTCAACGTAATATAGATTAAAATGGACATTGTACCAATGGTGCTTAATTGCTTTTTCAGCATCTTCCCATAACAATTCGCAACCATCATCATCCGTGGCTATTAATACCATGCTTGCATCGCTTGTATCCAGCCCAAGCTCCTTCAAGTGCTTCATCTGCTCGATTGATAATACCTGTTTCATTTCTTATCCTCCTCTGTTTTGAATTTGTTTATGGTCATTCTTTTATTAAAAATAGCCATAACGATTAGCGCAAAAGCAACTTTTAATAATTGCCTTTTCCCAACTATTACAATATTACTACGATCAAGTCCATCATCGGTCATGATACTGTACCATTTTTTATAAGGTGGCATCACCTTATAAATATATATCTTACGAATCATCTTTTTAATCTTGTTTAATTTCACGATTTTCTTTTAATTCTTCTTCACTTATATGTGTATTGTGGTTGCCAAGATTAGATATAGTATTTGTACTATTAGGTCCACAATATAAACACATTTGGGTAAAAGGGGAATATACCCTCCCACACCTGGGGCAAATCCATCCTTGCTGTCCGAATAATCCACTATTAAAATTTACTTCATCCATTTTAATATTTGCTTAATAAATTGTAAAACATTCGTTTCTTCTCAACGTATTTTAGTCTATTCCTGCGAAGTTTCCTTTTGTTATTGGATACAATCATTTGACAACCTATAACGCCAACATATATGAAACACGAATGATGTCTATTAGCTTGTTTGAAAGCCCACCGAATCGCATCACGACAATATCTGTAACTATCATTTTGAACACCTTCATAGCCTTTTCTCATTATGAAATGTCCAATTTCGTTAGCTTCTTCTTCTGAGTAGCATATTGTGAATATATTATTCATATTTATCTTGTTTTGTTCCTTATTGATCAATTACTTTTTTCAATTTATTAAAAGCCTTCTCTTTATCAAATCTAATCCCATCTTTGAACTCCAATATCAACCCCCCAAAGCTGGCTTTTGTAAACATCACCTGCTTTATAGTCAGTCTTATAATGTCGTTTCTGTGTAGTGGTTATTTCCTTAAATATATTCGTTGCATTAAGATATGCGGCTCCCCATTCTGTAAGCTCTACACTAACGGTATCATTCAAATCTATTTCTATCATAAATATTCCTTTCTCATTAGTGTTACGTTAATCCTCAATGGAATACAATGCCTGCATACACTCAAAGGGGAAAGATGAATTCAAAGCATCATAAACTTCTTCCGGTATATCCTCTTCGCTTTCAAAATCCCCTTCAGCTCCTTCCGAGCCAAATACGGTTGCAATATGCTTTTCTTTAAATTCTTTGTCGTTAATAATTACGGTAGTCTCCCATCCTTCAGAAGTAATTTCTAATTTTATCTTATTCATATCAAATTATTGTTATTAATCGGTTTTTACTATTTTCCCATTATCCAATATCAAATATAACCGGCATTTATAGCTGACTGTATCCGCCCATTGGTGAGCATATTTCAAATACTGATGTAGCTTATACCTTCCGGGATTATTCATCATTTTATTTCTTATTCTTTTTTTCATCGTTTTGAATTATTTTTTTATAACTACCGCCATTGTACTAATAGAAGTGCCACTCTCTTTAAACTCGCCAGCGCTGATTTCAAACACTTCTCCATGTACTTCTTTCAGCCAGTTGCGAAAATCAATACACCTCTTTTCCGAAGCGAATCTCCAGTGTTGGCTGGTTATTGCTGCAAGCGTGCCGCCTTCTTCCAAGCGTTCATACATAAGCCTGACATGCTCTATATCCTGATTACCGGAAAACGGAGGATTTGCAATTATCTTAGTATAACTACCTACACTGTCTTTGGTAAAGTCTTCATCAAGCAATATTACGTTGCTAAGGGTATGAAGAAATTCTCTGTTTTCCGGCATCAGCTCATAACATTCAACCATTACAGAAGGACAAGCCCGGTGGATTGCTTTTACAAGCGCGCCACGCCCGGCACTCGGCTCCAGTACCGTATCATCCTCATGTATCCCTCCGGCAAGCATAACCAGCCAGTCGGCAACATCGGACGGAGTTTCAAAAAACTGGTAATCCCGCTGTAGGTTGCACCGTTTACCCTCTTTCAAAACGGAAAACACACGTTCCGGATTAAACGGGAATGTGAAACCTTGTACCTTCCCACCTTGCCATGAGCCGCCGGCTTCTTCTATCCACTTCTTTGCTTCAGCATAGGATTTTTTGTTGAATTGAACTTGGGGAAGTTTGAGAACACCATCCTCAAGAGTACAATGTTTCAATATCTCTTCCACGCTCCATTTCTTACCTTCATCAGCCTGTTTTTTCTTTTCGTCCGTTGAAGCGTCTGGCGCTAAAAGTGAAGATATTTTTTGAACAACCGTATTACTTGCATCCACGAAGGCATTGACACAGGATAGCGCTTCCATGAGAAATTTTGTATCAACATGTCCGGTCTCGTCATAGATGTCTATCCCTTCGGTCATGGATGACAGTTCATTGAGCTGCGCTACACTACCATGTAACGTTTCGATTAAAATCTTTTTTTTGTTCGTCATAACTTTTCTGTAAATAAATTCTTGTTGTGTCTATGCTCCCATGACCTAAAAGGTCAGCCAGTTGAATAACATCTTTGTTTTTTTTCAGGAACATTTTAGCAAAGAAATGCCGGAAGGCGTGCGCGTGCATCTTCCTTGGATCAATGCCGCAATGTTTTCCCCATGCTTTCAAGTGCTGGGAAAAGCCACGCTGTGTGATTGGGCCGAATCTCCCTACCGCAAAAATCCCGGTTTTACCATGTTCTTTAGCATAAGCCTTTGCTTCTTGCTGTAGCTGTTTTTGAAAGAAAAATCGACGGTACTTGTTACCCTTTCCTTTTAATACTACTTCCCCGGATATGATGTCTTCCCACGTAAACTGTTGGAATTCCGACAGACGGGCGCCCGTTGTTCCCAAAACCTTAATAAAGAAATAGTAATCCTTATTGTTTTTTGCCTTGAGATATTCCAACAGCCGGTTATATTCCTCCTCGGTCGGCACATTGTTCACATCAAGCTTGCGCTTTATTTTGGGACGCTTCAGTTCTATAGGCTTCTTCAGCCATTTGGAAAATCTTTCGATCGCTGTAATTCGCAAACGGATGGTAGCGGGAGATAATTTTTCTTCTTCAAGACTTTTTATAAACCTCCTGCAATTATCCATGTTTACCTCATTGGCGTATTCGAAATACTTCTTCATGGATGTGTAATATATATAAACTGTATGAGAAGAGTAATCATTGTTGTCAGTCAGCCATATAATGAAATCATTAAGTTGTTTCTTGTTCTTATCCGAAATGACATCAAGTTTTTCCAAAGGTTTCACCGCCTTTCCCCTTTTTCCATATCCGATGTTGAGATAGGATAATAGATCGCATATAGCTGAACACATTAGCGAATGACGCACCATGACATCTGCATTTTCACGCTTATAAACCAGATAGCCACGACGATTGACATCTTCAGTATGTTCAAGAAAATCCGTTACATATTTGATATATTTCCCGACAGTATCATAAGTTCTGCCTGTTGTGTATAAGTAGGAAATATAATCAGTTAATATCTTCTGCCTGTCATTATTCATAATCTTGTTTAATTAAATTACACCAATCATTGCTATCTTCGAAAAAACATCTGTATCCATTAGCCGTATGTTTGCCTCTCACTTTCCGACATATAGCACTGATCAAAGAAGGAGCCACGCCAATCATCTTACCAGCCATTTGTATCGAAGGGAATACTCCACATAATTTCTCATCCTTTATCAAAACAACGCTCTTTTTATTCATGCCTGCACCAGTCTTATGCCAAGCCCCACGTCCTTTAGACAGATTTTTTATACTTCTGGCCTTGGAACGTTTTGAATGATAAACCATTTTACGACCCTTGTTGCGAGAAATACAACCTTTTAAAAATCGTCCGGTAATTAAGTCTCTCTCAAATCGCTCAGGCGGTATATATAATTCACTCATTTCTTTATCGTTTTGAACCATTTCCCTGATGTCTGGTAAATGGTAATTATTATCAATTAAATTCTAATTGTATTATCAGTCAACTGTTAATCAACTTCCACTAACTCACCGTTTTCCAGTCTATACCATGTATCAGCCTTGACAACCTCACCATCGACTAATACAGCCTTCCAATCGACAATATCATACGTATCTTCCCCTTCTTCAGCTATGACCAAAATTGCACCTATTCCGCCCTTTACCCGAACATTGTTGCCTCTTGCCACTGACAGACCATTTGATCCGGTTGAAGCCTTTCCTCTTGCCGTGGCAGCACCTCTATCACCAGCCGTGGCAGCACCTCTATCACCAGCCGTGGCAGGTTTTCCCGGATCCGCATTACACTCGTTAGTACACCGTTCTTTGACAAAAGATACAGATGCTTTCACAAGCCCCCTTATATCAAGCTCAGCACCTATTCTAATTTTTGAGGAACAAACCTTGTCACTTTCTGAATCGTCTATTTTACCGCTCTGTTCAACCTCACAAAACCTTGACCCGGCTGGCGCATAGTAACCAAAAACATCCAGAGGGTAAGGACATGCATGAAAACCCTTCTCACATGCCTTTATGTCGCCTGTTTCTTCATACTCCTTACCTACCTCATACTTAAACCCTCTACAAGATAAATCTTTATCAAATGCTTTATAAGCCTTTATTTTCTGTTCCATGATATTGTTTATTTTTTGTTATTTTGATTATTTTTTATTCAAAGATCGGGCATTTTCTTCTGCCCAACAGATGTATTCCATGAAGCCTGTAGCATGGATTTTCGGGAATCGAATCGTATTTACGATATATGGCACAACGGCGGCAGATGCGATGTATACCGTATTTCCCTTTTGCGCCGTAACATACCACAGGATAACCGTCAGCAGTTTTCATGATTTTCTAAACAAATGACTGAACGCATTATCCAAATCCAGGTCCAAATTCAGTTTGGACGGGAAAGATTTAATGTATTCGTACATCTTATAAGCGAGGTTGTCATCATCACCGCACCTGTCAATCAGTGTGAGCAACATGGCGTTCACCATGTCAGAATCATTGCCGAAGTTTTCCTGAGTGGATTCGCTGCAATGATTCACATCACTTTTCAATCTCTTTATCGCGGCTATGGCTGTGTTGAAGTTTCTTTTTGAATCGTGTCTGAGTTCAAAGCCTTCCTTCTTGTATTTCTGCTGCATTTCAAGAAGGTTTGTCTCTAAAACGTCCGTGAGGACAAATACGATGTTGGTTATCGTATTCAGTTTGTCTGTTCCTTGCATGATCGTGTATTTTTTATCAATTATTTTATTTGATACAACCTATTTTAAAGCCGTACAATGAATTTTCCTACATAAAAGCATCAACTACAGGCTTTCTTGTTGAAAATCTTGCCACGGGGCTGGAAATACCGTCTATCGTCTTCTTTCTTCGCCCTGTCAATCCATCTTTGGAATTTGGCGGCTACAAGAGGACAGTGGATGCGCAGGTTCCTGTCGCGTTCCGCTTCCCATTCACGTATCTTTGTCTGCATCTCGGTATTCATAAATTTCTCCTTTTTTCGTTATGATTCTTTCTTTTGAAAACTGTTACAAATTTGCCCGTATCTGTCACAGGCGCACACTCTATGCCCTTTGGCCCTGCAATACGCAGAATTGTCCCCGAAGTCTGAGGCATTCTTGCAGTTCCGGCATTTGACATATACAATTTCCGATTTGACTTTTTTTGCCATACTTATGGTGACATCAGCATTTTTCTGGCTTCCTCATCTCCGGATTCAGCCCGGCGTTTCAACTCTTGATATTCAGCATAAGAGATTCTGTTATTTCCACGCTCTTCTATTTCTTTTTCACGTTGGATTCTGTATTGTTCACGCTCATGCCGATCAATGTCAATCCTACGTTCCTTAACATACTCCAGAAGAGAGCATGAAATCTTCATCGGACCAATAGCTCCATAAAATTGCCCATATTTCCCTAATTTGAATCTGGATATAAAGTTGCATATTTCAGCCAAATTCATCCAATAGTATTCACCTAGGACAAGAATACAAAGTTCATCCAGTTGTTTGTCGGTTATACCCTTTCCCTGCTCGGCGTAATCGTTAAGGCTGTCAAACTGTACTTTCAGCCACCTAAGTGCGTTGTCATCACCGTACACAGAACGGATGTTTGCAAGCGAAGGTATATTATCATTCAAAGCAATATCCGCAAGTGTAAGATTTGATTTTGCCAGCTTGCCTTGCAAATCAGGATTGTAATCAACCGCCATCCGGGATGGTGTTGGGTATTTCTCCAGTAGAGCCAACTGCTTTTCGTTTAGCTTCTTGTTCTGCAAGGAATTTTGCATCCGCTTCTGCAAACTCAGCCATGAGTCTAGATTTTCTCCGCTCAGAATCAATTCGCTTCTGCTCGTAGATGTCTGTATTTTGTCTTGCTCCATAATTTTTTAATTCAAATAATCCCGCATAATTACTTGCAATCGACTGCTCAACCACAAGCCTTGCTTTATTGCAATCATTTCCACTCAATGCTAGCAATCGGTTGTAGCACATTTTTAGGGATTTTTCCGATTTATAGCTTTCTTTTCTTTCTCTCTTGTATTCAAGCCATTCCTTGAATATGCCCTTAAAATCTTCCGAAACAAAAGACAAATCAACCTCCTTGTTTTTGGGAATTGTTTTCTTATCTCCGTCAGGAGATTCTTTATCTATATCATTTTCATTATCATTTTCATTAAGCTTGTTTTGGGTTGTTTGGGTTGAGTTTAACCCACTGGGTTGTTTGGGTTGTTTTGATTTGGCATTGCAATTCCCTATAGGAGCACCACCTTTACGCCCGTTGTTTCGGTTTCTCTCGACAATGCCATGATATTTAGTTTCGTCTATCTCAAATTGATTGATGAAAAAACCCAATGCCATATCAATGTCCTCCTCTACCGTAACCTCCTCGCCAAGTTGATACTTGAAAATTGCACGAAATAATCGCCCAAGTTGTTTGTCTGATAATCTTGATATAGGTTTGTAGAAAGATTTATATATGATAAAACTATCCTTTGTCATTGCTTAATCTTTTAGGTGTTCTGTTAAGGTTTCCAATTGCCCAATGATATATGGTTTGACATCATCGCTGCAATTGACAACGAAGTCAATAATCTGTTCTGACAACTTATGCCATTCGTTTAATTCGTTTTCTTCCATAAGAGTTTAGTATTATAATTCAACTTCCTCAATTATAAATTCTATCCTTGGATTAAGCTTATCAATCAGCTTTCGTGCATGTATTTCTACGCACTGGCGGTCATTGATTATCGCCTTGCATGATTGAAGGCAGTCAAGCAATATTTTGAAGCTGCCATCCAAGTCCTTTCTGTTGTTGGCAAAATACACATCAACATCAATCTTGAAAAAGCCGCTTATCTGTTTGTCTCTCAGCGAACATTGCTTGTAGAAGTCTTTCTCATAGTCTTTCAGCACCTTTTGCTTTGCAAGCGAGCCGTGTCCGCATAGGGTAACAATCTTATATGAGTTTGATTTGCTCGGTATAGATCCTGTCTCTTATACACATCTCCGAGCCCACGAGACCGGAGCCT
>ENA-OZEL01000645-OZEL01000645.1-human-gut-metagenome-genome-assembly--contig:-NODE-645-length-12654-cov-3.323438_pt1 | contig 12654 bp, 8 predicted proteins | sample MGYA00245064_ERZ653601 | MGnify/ENA primary metagenome ERZ653601 (study PRJEB26926, sample SAMN06165007) | human gut metagenome | biome: ENVO:00009003; feature: ENVO:2100002; material: ENVO:00002003... | reverse complement strand
TGATCCGGAAGAGCCGGGAGGGCGTATGACCGTACTTCGGATCGGATATGCGCTACTCCTGCTGACGGTTCTGGGGCTGGACGCGTTCTGCGGCAGCATCCTGAGCGCAGCGGCGACAGCCCTTCTCGTGCTGACGCCGCTGGTCTGTGCTCTGCTGCATCTGCGTGCGGCGAAAAAGCTGCGCGTGCGGCTGGACGCGCCGGTCAATCTGGAAAAGGGTGAAGCGGGCACGCTGCGCATCCGCGTGGAAAATGCAAGTGCACTGCCGGTCTGCCTGCTCGGTGTACGGCTGCGGCTGACAAATCTGCTGACCGGCCAAACCGCCGTCCGGCACTACCGGCTGACGGCCCGGCCCAAAAGAACCGGCGTGTCGGAATACCGCATTTCCAGCGCGCACTGCGGCAGGATTCAGCTGACGGCAGAGCGCTGCCGCCTGTATGACCCGTTCGGGCTCATCGGCATCCGGCTGGGTGAGCCTGCGGTCGCGGCCATGACCGTGCAGCCAAAGGGCTTCGTGCAGAGCGTCTATGTTTCACCGGACGCGAATTGTCCGGACGACAGCGAGAATTATTCGCCCGACCGGACGGGATACGATCTGGCCGAGGTCTACGCCCTGCGTGAATACGCGCCCGGCGACAGCCTGCGGCAGATGCACTGGAAGCTGTCCAGCAAACTCGACAAGCTGGTCGTCCGGGAGCCGTCGCTCCCCGTGCGCCGTTCTGTACTGGTGTTCTGGGAGCGGACGCAGACCGCCTCGCCGGAGCAGTCCGACGCGCAGGCCGATGTTGTCATTACGGCCTGCCGGTCGCTGCTGGAATCCGGCGTGCAGTTCACCGTCTGCTGGAACGACGCGGCGGAGCAGCAGTGCGTGAGCCAACCCGTGCGCAGTGTCGATGAATTGACGGGCCTTCTGCCGCGCCTGCTCTCCGCAGGCACGGCACAGGGCGAAAGCGGCGCGGCGCTGTTCTGCCGGAGCAGCGGCGAGGCCGTCCTGTCGCACATTCTGTACATTACGGGCCGTGTCCCGGAGGATGCGGCTGAGCTCGGGCGCTTCGGCCGCCTGACCATATTAAGCTGCGGGGCAGACGCGCCGGAGGCGATCGCCTTCGACGCAGAGCACTATGCCGAGCAGCTTTCTGAACTCGAAATTTAAGGGGGAACGGGCATGAAAAAACAGGATACTGCCGCGTTTTCCCTCATCCGCTGCGATACGGAGAAAAAAATGCCCGCACTGGCGGTGCGTGCAATCCGTGCCGCGCTCTTTTTCGCCGGACTTCTGACTGCGGCACAGGGAGCCGCCGGGATCTGGACAAACTACGGCTGGCTCTGGGCCGCCGCAGGCGCTGCGGCGCTGGTCTGGCAGAGCGTGGCGCTTGGACTCCCGCGCCGCTGGCTCCGCGCTGTGCTTCCGCTGCTCTGCCTGATCTGCGCGGCAGTCTTCTCCGGGCGCTTCCTCGCGGGAGCCGTCACGGTCAGCAGCGCCGCGTGCGAGACGCTGACGAAGGCCACAGGACATATCCTCCTGCCGCTGGCCGGAGCGGGAGCGGACGCGGCACTTTTTGTGGCTATTTCGGCGGCACTGCTCGGCACGCTCTGTGCCTATGCTGTCCGCTGGTCGCCGACCGTCTGCGGCCTGCTGCTGACGGCGCTGTCTGCGGCACTTCTGGCGCTGATAAAACCGGCTGCGGCGCAGCCCTGGATGGCGGTGTGCCCGCTGTGTGCGGCGCTTCTGCTGGCGGGCGGCGCGGCAGATCACAAAGAATCCGTTCCGATGCTTTTGAATTATGGCGCACTGCTGGCAGCGGCAGGCGTGCTTGCGGCTGCGCTTCTGGCTGTGCCGGGACTGCGAAGCGGCACATTGTTTTCCGAGTGGAGCGCCGCTTCCAACATGGCGCTGCACCGGCTCCGGTATGAATCCGGACAGGCTGTGCTGCCGGAAGGAGCGTTTTCTGATTTTTCCGCTGCACCGGAGCAGACACCGTGCCTGACCATCACGATGGAGCAGCCGACGGCGCTCTATCTGCGCGGCTTTACCGGCGATACCTTTACCGGCACGGCATGGCAGGCGCTTGATGCGCAGACGCTTGCCGAACAGACCGATCTTCTGTACTGGCTGCATAAGGAGGGCTTCTACCCGCAGACGCAGCTTGCCGCCGCGTCGCGCGGCCTGCACCGGCAGGAGCAGACGCAGACAGTCCTGATTGAAAATACCAGCGCTTGCAGCGCCTATGTATACGCGCCCTACGCGCTCTCCGCGCTCCCGCAGGAAGGTGCACTGCGCACAGACAGTCTGGAAAGCACCCAACTCCCGGCCAGCGGCCTGCGCGGAGCGCGGCAGTATCGCTTCACCATGCCCCTTGCCCCGGAGCAGACCGCAGCGGAGTTATTGGACGCGCTGCGGGAGCAGCCGGAGACGGCAGACGCCTATCTCAGCGCAGAGGGAAGCTACCGTGCGTTCGTGCAGGAGCAGGACGTGACGCTGCCTGCGCAGATACGCGCACAGCTTGCCCCGATTCTGGATGAACTCTGCCGGGAATACGGCTCTGCAGATTCGCTGACGCCGGAGCAGGCACAGCTCTGCACGGCGCGCTTTCTCGAACAGCTGGACGCGCTCCGCGAAGCCGGAACGGTGCTGCCGCTGGATGAATCGATAAAGGACACGACGTATCAGACCGCGACCCTGACCGTTCTGGCCCTTCGCTATTACGGCATCCCGGCGCGCTACGCCGAGGGCTTCGTCCTCACGCAGGAGACTGCCGCGCGTGCGCAGGCCGGTTCTGCGATCACCCTGACCGCGGCAGACGCACAGGGCTGGGCCGAGGTCTATCAGGACGGCACCGGCTGGATGCCGCTGGCTCTCACACCGGGCTACGGAGAGTTGACGGATATTCTTTCCCCGCATCAGTCCGAATCCGCCAGTCAGACCGGCGACGCACACACGGACGACGGCTCCATCGCGCAGGCGGAAACGATAGAGGACGAAGCGGACGAAACAGAGGACACGCAGCAGGAGCAGCCGGATGACGGCGCGCAGAGCGCCCCCGCAGTCAAAGCGCGGCTCTGGCTCTGGATCGTGCTGGCAGTTGGACTTCTGTTTTTCCTGCTGGCAGCCGCCGCGCTGCGCTATGCGCTCATCCGCCGCAGATGGCGTTACCGCTTCGAGCACACCGCGCCCGCGCAGTCCGTTGCCTGGGTGACGGGAGCGCTTGCGGCGCTCTGGCCCGCGATGGGCCTTGGCTACGACGGCGGCTCGGTCTTCGCGTTCGGCGAATCACTCCGGGAAACGGACGCCGAATACGCAGGCGCGGTTTGCGAGATTGCAGCGCTCAACGGCGAGGCCCGTTTCAGCAGTCACACTATGACGCGCGAACAGGCGAAGCGCGCCCTCCAAGTCTGGAAACAGACGGTAGACCGCCTGCAAAAGAATGTACCGCTGCCGCGCCGCGCGTGGCTGAAATGGATTCGATGCCTGTACTGATAGGGGAGGACAGATATGAAACAAAAGGAGCTTCGTTTGTTCGGGCTGCTGCTTGCGGCCGCCATGCTGCTGGGCTGCCTGCCGGTGCAGGCGCTGGCAGCGGAGGGCGGCTGGTTTTACCTCGCCGCCGACTGGAACGGAACACTGCTGATTGCGCCGGAGCGCGTCGCCTATACGGCGGATCAGACGATTTTTGAAGCGCTGAACGCCAGCGGTCACAGCTTTGGCCCGGATGCGGAGAGCGTGACGCAGATCGACGGCAAAACTGGAAATTTCATCCGCAGCGACGAAAACGGAAACCACGACCTGACGCGAAATGCTGCACAGGCCCAAATACGGTATCTCTGCTTTACGGATCAGCAAACGGCGCAGCCGTCTGCTGTTATGCAGAGCCTGATCGCTGCTATGGCCGATTACAGGCTGGAGGAGCCGGACGTGCAGCTGGCCGCAAAGGAGACTTATGAGGCCGCCTGCGCCGGATACGTCACGGCGGACGATACTGCGGCGCTCAGCCTGTACACGACGCTTCACAACGCGGTCGAACAGTACAAGCAGACGCTGGACGGCCCAAAATATAACGTTACCTTCTCGGACCGGAACAGCGTCTGGCAGTCCGGCGATACGCTGTATGCCGAGAACCAGTATGGCCGCGTCTATCAGGACGAGGACGGCGACGGCACGCTTTCGCTGCCCGCCGGAAGCTATACCTTTACCATGCAGGCGCAGTCCGGCGGCGTGACGGGCAGTATCACGGTCCCGGAGCAGACCTCTGTTACCGCCGTATTTGATAGGACCGACTGGCTCAAAGCGGACGGCTTCATGCTTTCATCCGCGTCCAAAACGGAGTTTGACGGCAGCAAGCTTCCCGTGGAGAAGAAGACGGCGCGTGAATTGACCGCCGTTCTGGACGACAGTTTTACCGGGACACTCTACGCGCTCTGGCCGTATGACACGAGTGTGTTTCCGGATGCAAGCAAGCTGAAGCTGACCGCAATCTATACCCCGGCGGGCGTAACGGAGCCGCAGCAGGCCGAACAGGCGCTGAAATCCAGAACCAGCGGCGTGGACGGCGTGCTTGCCGTCGGTATGCAGGGCAATACCGTCGTGTACCGCGCCAGCACGCAGGACGCGCAGGGTATGACGCAGTATCAGGACTATACGCTCACCATCCGGCGTGCGCCAACGCTGAAGGAACTGCGCGTGACGGAGGAAAACGGCTCTGCCGCTGCGCTGGAGAAGTTTGACGAGAGCACAAAAAGCTATACATGGCTGGTGCTCGGCCAGCAGGTCACGCTGACGCTGATCCCCACGGAAACGGAAGGGTATGAACTCTATGTCGATGGCGAAAACGTCACGGAGACAGGCAGCTGCACGGTTTTGCTAGAGGAGACAGAGAAGACCGTAACGGTCGAACTGAAGGCCGGCGGCAAAACGACGCAGTATACGCTTCTGCTGCGCCGCACGGATAGCTGCGTGGTGCGTATTCCGGTTGATTCTGCGGATATGGAGATGACAGTCTGCGACGAGAACGGGAAGACTGTCAGCGGCACCTTCTATGCGGCTGCAAAGCAGTACCGTTTTACGCTGATCCCCGGCAGGCGCTATACCTATACGGCGACGAAGGACACTTACTATCATGTGACAGAAAGCTTTGTCGCCGCAGAAAAAACGCTGCCCCGCGTCAGTGTGCAGACCGGCACATGGCTGACAGAACTGGCGCTTGGCAAGGACAGTCTGGCAGCCAGCAAGGGCAGCATCGCGCTTGACCAGACCTTTGACCCGACAGTCCACGCCTATACGGCGGCTGTGCCCGATACGCCCGCCGCAGTCTATCTTTGCATCGACGGCGATGTGCAGACGGCAAGCACAAAATTCCTTGCGCAATACCGTACCATCACCTCCACGGCGCAGGACGATCAGCTGCTGGAGAAGACAATCACCTCTGACCAGCTTGGAAAGCCTATATTCCTGCGGAATCTGCTTCTGAATCAGAACGGACGCGGCAATACGCTTACGATCCGCTGCCAGCGCAGTGTCGGAAGCGTTACATACTATCAGGATTATATCGTCATGCTCCGCCGCACGCTTTCGCTGCGCAGCCTCTCGCTCACCTGTGCCGGGCAGGCGCAGACGCTTACATACAGCGGCGGCACAGGCTATACCTCCTCAATCTGGGACTATATCGTCACCGTGCCTGCGGCAGCGCAGACGCTGTCTGTTTGCGCGGACATTTATGCCTCGGATGCCTGTTACCGCGACGGCGGGAACACCGGCTATCATGTCTGGCTGGACGGGCGCGAACTGACGCCCAGCGTGGCTGCCGATGTGCCGCTGAACGGGACAGCAGATCCGGAAACGGTCACGCTGACGCTGAAAAACGAATTTGCAGGCGAAGCGGCGGATTCAGAATACCGGATTCAGGTGCGCAAGGCCCAGCCGGTTCTCTTTACGCCGCAGCTGACGCCTTCGGACGCGCTGCTGTTTGTCTGTGATATGCTTTCCGGAACGCGCGTCTGGCCAGATGCGAGCGGTGCATATGAACTGTTTGACGGCTTTACCTACCGATATCTGCTGACCTGCCCCGGCTATGCGGGTCGGAGCGGAACCATTGATCCGGCACACAGCGCATCCGGCGCGCTGGTTCTGAAAATCGATGAGGACACTGTCGCCGTTACAGACGGCGCGGCGCGCGCCGGGATGACACTCCGCGCGGCGCAGAAAAACGAAACGATCCAGTCCCTGCCTGCCGAGTGGGCTGATTTCCGCGGAACAAGTTATGATGCCAGCGGCACACGCGGCGGCAGCGCAGGCAGCAACAATGCCGTTGTGTCCATCCAGACGCCGATAGATGCCGATGCGTCCACGCTGTACTGGTCGAATGCGCTTGGCAGCGGCACTGGCAGCCGTTCGACCGGCTGCCCGCTGCTGGTAGACGGTGTTCTGATTGTTTACGCAGGGGATACGCTCTACCGGATCGACCCGGTTTCCGGCGAAATTCTGACGCAGGCCAAGATGGATCACGCATCAAGCTTTTCCATCACACCCCCGGCATATGCCAAGGGTATGGTGTTTGTCGGGCTTTCCGACGGTACGATTCAGGCGTTCGATGCCAAAACGCTGCAATCGCTTTGGATCTACCATGACCCACTTGAGGGCCAGCCGAACAGCCCAATCACCATCTGCGGTGACTATCTCTACACCGGCTTCTGGCGCAGTGAGGAATTCCCTGCAAACTTTGTCTGCCTGTCCATCACAGACGAGGACCCGACGAGGACAGACGAAGAAAAGACCGCCTGCTGGTATTGGACGAATCCGGGCGGCTATTACTGGGCAGGCGCGTATGCCTGCGAGGACTATGTGCTGGTCGGTACAGATGATGGAGCGGATGAAAGCACCTCCATGACCGGCAGCCTTCTGCTGCTCGACGCAAAGACCGGCAGACTGCTTGACAAATGGGACAGCCTCTACGGCGATGTGCGCAGCACAATCTGCTATGATACGGCAACCAAAGCATTCTATTTTACCACGAAGGGCGGCTGGTTCTGCGGCGTGCAGACCGAGAAAACGTCCGACGGCTGGCGGCTGCGGGCAAGCAGCAAATGGACGCTGAAGCTGGAGAATGGATCGAGCACCGTGCAGGCCATGAGCACTTCGACACCGGTGGTGTACAATGGCCGCGCCTATATTGGCGTCAGAGGTACGGCACAGTTCAACGAGTACAGCGGCCACAGCCTCACCGTTGTGGATCTCGCCTCGCACAAGATCGCCTACCGTGCGCTGACACAGGGCTATCCGCAGACATCCGGCATTCTCACGACGGCCTATGAGGCCCAGAGCGGCTATGTCTATGTCTATTTCGTCGATAATTATACACCTGGCAAGCTCCGCGTCCTGCGGGACAAACCGGGACAGACGCGTGTGGAGTATGTGACGAAGGAATCCGGCGTGGATACACCCTACGTTCTCTTTACGCCGAGCGGGAAGGACGCACAGTATGCGATCTGCTCCCCGATCGTGGATTCCTACGGCGTGATGTATTTCAAAAACGACAGCGCGAAGCTTATGGCCGTCGGGCCGTCGGCCACGCTGGAAATCACCCGGAAGCCAAACAAGACGCAGTATAAAGCCGGAGAGGCGTTTGATCCTACCGGCATGCAGGTCGATCTTGTCTATGCGAACGGCATGCGGCGGGATGTGACAAAGTATGTCCAATGGTCGGAAGATCCACTCACGGAGGACGATGCAGCGATCGATATCCGTTTCCCCTATGTCCTGTATCACGATCAGGACAGCGAGGAGTCCGGCCGCCTGACAAACGTCAAGACACAGACGCCGGTCGCATCCGTCCAGCTGACAGTTGAGCCCGGAACGGCAGAAAGCGGCCGGATCGGCACGCTGACATGGGCCTACGATATTGAAAGCGGAACGCTCACAATCAGCGGCGAATTTGAAGACGGGCAGAAGCTGGCCGTAGCCTATTATGATCAGAATGGGCATCTGGCGCAGGTAAAGCTGCTGACGCAGGTGCAGACGCTTGCACTGGTCGAAAATGGCGCGCGAATCCGCCTGTTCCTGCTGGATAAAACCAATCAGCCGGTCTGCAAGGCCATGACGGTAAAGGGGTGAGCGGATGCGAAAGACACGGATTTTTGCGCTGCTTCTGGTGCTGTGCCTGCTGCTGACTGGCTGCGGCAGCACACAGACGCCGCTTGAGCGGACAGCAGAGTATCTGAAAACAGCAGTGCCGGAGCCGGACTTCGGCTCGCTGGACGGCGACTGGATTGTATTCGGTTTGGCGCGGGCCGGGGCAGATCTGTCAGATGACTATTTTGAACGGTATTACAGCGCAGTCGAAGCCGCAGTACAGGCGGCAGACGGAAAACTCGACGAGAACCGGTATACCGAGTATTCCCGGCTGATTCTTGCGCTGACGGCGATCGGGCGCGACCCGCGAAATGTCGGCGGCTATGATCTGCTCCTGCCGCTGGCAGATCTCAAAAAAACGACAGCGCAGGGCGTCAACGGCGCGGCATTCGCGCTGCTGGCGCTGGACTGCTGCGGGTATGAAATTCCGCTGGATCCGGAGGCGGCGGTGCAGGCAACACGCGACGGCTATGTTGATGTGATTCTTGCCCAGCAGAACCCGGACGGCGGCTGGAGCCTCGGCGGGGGAGCATCGGATCCTGACCTGACCGCAATGGCCTTGCAGGCACTTGCCGGGTACCGCAGCCGCACGGACGTGTCTGCGTCGGCAGATGCTGGACTCTCATGCCTGGCGCAGATGCAGCAGGAAGACGGTGCGTTCCTCTCTTGGGGAGCGGAGAGCAGCGAATCGGTCAGTCAGGTGCTCGTAGCGCTGACAGCGCTGGGCCTTTCACCGGATGATGCACGGTTTGTGAAGAACGGGCAGACGCTGGAAGAGGTACTGCTGCGCTTTGCGCAGAACGACGGCAGCTTCGTGCATACGCAGGGCGACGGCGGCAATCTGCTTGCCACCACGCAGGCATTCTACGCACTCGCAGCTGTCCAGCGCGCCCGCGACGGAAAGACCTCGCTCTACGATATGTCAGATGTCGCACCCTGAAAAGCTGTATCCCGGAGGTAAGTCAAACTGCTTCGCTGGATTCACCGTGAATGACTGTAAAAACACCGCATGCCGCGAAAACTGTTGATGTACATAAAAATTTATATTTGTCAATGCGCCCGTTTTGGTGTATAATGGAGTTATCAAAATAAAGGGGGAGTTCTTATGACAAATAAGGTCATCACCATCAGCCGCCAGTTTGGTAGCGGCGGACGAAGCATCGGTAAGGCGGTGGCCGAGAGGCTCGGCATCCCCTATTATGACAAGGAACTGGTCGATAAGGTCGCCAAGGAAAGCGGCTTCTCGCATGAGTTCATCGAGGAGATCGGTGAATACGCCTCTGTTACCAGCAGCTTCCTGTTTAATATTGCCGTCTCCTCGCACCCGATGGGTCTGGTCGATACCATGTCCGTGTCGGATAAACTCTACGTCTGCCAGACGAACGTCATCCGTGATCTTGCCAGCAAGGGCCCGTGCGTCATCGTTGGCCGCTGCGCGGACTTCATCCTGAAGGATCAGCCGGACTGCCTGCACATTTTCGTCCACTCCGACATGGCCCACCGTGCTGCCCGCGTGCGCGAGCGCTACGGCGAGACGAGCAAACCCATGGAAAAACGCCTGCAGGAGAAGGACAGCAAGCGCAAGGTCTATTACAAGCATTACACCAACCGCAACTGGGGCGAGGCCGAGAATTACGATGTCTGCCTCGACAGCGGCACGCTCGGCGTTGACAAATGTGTCGAAATTGTCTGTGATATTGCGCAGATGAAGTGACCTGTTCATAAAAAATAGAGTGACTCGGGCAGCTGTCCATAAAACAGGTGTTGAGAAACAAACACTATGGCAGTTGCCGGACAAGGGTTGCTGACAAAAAGGGTATGTGCCTTAATGGTACATACCCTTTTCCTTTTGCGTTTGGCTTTGCAGATGGATAGGATGGATTTGTGTACGATTTAGGACAGAAAATGAAGGATTGTTCCGTCTAGAGGCGGCACAAAGCGGATCAGGCGTGTACTTTCCTGCGTGATATTGAACTCACCGTATTTGGCAAATATATGTCCATCCTTTACCTTCTTGCCGAGATGCCGCTTTTGTTGCCGTACTCCTTGAATTGTCCGCATTTTCCGATATAATGAGGATGGCGTGAATTGCTGGAATGATGGCGTTCTATGATATTTGTTTTGGTGTGACCCTTCGGCATTGACGTGATCGTGGTGGAGCCGGGCGGCATCAAGACCGATTGGGGCATCATCGCTGCCGAGAATCTGAAAAAAACTTCGGCAAGCGGCGCGTATGCAGAAATGGCGAACAAAGCTGCTGACGGTATGATTAAAAATTACGGCGGCAATATGCTGTCCAAGCCGGAACTGATTGCAAAGACTATCCGTAAAGTGGTGACCAAGCGCCGCCCCCGTACCCGTTATCTGATCGGTTTTGGCGCAAAGCCGATGGTCTGGACACACAAGATTTTTGGAGACCGGGTGTTTGATTGGGTTATCAAAAACTTTAGCTGACGGAGTGGTATTTTGAAGCACTTTTTGATTGACAAAAACTATGGCACTTATCTTTCGGGAATGGGCTTTTCGATGGATGAAGTGCTGAAAAAAGCGATGCTGCCGGAGGACCTGTTTGCACGGCAGACGTCCAGTCTGACGGCGGAGGAATACTTCCGCTTTATGGGGGGCTATTGATGCTCTTTCACCGGACGAGCAGACGCTGATTCGTTTGGCGGCGTCGGAAGGTATCGAAGCATTTTCACCGCCCATTTTTGCGGCATATTGCAGCCGCAATGCGCTTGTGCCGTTCATCAGCCGCAACGAGTCCATGTGGGAGTTCTTTGAGCCGGAGTTGAAGCGCCGCCTGTCGATGATGGAGACGGATGATAGCTGCGCCGCCCGTGTCCGCAGCGCTTTGATGGAGTTGCTGCCCAGCGGAGAATGCACCATCGACGATGTGGCAAAGAAGCTGGGCTACAGCAAGCGCTCGTTACAGCGCAAGCTGCAGGAGGAAGATACCAACTTCCAGAAGCAGCTCAACCATACACGGGAACTGCTGGCAAGAACTTACCTTGCCAACACCGATATGACCACCGAGGACATTGCGTTTCTGCTGGGGTATCAGGAGAGTGGGTCGTTCCTGCGAGCGTTCACGGTTTGGACGGGACAGACAGTAAATGAGTACAGAAATACAGTGCGGTAGAAACGCCATTAGAATGATTTTCGTATGTTTGAATCTTTGATGATAAGGGTTTGGGACTATCCCAAAAATGAAAACAGAGCGTTTCGGCAGACAGTCGAAACGCTCTGTTTTCCGGTGTGGGTATGCACCAGATTTGCTTGTTATTGACTCGAACGTATGTTTCTGATAGGCTGCCATCAAGTAAATAATGTAGCTGTGCTGTGGAGCCGCTGACGAAGTGATGTCTTCCGAATGCCGCATGAACAGAAGCCCTGCACGGACGGCTGTGCCACCCGGCGAACTGCCTGTAATCTGCCTATGAATCCCGGCATATTGCCCAGTGCCAACCAGCACGAACAATCTCTTTTCCGGCGTCGCCTGTTGTGCTGACTGCGGAGAAAAGCTGTACTACTGCACCATGCAGAACTTTGAAGAATGGCAGGATCATTTTTCCTGCTCCACCTCCCGCAAGAAGGGAAAAGATATGTGCGAAACGCACTTCATCCTTGCGGGTATTTTGGAAAAGGGTGTATGGAAGCTTCTGCAAATCCTGCTTTGGCATATCTCCGATTGTGAAGACCTGTTCCGTGATAAGGATGTATGTCTGCGCTCCCGACAAGAGCAGCGGACATCGAATGCAGGATGTGAATATCAGCCTTGCCTGTATCGGTTTTCTGCCCAAGAGCATTCTTTCCGAGATGGTCAACCACGCAGCAAAAAGCAGAACAGCGTGACTTTCGCCACGCTGTTCTCTCTTAAAATGTGAAACCTGTCTTATGCGCTGCTATCCTCCGGTCATGCCGTTTTTTCTGCGCTGTACGCAGTTTATCCGGCCCATGCGAGATGTTTGTGGGCGGCGGATACCGTTCGTCGCGGCAAGTGTGTCGTTCGTCGGCGTTTTCGTTCAAACTTGGGTTTCTGTGTTAGAGTATAAACACACCAAGGGAAACAAAAAACGAGGGAGAGAAAAAACATGGAAACGACACTGACAAACGTGAATGCTTATGAGAATGCGGTTCGTACACAGGCAGGCGCCGCTGATATTAGAGCGCAGCTTCTGGACAGTCTGGCAAAGAGCAAGGCTGTCGTTGACAGCGTGTTTGGCAAAATAGAGGAGATCGACCGGATGAAGGCCGAGAGCGAACAGCTGCGGAAAAAGATTTCCACAGTCATTCCGGGAAAGGCGACAATGCTGACGATGCTTTCCGTCCTCTCGCTGCTTGTCTTTGGCCTGTTTGGCGCGCCGGTTGTTTTGTCGATATTCAGAGCAACGGACCCGGGCACCATTTATTTGACGTTTATTCTTGTTCCGACTGTCCCGTTTGTCAGCATCCTTCTGATCCGGTCACGGGTCGTCAAGAAAGCGCGGGCGCAGGAGCAGGCGGACTTTATGCGCGATGCGGATCTGCTGGAC